>Ga0111538_10000183_pt1 | contig 74592 bp, 76 predicted proteins | sample SoiMethybrSBSTD1_FD_79669 | JGI IMG/M metagenome (GOLD analysis project Ga0111538, IMG submission 79669) | Bulk soil microbial communities from a Populus tree surrounding site in Tennessee, USA - Soil MetaG P. TD hybrid SBSTD1 (version 2)... | ecosystem: Environmental > Terrestrial > Soil >...
ACACGCCCTGTCCACGCTCGCTAATGTCGGTTCATGATCGCGCGCATTTGGAGAGGGACGGTACGCCGCGAGGACGCGGACGCGTACGCGGACTACATCGCCAACACCGGCATGGCTGAGTACCGATCAACGCCTGGTAATCAGGGCGCTTGGATGCTGCGTCGCGACAACGGCGATCGCTCGGAGATCATCACTTTTTCACTATGGGATTCCAGTGACAGCATCCGCGCGTTCGCTGGTGACGACATCGAGCAAGCAGTGTTCTATCCGGAGGACGACCGCTTCCTCGTTGAACGTGATCTGACCGTACGTCATTACGAGGTTGTCGGCTGAAACCGCCAATAGACCAGACACGGCTGCAGAATCGGTAAATGATCATCTAGCCAACGCGTCGCAGAACGCCATCGTCATGGGTTCCTATGCTGGAGGACCTAACGTTGGACGATATCAGGAAGGCTATGGAGTTCTTCAGCAGCCCAGACCTTTGGATCGCATTCGTCACACTCCTCCTATTAGAGATCGTTCTTGGCGTCGACAACGTCGTCTTTATCTCGATCCTTGCCGACAAACTGCCGCCCGAGCAGCGGCGTAAGGCCCGCATCGTCGGCCTCTCACTTGCCCTGGCTTTTCGGATCGCCTTGCTCGTCGCGGCGTCGTGGGTGGCCGGACTTACAGCGCCGCTGTTCAGCATCGGTGAATGGGATGCCCTCGAGATCAGCGGACGGGACCTCATCTTGATCCTCGGCGGGGCCTTCTTGGTCTACAAAGCGGTCACTGAGATTCACGAAAAACTTGAGGGCCATGACGCCGAGAAGGGCACGGGTCGGGCGGCCAGCTTCACCGCAGTGATCATCCAAATCCTGCTCCTTGACATGGTCTTCTCACTCGATTCAGTGATCACTGCGGTCGGCATGGTCGATGAGCTGTACATCATGATCGCCGCCGTAGTGCTGGCCATCGGCTTGATGATGTTCACCGCGGGCTGGATCGGCGGATTCGTCAACCGTCACCCAACCGTCAAAATGCTGGCGCTGTCCTTTCTTGTACTTATCGGAGCGAGCCTGCTCGCGGAAGGTTTCGACTTTCACATCGAGAAGCCGTTCATCTACGGGCCGATCGCATTTGCCATCTGCGTTGAGGTGCTCAATCTGACCTACCAGTCACGGCAGGCGAAGCGGAACCGCGAGCCCGAGCCCGAACCAGTTCACTTGCGGGACAAGTACGCCGTGGACTGATCCGTGGTAGCGGTGCCAACCTGATCATCGGCCAGAGCTCTTCAGCCTCCAGCCGACAAGGCGGATGCCCAATCCATCGGCGGCTCGTTTCCGGACAGCCAGTCTGGGTATAGCTCGCGCGTGGCCGGGGTCGGCGTCCGCGCCGCACATCCACGTTGACTTTTCAGCCCCTGTTGACGTGTAGCCCATCCAGCGAGCTCTCGCCGACCCGCGGTCCGCTCTCAGCACTGTGCTCTCTCAGCGCTGTGCGCAAAAAGCGCCAGGCATCAGCGAAGGGAATTTCATGACCGCTTCATCGGCAGTAACGATCAACTGCTCTCAAGAAGAGATCGTCGCCCGGCTACCCGAGGCTGAGCCACCGCTGTCCGACGACGTGGCGCAGCTTTCTTATGCCCCGGCGCCGGGCAGTCGTGGCACCGAGGTGCGTGTCGTTCTCGACAAAAGCGCGCCGGGTGGGGGATTGGGCCAAAAGGTGGCAGCGGCCCTAGGAACGGACCCGCAACGTCAGCTCGACGACGCACTTCGTCGGTTCAAACAGCTGTTGGAAGCCGGTGAGGTGATCCGTTCAGAAGGAAGTCCTGAAGGCACCGACGCCAAGCGGCAGCGCAGCCAGCGGCCGGCCGAGCCGTTGGCCTCGGTGACTAGAGACTGAGGAGATCGCATGCGTGCCAATGTTGGATCGGCCGCAACACCGTAGAGGTGCGGGACGTGCCGGATCCCGCGATCTTGAACCAGCGTGACGCCATTATCAAGATCACCTCTACCGCTATCTGTGGTTCTGATCTCCACCTCTACGACGGCTACATCCCGACCATGGAAGAGGGCGACATTCTGGGCCACGAGTTCATGGGCCATGTTGTCGAGGTCGGTCCTGGTGTCAGCAATCTGTCGGTCGGCGACCGGGAGGTCGTCCCGTTCCCTATTGCCTGCGGAGCCTGCAACTCGTGCAATGCCAGCCTCTATTCGCTCTGTGAGAACTCCAATCCCAATGCCGGGATGGCCGAAAAGCTGTGGGGGCACGCCAGCGCTGGCATGTTCGGCTACTCGCACCTCACTGGCGGGTTCGCCGGCGGACAAGCGGAGTACGCCAGAGTCCCATTCGCCGATGTCGGGCCAATCAAGATCGAAAACGATTTGCCGGACGACAAGGTGCTCTTCCTTTCCGACATCTTCCCCACCGCGTACATGGCGGCCGAGATGTGCGACATCAAACCAGGTGACGTGGTTGCGGTTTGGGGCGCTGGACCGGTCGGACTGCTCGCCATGGCTAGCGCATACCTGCTCGGTGCTGAGAGCGTCATCGGAATTGACCGCTTCGAATACCGCCTTGAGCTGGCCCGGGAAAAGACCGGTGCCGAAACGATCAACTACCAAGACGCCAACGTCTTGGAGGTGCTCAAAGACATTACGGCGGGGGACGGGCCCGACGCCTGCATCGATGCGGTCGGCCTCGAGGGACATTCCGACTTCGGACCACTGCAGCTTTATGACCGGGTAAAGCAGGCGGTACGCCTGGAAACCGATCGAGGTCCAGCACTACGTGAGGCCATCCTTGCCTGCCGCAATGGCGGCGTCCTATCGGTGGTTGGTGTGTACGGCGGACTAATGGATAAGTTCCCGATCGGGTCACTGATGAACCGCTCCATCACACTTCACACCGGGCAATGCCACGTACAGCGCTACACAAAGCCCTTGCTCGACCGGATCGAGCGCGGCGAGATCGACCCAAGCTTCGTCATTACGCACCATGCCCCATTGGAGCGCGCGCCGGTGGGTTACGAGGTGTTCAAGTACAAACAAGACAACTGCGTCAAAGTCGTTCTCTCGGCGTGACGGCCGACTTCAGCTCAGCGCCCGGCTGGTGGGCCTTTCATAAGCAGTCGACTAGTGCGGCCGACCGTTCCGCGATCATGATCGTCGGTACGTGGGTGTTCGCAGATGGGATATCGGGCATGATCGACGCGTCTACAACGCGCAGGCCGGATGTGCCGTGCACTCGGCACATCGAGTCGACGACCGCCCCCGCGGCGGGGTCTATGCCCATCGCGCAGGTGCCGACTGGATGCTGGTAGGTCCAGGTCCTTCGCTGCACCCAGGACCTCAAATCATCCTCGGAGCCGGGCGCAAACTCGTCGCCACCAGTCAGCTCCTTGATCGCGCCGACATGAGCAGCTTCCCGCAGCCGCTCAAGTCCCTCGACGAGCCGATCAAGATCGTCAGATGCTCGGAAGTAGCCCAAATCAATGGCTGGAGGCGCGGCGGGATCGCTCGAACTCAAGGTCACGCTTCCTCGAGATTGGGGCTTCAGCAGTGCGGCTCCGAGGAAGAACATGGCAGCGTCGCCTTCATAGGGGCCGCCCACCATGCATTGCAGGTCAGGCGCGCCGCCCGGATCGGCCCCCGAACTATGGAAGGTGGCCATGACCTGAAAGACAGGCATGGGTTGAACGGCCCTGTCATACAGCAGGTCGACCGATACCGCCGGGTGATCGATGAGGTTCTGTCCGACGCCAGGAAGGTCAACGACGACAGGGATTTCAAGTCTGCGAAGAACCGATGCAGGGCCGATCCCAGAGCGCATCAACAGCCCAGGACTCGCGTACGCGCCCCCAGAAACCACAACCTCCGATGCCCGAATTCCCTCACCTGACAGCAGACGGACGCCGGCCGCACGATCACCCTCGAAGATCAACTCAGCGACCTGAGCGTTGCAGCGAATCGCGAGATTCGACCGTCCGTCGGCGAGTGGTAGGTACCCAAGTGCCGTGCTGATTCGCTCACCACCTCGGGCATTGACCGGGAGATGGGTGAGACCGACCGCACCCGGCTCATTGGCGTCAGGAATCGTCGGGAATCCGCACTCCTCGAGTGCCTCGAGACCGGCTGTGGCAACGTCGCTGAGCTCTTCGTCGCCGTACCGGCGAATAGGCAGCGGGCCATTGTCACCGTGCCACTCCGCGGACCCGAAGTCGGCGTCGGTCTCCAACTTGCAGAAGTACGGCAAGACGTCGGCAAACGACCAGCCGACGTTTCCGGCGGCGGCCCAGCCGTCATAGTCTGCGGGATGCCCCCGCAACGCGAACGTTGCGTTGGTGGACGAACAGCCTCCGAGCAGCTTGCCTCGGTAGAGCGCGAGCGTCGATCCCGCCGACGTCGGTTCGGAGACGTAACCCCAGTCGTGGTCGAACGTTGGCCTCCGGCCGTCGCGGACGTCGTCGGGCATTGGTTCGCACAGATCTGGACCTGCTTCGAGAAGCAGCACCGAGCGGCCGGCATTTTCGCTCAACCTACTTGCCATGACACAACCGGCCGCACCGCCGCCAACGACGATGACATCCCACTCACGGGTCATTGGTCAGCGCTTACGCATCCGGAGAGATGTTCTGGTTGAACCGGAAGACATTGTCCGGGTCGTACCTCCGCTTGATCCGGGCGAGTCTTGCGTACGTCTGGGGTGGATACGCCGCCCGCTCGGCGCCGCCTTCGCCGCTGAAGTTGACGTATAGACCGCGTCCGAATCTGGACATTTCTTCACGGGCGCGCGTCGCCCACTCGACGAGCGACGGAAGATCGGAAGGATGCTCTGTACGGACGACGCAGTTGAGCACGAAAGGCGAGCGGCGATGCGCAAACGCGGTCGAGTCAACCTCGAGCCGGTTCATCGCTCCGCCAAGCTGATGGATGTGCAACTCGCACGTCCCCGGTGGTCCAGCCGAACGTCCGTGTGCGGCAGCCAGGGTTTCCACCGCCGGCTCGGAGAGTTCATCCAAGAACACAGAGGTGAAGTAGTTCGCCGCGCCGGCCTCCCACAGCGGGTCGACCAGCTGTTGAAGTGCAACGTAGGGGATCGGCGCCAGTAGGTCAGCGATTGGATTCCCGAAGCGACGAAGGGCTCCGACCGCCGCTTCCCCTTCCTCTACGTCACCGGCGTAGCATGCAACCGCCACAACAATGCGTGTGCCGTGAACGGCTTCGGGTAGGAACGGCAGCGGCGGAGCGGTGATGAAGTTGAGCCCACACGTCAGCTCATCAGGTGCGTTCCTGACGGCGTCACGCCAGCGCACGGCCACCTGTTCAGCCTGTTCCCCCGGATAACAAATGACACCGCCGAGGACGGAGGGGCCGACGGGGTGGACAGCCAGCTCCAGCGACGTCACGACACCGAAGTTCCCTCCGCCGCCTCGCATGGCCCAGAACAGCTCGGAGTTCTCCTCAGCCGATGCCCTGACAACTTGAGCATCCGCATCGACGACTTCGGCCGAGATGAGGTTGTCACAAGCCAAGCCGTACTTACGCACCAAGTGTCCGATTCCGCCCCCGAGCGTGAACCCTCCAAGCCCAGTCGACGAAACCAGACCCCCAGTTGTCGCCAGCCCGAAGAGTTGCGTTTCACGATCGAACTGTTTCCACGTCGTCCCGCCCTGCGCGTGAGCGCGGCCTGCGGCGACGTCGACCTGCACCGCGTTCATGAGTGACAGGTCGATAACCAGACCGTCGTCGCAGGTTGAAAACCCCGCGACGCTGTGCTTCCCGCCGCGGACGGCGATGGGCAACCCTTCACTTCTGGCGAAGCGTACGGCTGCCACGACATCTGCAGTCCCGGTACATTTCACGATCATGGCGGGATACCGGTCGATGGCGTGATTCCAGATCCGCCGCGCGCTCTGGTATTCATCATCTCCAGGCACGATCACCCAACCCGCAATCGCCGATCGGAGCTCAGCAACCGTCGCATCGCCAAGCGCTGTCGTTAGGGACATGTGGCACCTCCTATGACCGCCGAAATACCTTCAGGACGCTAAAGGTCAGCCACTTAGCAATCGCTTAACGAGCGGCAGCGGTGTCCTGAACGGCGGTGAGGCCTTCCTGATCACCGATCTGGAGGAAGACAGCCCGGGCGGCTCGGCGGGCGGCATCGGCGCCGACGCTCTCGCCGGTCCGCCTTCGCAGTTGTGATAGCAGGAGGTGATTCCAGCCGATCGAGCGATGGAGATCGGGCACTGCGCGCAGCGAAAGCAGTCTTTCGACCGTCTGAATCGCCCGACCATATCGGCCTGCAATGATCTCGATCGCCGCAAGATTATTGAGAGCGCCACTCAGGCCAGGACGATCACCGGAGCGATCAAGCATCCGAGCCGCCTCGTTGCCAAGTGCGTGCGCCGCTGGCACATTGCCCATGACTGCCTGAGCCAGTGCGATACCGGCCAACGACACCGCTGAGCCGCGTTGGTCCGGGATAGTGGCCCGGTGATCGGCGGACTGATGGAAACAATCGATCGCCGCAACCGTCTCGCCGAGTGCCCGATGCATGTGCCCCAGATGAGTGAGGGCGAACGCCTCGCCGGCGGCATCACCAAGGGACCGGAAGATGCGCAGCGAGCGATCGAGCGCCTCGATTGCTTGGCTGAATCTGCTGGCAGCACGAGCAGCGAAGGCGGCTGTGCACAGCACATACGCCTCGGCTTGCTGCATTCCGACCCGGCGTCCGACCAGCATGGTCTCCTCGAAGATCGGCATGGTGATGCCCTCGTACTGTGCGATCGAAAACGCCAGCGTGCAGACCGAGAAGAAGGGTGGCACGTTGCGCTGCGTCTCCCGCAGCCAGTGGAGGGAGCTATCGAGGTAGCGGAGTGCGGTCTCCGGGTCGCCGCGAGACAGCGCCACAAGTGCTCGCAGATGATCATGAGATGCGTGCACCGGTGGCACGCTTCCAAGATCAACCGCTGCAGTGTCCAACAGCCGATCGATGATCTTCCACTCGGCGGCAAGCCATGTCAACAGGCAATGCAGGTGAGCCGCATCCGCGCGCCGTACCGGATCGTCATCACGGCGCCCTAACTCTGCAATCGACCGTCCCAGCGGGAGCGCTTCGGCCGTGCTGCCCACCCGCACCTCGAAGACTGCGGTCGCAAAGAGTGCTCGTACGCGCACTGGGGATACCTCAGGAGAGGCCGTCAGGGCGCGCCTCAGCCACTGGAGTCCTTCTGCATGCATTCCGGACGCCATCCAGGAGCGCCAGGCGGCGACTGCCGCTCGCAGCGCCTGCTCCGGCGCATGTTCGAGCGCATTAGCCATCGCAACTCGCAAATTCTCCCGCTCGATCGAAAACCACTTGCTCGGTTCGCCGACAACAGGTTCGCCATGCTCTGGGTCAAGGGATTCTGCCCGACCGCAATACCAGACCGCATGACGGCTCTGCTGACTCACTGCTTTGCCGGAGTGCTCGAGCAGTCGCGCGGCGTACTGTCGCACGAACTCATGCAAGCGATACCGTGCCTCCGCTGCATCGAGCGTTTCCGCGAGCACCAACGACTTGTCAACGAGCCCGACCAGCACTTCCGGCAGCGGCCGAGCCAAGTCGTCGGAGGAGATCTCCTGAGCGGCGTCCAGGGTGAATCCGCCGGCAAAGACGGACAGACGGGGGAATAGCTGGCGTTCATCGGGGTCGAGCAGGTCGAAACTCCAGGCGACGGTTGCCGCCAATGTCGCCTGCCGGTCGGGGGTGCCGCGAATCCGGGACCCGAGTGCAGTGAGTGCGTCGTCGAGCAGCGCTGCGATTTGATGGGGCGCAAGATATGCTGCCTGTGCTGCAGCCAGCTCGATCGCCAGCGGCATTCCATCCAGGCGATGGCAGATGTGCGCAACGACCGGCGCATTGTCGTTGCTGAGACGGAAGGCGGGAGCCGCCTCTTGAGCGCGTGCGACGAAGAGCTGCACCGATTCGTAGCTGATCAGCCGGCTAGCGTCCACCGGCTCCGACGGATCGGGTAGCCGAAGTGACGGCACCCGCCACTCGATTTCGCCGGGCAGATGGAGTGGTTCACGACTTGTTGTCAGAACAGTGATGCCCGGGCAGTCGTTCATGATCGCCTGGACCAATGCGGCTGCGGCATCGACGAGATGCTCACAGTTGTCCAACACCAGCACCAGCTCTCGGGTAGCGAGCTGTGCGGTCAGGGCTGCCACCGTTGGCCGGGAGCCGGACAGCGTTAGCCGCAGTGCTGACGCGGCGGTCGCGGGGACGAGTGCTGGATCGCGGACGCCCGAGAGGTCTGAGGTCTATGGTCCACAGTCCGTCCGCGTACGACGATGCCTTCCCGAGCGCCCGGGCCACCTCAACCGCCAGTCGGGTCTTGCCAGCGCCGCCCGGACCGCAAAGCGTCACAAGGCGATTCCTGGTACACAGCGCGACGAGCTCCTCAATCTCTCGCTGACGTCCAACGAACCGCGTCGCCGGACTTGGCAGGTGAACCAGCGCGCCAGACCTGGGGTCGTCCTGGCCGGTAAGCAAGCGGCGGTAGAGCGTGGTCGTCTCCACGTCCGGTGGGGCGGCGTAGTCCTGGTCCAGGCGGGCCCGCAGCGACTCATAGACCGCAACAGCGTCCCAGCGCCGCCCGGAGGCGTCGTACGCCGCCATGAGCGTTCGGTGAAGCTCTTCGTCGGTAGGTCGAGCCTCAGCCAACGGCTCCAGAACGCGAGCCGCCTCGTACGCCCTACCTTTCGCCGTAAGTCCACCTGCGAGCGCCAGCACCGCTCTCCGCCGCAAGTCGGTCACGTGATCTTGATAGGGCCGTGCCCAGTCTTCATAGCGATCTTCAGGAAGCAGGCCGTTGGCACACCGCGTGGCAACATCCAGCAGCGAATCAAGATCATTGGCAGCTACGGCCGCGTCGAGTTGTTCCTCGAGATCTTCGATGTCGGTGGTAAGGCCTCCCTCGGGACGTAGCGCAAGGATGCCGTCGTGCAGCCGAAGAAGATCTTCCGACGCGCCAGCGACTGCGAGAGCACGCCGAGCGGCATGGAGTGCCTGATGCAGATTGTTGGTTCCTGATGCAGCTTTCAGTCCTGGCCACAACGCATCGACGACGGCATCGCGATGCATGCTGTTTCCCTCGGACAGAGCCAGCAGCTTGACCAGCGATCGGGCCTTCTTGAGTCGCCAAACGCTCGCCGGAACGGCGACGCCGTCGACCTCGATCTCGAAGCCGCCAAGCATGGTGACCCGAACATGCTGCGACGGCATGCGCTCAGTGTCTCCCCATCAGAGCGGCTGTCATACTCGGCACCGATGACAGTCTTGGCGTTGAAGCTGTTGCTGGCACCGCTGCTGGTAATCGCTTCTTCGCTGGCTGGCCGCCGCTGGGGCCCGCCGATAGCCGGAATTCTGGTGGTCCTGCCGATCGTCGCCGGCCCTATCCTGCTGATCTTGTATGTTGAGCACGGCGCTGAGTTCGCCGCGCGGGCGGCCAGCACCGCCACTCTGGCGATCGTTCCCCTGGCTCTGTTCGCGTTAATCTTCGCCTTCCTGTCACGACGTCACGGCTGGCTGCTGACCTTGATGACTGGCTGGCTCGCGGTGCTGCTTGCTGATCTCGGTCTCGCTCAGCTGCACGTGTCCGCAGTCATCGCGCTACTGCTCGCCCTACTGGCACTGCACGGAGCCAGCGCCGTGCTACGCCGACTGGACCAGCCAGCTCCGCCGTCTATCACATCACCCTGGTGGGATCTGCCGGCTCGGGCGCTCGCCACAGCACTCCTGGTCATCCTCGTCACTGGACTCGCGGCTGCATTAGGCCCTGGCTTGACCGGCGCGTTGGCGCCCTTTCCGATCGCCTTGAGCGTGGTGTGCGCATTTACCACGGCGCAGGGAGGTCACCCTGGGGTGCTGGCATTGCTGCGTGGGATCGTGCCGGGCCTCGATGGTTTCGCGCTGTTCTGCTTTCTTGTCGCGGTCTTGATCAACAGAGTGAGTGGTGTCGCTGCATTTGGGATTGCGATCGCTGCCGCCGTGATCTTTGCGATCCTGCTCGTTGTTCACTCGAGCCGGGCGCGCCACATTCCCAGGACTAAGAGCCACGACTAGGGTCGAGCTCGTGACCGTTCGACGCCTCCGGACGTCGTGGCCGGCCATCTTGATTGCGACTGCCTTACTCGCCGCGGGATGTCATGCCACCCCACCCGCAGCCCGTGGCACTACTGGCGCTACTCCCATCGTGTTATCACCGACGCCAGCGCCGGCTACGCCGTCTGCGGCCGAGACGTCGATCTTGCCGCATACTGCCGATGATCAGTCTGCCGATGATCCGATCGACCATGTGATCGCCATTTCTATCGACGGCCTCAACCCGCGGGCCATCGAAGACCTCGGCAAGTCGCGTACTCCAGCGTTCCATCGACTGATGCGCGAAGGCGCATCGACGTGGAACGCTCGTACCGTCCGCGAGAAGACAAGCACGACGCCGAATCACACCTCGATGCTCACCGGCGTGCGAGTCGATGCCAAGCATGGCGGCCATGGGTACACCGAGAACTTCGACAACGGCCGTACCGTCCATCAAACTGCCGGGCGCTACGTGCCAAGCGTGTTCGACGTCGTGCATGACAATGGCGGTTCAACAGCATTCTTTGGCACTAAATCCAAGTTCAGGCTCTATAAGCGGACCTGGAACACTCATGGCGCTCCCGATCGAGTTGGGCGCGACAATGGTCGAGCCAAGATTGATCGCTTCACCATCGACCTCGACAACACCCGGCTTGTTGCGAAGGTCACCGCCGAACTGCGCCGCAAGCCGCGAGAATTCACCTTCGTTCATCTGTCGCTGCCTGATCGCGCTGGACACGCATCCGGTTTTATGAGCAGGCCATACCTCCACGCTGTCGAGCGGACTGACCGCCTGCTCGGCCGGATTCTCAACACCGTTGCGGATCGGCCAGCGCTGCGTCGTCACACGCTCGTGATCCTGACCGCCGACCACGGCGGACGAGGGCCCTCGCACTACAACGCCAGGAAGCTGCAGGACTTTCGGATCCCGTTCATGACTTGGGGTGCAGGGGTCCCCGGTGGGCGCAACCTCTATGGCCTCAATCCCACTTTCCGGAGCCCTGGCAGTAGCCGCACCAGTTATCACGGAAAGCAGCCCATCAGGAATGGCGATGTTGCGAACTTGGCGACTGATGCACTCGATCTGCCGCGTGTTCCGGGGTCAAAATTCGACAGCCCGCGCAGCCTCAACGTCTTCAGCCGGTAACGCTTGCGAGCCGATCGCCGCGGACGGCGTAGACATCGCCAGATCGATCGTTGGCCGGCATGGCGCGCAAGATTTTGATCATGGCGTCCGGTTCGAGCCAGGTATCTCCGGTCCAGCGGTGAGTCTCGACTCGGGAATACCGATAACGGTAGTCACCGAGAGCGCTGGTTCGCTCGATACAAGCAACAGCGCGTGCGCCGGCGACAGGGATGTATTCGAAGGACAACGCCGGGATTGGGCTGCTCAGGCCGGTCAGCACCTCATGTTCGAAGCCTTCGACGTCGATCTTGCAGAATTGCGGCTCACCATGCCGCGCGACGAGCTCGTCAAGAGTGACCAGTGGGACGCTGACCACCGAATCCCACCGAATCCTTTGAAATCGTCGATCCGCCTGAACGTCTCTCATCCAGGAGTTGGCGAAGGTCGAGACTGTCGGCGTACGGCTGCTCAGATGCAGTTCCCCTTCGCCAACTTCTGCCGCAACCCCACTGGCCTCGATGACGACCGACGGATCGCGCCCGTAAAGCACCTGTAATAGAGCAACGAAATCTGGTTGCGGTTCGACCGCGACGACCCGGGCGCCGATCCTGCGGAAAACCCGTACCCGGTTGCCGACATGAGCACCGATGTCGAACGCGAGGTCGCCCGGATGCAGAAACTGCCGGTAGAACGCCTCAAAACGGCGGCGCCGCCAGACTGGACCGTAGTACGTAATCAGCGAACGCGCGATACCGGCCGCGCGGCTGATCCCGTGCACCAGCCCATCTAACACGAACGAATGAGCGATAGCGGCCTGCGGCGTCGGCGGTCAGCAAAATCAAACCGTCAGCCCGGAGGCCACTCGGCTACACGTCGTAGTAATAGCGGCGATGGCCAAAATGACGCCGGCGGCGGAAGAGGCCGGTGATCAAGAACACCCAGAGGAAGACCCATACGAGCCAGGGGGCACTCAGCACGACGGCGGCCACTACAGCACACATGACGAACAGCGGGGCCAACCAGAGCATGGCTGACCACGCGAGATGGATATCGGGCCTGCGGTTTGCGTCCGACTCGACCTTGGGCTCCACGGTTCGCGGCAGATCGGCGAACAGCGGTTCGAGATCCTCGTTGAAGCGGGCCTTCAGGGCTTCGTCGGTGCGCTGATCGAACTCTTCCGCGGTCAGCCGCCCCGCGGCGAAGTGATCACCGAGACTTGCGATGGCGCGGTCTCGCTCCGTATCGCCGATCCTGATGGGAACTTTCTGGGTGGGCCGAGACTCCACCGGCCCGTACGGCATCGGCCACACCCAGAGCACGTTGCCTGGGGGTAGACCAGCCCTGCTTGGGAAGTAACGGGTCATGAGCCATTGTCCGGCGCAGATTCGTCTTCAGCAAGGATGGAATACAACTTCCGGCGCAATTCCACCAGCGCCTCGCGACCTTTTACCTGCTGTTCAGGCGTTCCGGTGGCGACTATCTGCCACACGGCGGCTGCCACCTGGCCGATCAGGGGCTTGAGCCCGTCGTCATCTCCACCCGCGCTCATGGCCTCCCATGGAGCCGATACCTCGTCGGCATGTTCGGTGACGTAGGCACGACCCTCATCAGTCAAGGTGTATGCGCGACGACCGCCGCTGTCGGTTTCTACCCGCACCAGGCCTTCGTCTTCCAGCTGCTGCAGGGTCGGATAAATCGAGCCAGGACTGGGCTTCCAGAATCCGCTACTGCGGTTCGCGATCTCTTGGATGATTTGGTATCCGTTCATCGGCTGCTCGGCTAGAACGACAAGGATGGCCGCTCGGATATCGCCACGCCGGGCCTTCGGACCGCGCCACGCGCGGCCTGGGCCTCCCCATGGTCCGAATCCGGGACCTCCGAACATTCCCCATTGCCCCCAGGCTTGCTGACCACGTGGGGCGTGATGGCCCGTCATCTTGGCTAGCCAGTCGCTCAGTTCTCTGCCGAACTCCGGATTGCAGCGGCCGGCGAAGCGGAGCCACGGTGCACCCATTGCGTACGCGCCACCCATATCGATCATCCTCTCGTGACGTCTACAACCGATACGTCAACGATATATCGCGAACGGTCGTTGAACAAGAGTGACGATCCGTGGACTGCTACCAGCCGCGCTTCCACCACTCCTCAAGATGCGGCCGCTCGGTTCCTACTGTGGTGTCGTCGCCATGACCAGGATGCACCACCGCGTCGTCGTCGAAGCGGCCGAAAATCTTGCTTTCAAGATCGTTCATCAACGATCTGAAGGCCTCGGGGTTGTTCGTCTTGCCCGGGCCGCCAGGAAAAAGGCTGTCGCCGGTAAGCAGATGGGTTTTGCCAGCGCCGGTGTACGCCAGAGTGATCGAACCAGGAGTGTGGCCGACCAGGCCGATGACCTCCAGCAGCTCGCTACCCAACTCGATCTGATCGCCGTCCCACACTCCATTCAAGTCTCGAACTTCGGTGCCGATCCTGATCGCCTCAAGATCAGGTTGACCGCAGACCAGCTGAGCCCCGGTGGCTGCGGCGACCGGCGGCAGAGCCTGCCAGTGATCAGCATGCCGGTGGGTGGTCACGATGGCATCCAGTGGCTGATCAGAGATGATCTTGAGAAGTCGATCATCGTCATTGGCCGCGTCAATGAGCACGCTGCCACCGCGGCTGTGTTGCAGCAAATAGGCGTTGTTGTCGACCGGTCCGACGCTGACCTTCGTCACAGTGACGGAGGTGGACAGTCGTAGCAGCAGCGGGGGGCCGCCGGGCTCAACGTGGTTGATGCCGAGCATCAGAACGGCGGAAGTCGCAGGGCGTCACCACCCCTGATGGCGGAGGCGTCTGTCCGACCCAGCAGCCAGCCAATGAGATTGGCGCTGCTGCCGGCGACAACAATCGGCTCCCCGAGGCTGCCCACCGCCGTGGTCACTCCAGAGTCCGAGGTCAGCTGGAGCTTTGGAAAATCTTCGCGATTCCCCAGCCGGAAAGCACACCACTCGAGCAGCCACTCCCCAGACTGATTGTCGATATCAGTGATCTCATAACCGACGTCAAGATCAACGTGGTGGATCACGACCTCGAGCAGTCGGGACAGCGGCAACAGCCGCGCCGGCACCTGCAGTCCACCTCTCATCTCCACTACCGCGTCCCAGGCATTCGCGGCGTCGAGCTGCTCAAAAGCCGAGCTCAAACGTCCAGCAGAGCTGTCCAAATCGATCTGGAGTTCCAGGCCCGAACGCCCGGCGCCCGCCTCGATTTCATGGGATCGGTGCTCAGCTGATGGGTACATATCCTGGCGATCCCCGGTACGCGCCCACTCCGTCAATCGACACAGAGCGTCGGCGTGGCGAGCAATGTGGGTAGCCACATGACCACGGGTCCAGTCCGGCAGGCGGCTGGGAGCGCGCCACTGCTGCTCAGTAACCAAGATTGTGTCACCCAGCAAACGTTGAGTGGCGGTCCTTACCAGCTCCCGCAAAGTCTCTAGCTGCGTTGTGGCGGGAGATGTGGCTGGGGTCATGCCCATACCGTAATGCCGGACCACACTCCGGGGGAGGCCTCAATACCATCGCATTCCGGTATCTGTTGCCACCGCACTATGACGGCGAGCCCGCTTCGCCGACTGCAGCAGCTCGCGGTTGGGTTGGGTGGCGCACTCGCCTACGTTCGCGAGCGACGAAGGAGGCGAATCCGGCGGGCGGCCGTCAGAGTGCAATTACGTCAGCGCGGGCACATACGATGTGCTCCGTGACTGACCGTCTCGTCGTTCGGGGTGCGCGCGAGCATAACCTGCAGAACATCTCGCTCGAGCTGCCGCGTGATGCTCTCATTGTCTTCACCGGATTATCTGGATCGGGCAAGTCGAGTCTGGCCTTCGACACCATCTTTGCCGAGGGTCAGCGACGCTACGTCGAATCGCTTTCGGCGTACGCACGCCAGTTCCTGGGGCAGATGGACAAGCCGGACGTGGACTTTATCGAGGGCTTGTCGCCTGCGGTGTCCATCGATCAGAAATCCACCAGCCGCAATCCCCGGTCGACGGTCGGCACGATCACTGAGGTCTACGACTATCTCCGGCTGCTGTATGCCCGCGCCGGTCGGCCGCACTGCCCGATCTGTGGTGAGCCGATCAGCCGGCAGTCCCCACAGCAGATCGTCGACCGCCTGATGGCGATGGAGGAGGGCACGCGGTTCCAGGTGCTTGCGCCCGTGGTCCGTGGCAGGAAAGGCGAGTACGTCGAGGTCTTCCGGGAACTCGCTACGGAGGGCTTCAGCCGCGCCCGGGTCGATGGTGAGGTTGTCCAGCTCACCGACCCGCCGGTGCTCGACAAGAAGTACAAGCACTCCATCGACGTCATCGTTGACCGGCTTGCCGTCAAGCCGACGGTCAAGCAGCGGTTGACCGATTCGGTCGAAACCGCACTGAAGCTGGCGCAGGGAATCGTGGCGATCGACTTCGTCGACCTGGACCCGAAGGATCCGCAGCGCGAGCGCACCTATTCCGAGAAGATGGCCTGTCCCAATAACCACGACATCGCCATCGACGAACTTGAGCCTCGGCAGTTCTCATTCAACGGGCCGTGGGGTGCCTGCCCAGCATGTTCAGGGCTGGGTACGCGCATGGAGGTCGACCCCGAGCTGGTTGTCCCGGATGATGAAAAGAGCGTCACCGAGGGGGCCATTGCTCCGTGGGCATCGCCACATGTGGCTGAGTACTTCAGCCGATTGATCGACTCCCTGGCCGAGAGCGCCGGCTTTTCGACCACGGTGCCATGGCGCCGGCTGCCGGCAGCCGCACGAAAGATGTTGCTCGAGGGAGTGCCCGGCCTGGTCCATGTGCGCTACCGGAACCGCTACGGTCGCGAGCGCAGCTACAACGCGAAGTACGAGGGCGTCATCCCCTACATCGAGCGGCGCCACGCCGAGGCGGAGAGCGACACCTCGCGGGACCGGTTCGCTGGTTATATGCGTGAGGTGCCGTGCCGGGTCTGCAAGGGCGCGCGGCTGAAGCCGACCTCGCTGGCTGTAACGGTCGGTGGTAAGAACATTGCCGAGCTATCGGCCCTGTCGATCGATGCAGCGGCACTTTTCCTAGCGCAGCTGGAACTCACCGAGCGTGAACGGCACATTGCCGAGCGAGTTCTCAAGGAGATCAACGAGCGGCTCAAGTTCCTTCTCGATGTTGGTCTGGACTATCTCTCACTGAGCCGTCCGACCGGAAGCCTCTCTGGCGGCGAGGCGCAGCGAATCCGTCTCGCGACGCAGATCGGCTCGGGACTGGTGGGCGTTCTTTATGTGCTGGACGAACCCAGTATTGGGTTGCACCAGCGCGACAACCGCCGACTGATCGAGACACTGCTCCGGCTTCGGGATCTGGGGAACACCTTGATCGTTGTCGAGCACGACGAGGAAACGATCAAGGCAGCGGACTGGGCCGTCGACATCGGGCCAGGCGCGGGCGAGCACGGCGGCAAGGTGGTGCATTCCGGAACAGTCGCAGAGCTGCTCAGGAATCGTGACTCGCTGACCGGCGCCTATCTGTCCCGGCGTCGTTCCATACCGCTACCGAACTCCCGGCGCCCACGTCGTCCCGGTCGGGAGATCACCGTGCACAAAGCCGCGGAGCACAACTTGCGGAATATCACGGTTTCATTCCCGCTCGGCCAGCTGATCGCCGTCACCGGAGTGTCCGGGTCGGGCAAGTCCACCCTTGTCAACCACATCTTGTACAACGCGCTCGCCAAGCGGATCTACAACGCTCGGGAGGTGCCTGGTCGGCACCGCTCGATCAGCGGAGCTGATCAGATCGACAAGGTCATCCATGTTGATCAATCGCCGATCGGTCGTACGCCGCGGTCCAACCCGGCGACCTACACCGGAGTTTTTGATCACATACGCCGGCTCTTTGCGGAGACGCCAGAGGCCAAGGTACGCGGATACCAGCCGGGGCGGTTCTCGTTCAATGTCAAGGGCGGGCGCTGCGAGAACTGCACCGGCGACGGCACGATCAAGATCGAGATGAACTTTCTGCCTGATGTGTACGTGCCGTGCGAGGTTTGCCATGGCGCCCGCTATAACAGGGAAACCCTCGAGGTGCATTACAAAGGCAGGTCGATCGCCGAGGTCTTGAACTCCTCGATCGAGGAGGCACTTGAGCTATTTGCTCCGCTGCCTGCGATCGCACGGCATCTGAGCACTCTGGTCGACGTTGGACTCGGTTACGTACGTCTCGGTCAGCCGGCGCCCACGCTCTCCGGTGGTGAGGCGCAGCGCGTCAAGCTGGCAAGTGAGCTGCAGAAGCGGGCAACGGGGCGCACTCTTTATGTTCTGGACGAACCAACGACTGGTCTCCATTTCGAGGACATTCGTAAGCTGATGGGCGTTCTGGGGCGGCTCGTGGATGCGGGGAACACGGTCGTCGTGATCGAGCACAACCTCGATGTGATCAAGACCGCCGATTGGCTGATCGACATGGGGCCCGAGGGTGGCTCCCGCGGCGGTCTCGTGATCGCCGAGGGTACGCCTGAGCAGATTGCTGCCAACCGGAAGTCCTATACCGGCGAGTTTCTCAGACCGCTTCTTGATGGGCAGGCCGTCCCGATTCGAGCAACACAGCCAGCGCTGGTTGCCAGTTGACCAGCGCCGCCTGAACTAAGTCGCTTGAACGAGGTCGCCCAACTAAGTCGATTGAACTAAATCCACGCCTGTCTCGTTGGGCACCAAAAGCGACTTCATGGCCGGAGGCTTCTGTGACCAAGCTCGACGACCAGCAATCAGCCAACGACACGCTCGCCACCACGCGGCGGACCGTGCTGCGAACCGCTGGATTGCTCGCCCTGGCGGGCGCAGGTGCCGCCGGACTGGCTAGTTGCTCGGCGGAGGCCGAAACCGGCTCGCCGTCTGCTACACCAGCAACAACATCCCCACCAGCATCGCCGTCGCCGATCGCCGACGCGACTTCCCCCAAACCGTCCGCCCCAAAGGCAAAGGCGCCCGACGGTCCAAGCGTCGCGACCTCCAAAGTGCCGGTCGGCGGCGGCGTGATCTTGGATGATGCCGACTACGTGGTAACTCAACCAAGCCATGGAAAATACAAAGCGTTCAGCAAGATCTGCACCCATCAGGGATGTCCCGTATCAGCGGTGGAAAACGGCATCATCCATTGCAACTGCCACGGCAGCGAATACTCGATCACCGACGGCTCGGTCAAGAATCCGCCAGCCACCAAGCCGCTTGCCGAGTCGAAGACAACAGTCTTTGAAGGTGCCGTCTACGTAACTGGCTAACCCACCTACGCTGGGGCGCGTGGTACCTCCAGTCTCGTCGCGGCCGACACCGGCGTATCGGCCTGCGCCGGGATCCATTCCTGACCGGCCTGGGGTGTACCGCTTCTCCGATGCACAAGGCCGAGTGATCTATGTCGGGAAGGCCAAGAGCCTCCGCTCCCGGCTGAACTCCTACTTCGCCGATCCGACCTCCCTGATGAGCCGTACGCGATCAATGGTCGAAACCGCCACCAGAGTCGACTGGACCGTAGTGCAGAACGAGGTCGAGGCGCTGCAGCTGGAGTATTCCTGGATCAAGGAGTTCGACCCACGCTTCAACATCAAATACCGCGACGACAAGTCGTATCCCTGGCTGGCGATCACTCTGTCCGAGGAGTTTCCTCGCGTCATGGTCGGCCGTGGCGCGAAGCGCAAGGGTACCCGCTACTTCGGTCCCTACTCTCATGCTTGGGCGATCCGGGAGACCGTCGACCTACTGCTCCGGGTCTTTCCGATGCGCTCCTGCCGGCCAGGAGTGTTCAAGAATCACAAGCAACTCGGTCGGCCATGCCTGCTCGGCTACATCGGTAAGTGCTCGGCACCATGCGTCGGCCGGGTGACCGCGGAAGAGCATCGCGTGATCGTCGACGACTTCTGCCAGTTCATGTCGGGCCAGGCTGGGCCCATGATCAAGAAACTGGACCGCGAGATGCGAGCCGCCAGCGACGCGCTGGAGTTCGAGCGGGCGGCTCGGCTGCGGGATGACATCGGTGCTCTGCAACGAGCCATGGAGCGGAACGCCGTCGTTTTCCGAGACGGCACCGATGCCGATGTGATCGCCATCGCCGAAGACCCGCTGGAGGTCGCTGTACAGATCTTCCATGTACGCGGTGGCCGAGTCCGTGGCGAGCGCGGCTGGGTCGCCGACCGGTTCGACGATGGCGGCACCGAGGAGCTGATCGAACAGTTCGTGCTGCAGCTGTACGCCGAGGCCGATCCCGCCGGCAACGACAGAGATGCTGTGCCACGAGAGATCTTGGTACCCGTGATGCCGTCCTCGTCGGAGTCGCTGACCCGGATGCTTGAGGATCGTCGCGGCTCACATGTCCTCATCCGAGTCCCGCAGCGCGGTGACAAGCGAGCGTTGATGGAGACAGTGGCTCGTAACGCCCAGGAGATCTTGATCAAGCACAAGACCACCCGCGCTGGTGATCTTTCGACCCGGAATAGGGCTTTGGAAGAGATTCAGGAGGCGCTCGAGCTTCCCAGCGCACCGCTCCGGATCGAGTGCTACGACATATCCAATCTGCAGGGCACCGAAGTGGTCGGTTCCATGGTGGTGTTCGAGGACGGTCTGCCCCGGAAAAGCGAGTACCGGCGGTTCGTCATCCGGCAGGTGGAAGGCCAGAACGACGTAGCGGCCATGCACGAAGTGATCACCCGCCGGTTCCGGCGTCTGATCGACGATCGTGCTGCCATGGCCAGGCAGGCAGATGATGGGCTTGCGGCTACCTCTGAGGGCGATGAAGGGCCATTGCTGGTCGATCCGACGACGGGAGCGCCGCGCAAGTTTGCCTACACACCGTCACTGGTCGTGGTGGACGGCGGCCCGCCACAGGTTGCCGCAGCCGCGAAAGCGCTCCACGAGCTCGGCATCGACGACATAGCGCTCTGCGGTCTCGCCAAGCGCTTGGAGGAAGTGTGGCTGCCCGACATCGACGAGCCCGTGATCTTGCCGCGAACTAGCGAGGGCTTGTACCTGTTGCAGCGGCTTCGGGACGAGGCTCACCGCTTTGCGATCACTCACCATCGCTCCCGGCGCAGCAAGTCAATGGTTGAGTCGCTACTGGATCAGGTGCCGGGCCTGGGCGAGGTTCGGCGCAAGGCTTTGATCAAGTACTTCGGCTCCTTGAAGAAGCTACGTGCGGCAACCGTTGAAGAGATCGCGGCCGTGCCCGGATTCGGTACCAAGACTGCAATCGCCATCAAGGAAGCGTTGCAGCAGACGCCGCAGCCCGAGGCGATCAACATGGCTACCGGTGAGGTGCTTGACAGCGTCTAGCTAACCCTCGTGGGACTGATCCGGGAATAATCAACCACGTGACCAGCGAAACTCTCGGTGGGATGCGGGGGAGTCGTCCCTCGGAGGATCAACGCAGTCCTGAAGGACAGCTCGAGACCGAGAGCGTGACCAAGCCGCTTCGGCTGGTGGTTGTCAGCGGCATGTCAGGTGCTGGACGCTCCACCGCTGCCCACAGCCTGGAGGACCTCGGCTGGTACGTCGTCGACAACCTTCCACCCAGCGTGCTGCCGGAAGTCTGCCGACAGGCGCGAGAGATCAACCTCACGCGGCTCGGCGTCGTCCTCGATGTCCGTACCCGGGGCTTCTTTGAGCAGTTGCCGGCGATGTTCACCGAACTCGCCGCGATCGGCACGTTGCCCGAGATCTTGTTCCTGGAGGCGGCCGACGATGTCATCGTCCGACGCCAGGAGTCCGTACGCCGTCCGCACCCGCTCCAGGGCGATGGCCGGCTACTCGATGGCATCCACCGGGAACGCGAGACGCTCGCCACGCTGCGGGCAGCGGCCGACCTGGTGATCGACACCTCATCGCTCAACAGTCACCAGTTGGGCTCTCGGGTCGCCCACGCGTACGGCGGCAGCACTGATGATCAACTGCGGGTCACGCTGTTGTCGTTCGGTTTCAAGTACGGAATTCCGGTAGATGCGGACATGGTGTTCGACGTGCGTTTCCTGCCGAATCCGCACTGGATCCCCGAGCTACGCCCACAGACAGGTCTCAGCAAGCCGGTCAGCGACTACGTGCTCGGGCAACCGGGTGCCGATTCGTTCCTGACCTCCATGCAGGACCTGATGCAAGTCGTGTCAGTGGGCTACGTCACTGAAGGCAAGCGGTTCGCGACGCTAGCTATTGGCTGCACCGGTGGCAAGCATCGCAGCTCAGCGATGGCGGAGGAGTTGGCCCGCCGGCTCCGGGCCACCGGCCTGCCGACGACAGTTCTCCATCGCGATCTGGGTCGAGAGTGAGCTCTGGCAAGATGACCAGCATTCTCACGTCCCGCTCTCTTGGCCGCGACCTTCCGAATGTGGTCGCCTTTGGCGGCGGTCATGGACTCGCCGCCTCCTTAACTGCCCTGCGTCGGGTGACGGATCACCTAAGTGCGATCGTGACCGTGGCTGACGATGGCGGCTCTTCCGGACGACTCCGTGACGAACTCGGCTGCCTACCCCCCGGTGACCTTCGGATGGCGTTGGCTGCGCTGTGTGGCGATGACGAGTCCGGGCGTACTTGGGCCGATGTCCTGCAATACCGGTTCAGCTCTCATGGTCCACTGGATGATCATGCAATCGGAAATCTCTTGATCGTCGGCCTGTGGGAGCGGTTGGGCGATCCAGTTGCGGGCCTGGACATGGTGGCCAAACTGCTGGGTGCCAAGGGTCGGGTCCTGCCGATGGCTGCGGTGCCGTTGGAAATCGCCGCTGAGGTGATCGGGCTTGATTCAGATAAGCCGGATGAGGTCTCGGAAATCCGAGGTCAAGCACGAGTCGCTACGACGACGGGGGAGGTGTGCTCGGTGCGGCTCAGCCCGCATGATCCTCCGGCCTGTCCGGAGTCAATCGATGTCGTGCTGGATGCGGATTGGATCGTGCTGGGGCCTGGATCTTGGTTCACGTCGGTCATTCCGCATCTGCTGGTCCCTAAGCTGGCGGAGGCAATTCACGCCACACAAGCTCGGCGTATCCTCACCCTCAATCTCGAACCGGCCGGCGAAACAGCGGGATTCTCGGCTGCCAAGCACATTGAGTTGCTTGCTGATCATGCGCCTGATCTACGACTTGACGTGGTGCTGGTCGACAGCGGCTTTGCTTCGGACGACCCTCACCTGGCCTCCCGGGCGGAATCCCTGGGGGCCCGCCTAGTAGTTGCCGACCTTGCCGCTCGCGACGGGTCACCACGCCACGACCCACTGCGTCTGGCGTCCGCGTACGCCGAAATCCTGGGCGTCTGAAACCCGTCCACTGCTGTCAGAAACCTACGTTCACATAGGTTTCCTACGGTCTGCACAGGTTGCAACCTATGCGGACCGCAAGCAATCTAGGTTCACGTAGGTTCCTGGCAAACAGCCGGGATCCGGCGCTCAGCTATGTAATCATTCACCAATGGCCATGACCGCCCAGGTGAAATCAGAGCTGGCAACCATAAAGGTGACAAAGCCCTGTGACCGCAAATCGGAGGTTGCCGCAACACTCAGGTTTGCGGGCGGACTGCACATTGTCAGCGGTCGGATCGTCATTGAGGCCGAGCTGGACACCGGTGCCGCGGCTCGGCGCCTCAGAACCGACATCAGCGAGGTCTTCGGCCACCCCAGCGAACTGGTCATCGTGAACGGCTCAGGCATCCGGCGTGGCACACACTACGTAGTGCGAGTGATCAAGGACGGGGAAGCGCTGGCGCGGCAGACCGGTCTTATCGATTCCCATGGCCGACCGGCTCGGGGACTCCCGCCACAGGTGGTCAGCGGCGGCCTATGCGACTGTGTTGCGGCTTGGCGCGGTGCATTCTTGGCGCACGGCTCATTGACCGAGCCTGGCCGCTCGATGGCTCTCGAGGTGACGTGCCCCGGCCCGGAGGCTGCCCTCGCGCTGGTCGGCGCGGCGCGGCGGCTCGGAATCCAAGCGAAGGCTCGGGAGGTCCGCAACATTGACCGGGTTGTCATCCGCGACGGCGATGCCATTGCGGCGTTGCTGACCAAGCTCGGTGCGCACGAGTCGCTGCTGGTCTGGGAGGAGCGGCGGATGCGGCGCGAGGTACGCGCTTCGGCCAACCGGCTGGCCAACTTCGACGATGCCAATCTGCGGCGTTCGGCTCGCGCGGCAGTGGCCGCTGGTGCCCGAGTCGAGCGTGCACTGGAGATTCTCGGCGATGATGTGCCGGACCACCTCAGGGCGGCTGGCCTATTACGCATCGAGAACAAGCAGGCCAGTCTGGAGGAGCTCGGTCAGATGCACGAACCGCCGTTGACGAAAGACGCGGTGGCGGGACGGATTCGACGACTGCTCGCCACTGCTGATAAGCGGGCGGCCGAGCTGGGTATACCCAACACCGAGGCAAATCTCAGCGCTGAGATGCTCGATGAGGAGTAGGCCTCAGCGCCACACCTGATCACCAGGAAACCGGCCGACAGTCGCCGCGGCGTGTTCGTTAAGGTGGACATTGGTTACTCGCCGTGGGGCCTGACAGCTGAAGGAGATCCTGATCATGACCGTTCGTGTTGGTATCAATGGCTTCGGCCGTATTGGCCGCAACTTCTACCGCGCGCTGCTCGCTTCGGGTGCCGACGCCGAGGTCGTCGCCTTCAACGACCTATTCGATGACGACACCCAGGCTCACTTACTGAAGTACGACTCGATCCTCGGTCGACTCGACTTACCAGTCGAGGTCGTCGATGGTGGAATCCAGGTAGGGGACAAGGTGGTCAAGTCCTACGCCGAGCGCGACCCCGCTGCCCTGCCGTGGGGTGACATCGGTGCCGACGTCGTGATCGAGTCCACGGGCTTCTTCACTGACGCGACGAAAGCCAAGGCGCACCTCGACGGCGGCGCCAAGAAGGTGATCATTTCCGCGCCGGCCAAGAACGAGGACTGGACCGTGGTGATGGGCGTCAACGATGCCGACTACGACCCGGCGAAGCACAACATCATCTCCAACGCTTCGTGTACCACTAACTGCCTTGCGCCCATGGCCAAGGCACTCGACGATGGGCTGGGAATCGTCAAGGGCCTGATGACCACAATCCACGCGTACACGCAGGACCAGAACCTGCAGGATGGGCCGCACAAAGACATGCGTCGGGCCCGTGCCGCCGCCTTCAATATCGTGCCGACCTCGACTGGTGCCGCGAAGGCGATTGGCCTCGTGCTGCCACAACTGAAGGGGAAGCTCGATGGCTACGCCTTGCGAGTTCCGGTTGCGACCGGCTCTGTGACCGACCTCTCCATCGAGGCTCCACGCGAGACCTCGGTCGAGGAGGTCAACGGCATCATGCAGGCGGCTGCCGATGGTCCGCTGAAGGGCTACCTGAGGTACAACACCGATCCCATCGTGTCCACCGACATCGTGAACGATCCAAGTTCGTGCATCTTTGACTCACCGCTGACCAAGGTGATCGGCAATCAAGTCAAGGTCGTGGGCTGGTACGACAACGAGTGGGGATACTCCAACCGCCTCGTCGACCTGGCCGTCTTGGTCGGCGAGTCCCTGTAGGACAGCCTCTTCGGCTGAGTCGGTTTCCTACGTTCACGTAGGAAACCGACGCTCTGCATGGGTTGCAACCTGTGCAGACCGTCAGAAACCTATGCAAAGCTCGCACCTGGCGCGTCGACTCCCCGATCTTGTTCAAGAAAGGATCAAGCGTGAAGTCAGTTTCTGATCTTGGTGACCTCAGTGGCAAGCGGGTGCTGATCCGCTGCGACCTGAATGTGCCCCTCGACGGGCAAACCATCACCGATGACGGACGCATTCGCGCTTCGTTGCCTACCCTGAACGAGCTGCGGGACAAGGGTGCCAAGATCATCGTGCTGGCTCATCTGGGCCGCCCCAAAGGCCAAGTGAATCCCAAGTACTCGCTGGCTCCTGCCGCCAGCCGGCTGTCCGAGCTGCTGGGTGCTGAAGTCACACTTGCAAAGGACGTGGTGGGGGAGTCGGCACGCGGTGTCGTGGAGAATCTCGGCAATAGTGACGTGGCCATGCTGGAGAACGTCCGCTACGAGCCTGGCGAAGAGTCCAAGGACGAGGCGGAACGCGGCGCGCTAGCCGACCGATATGCAGCGTTTGGTGATGTGTTCGTGTCAGACGGCTTCGGCGTCGTGCACCGTAAGCAGGCCTCGGTGTACGACGTGGCACAGCGCTTGCCCAGCGCGGCCGGGGAGCTGGTCAGGAGTGAGGTCGATGTTCTCGCGCAGCTCAGCGAGGCGCCGCAGCGCCCGTACGTTGTAGTGCTGGGCGGGGCGAAGATCTCCGACAAATTGGCGGTGATCGCCAACTTGATCAAGATCGCGGACACCTTGGTCATTGGCGGTGGCATGGCGTTCACCTTCCTTGCCGCGCAGGGCTACGAGGTGGGTAAGAGCCTGCTCGAGGAAGATCAGATCGACACAGTGCGTGGATACCTCAATGACGCTGCCTCCGGCGGTAAGCAGATCGTGCTGCCGTCCGACATCGTGGTCGCACCCGAGGCCGCCGAAGCTGCTCCGCCAACGGTCGTAGCGGCTAACGCCATGCCGGCTGACCAGATTGGGCTCGACATCGGCCCGGACTCGGCCCGGGTTTTCGCCGGGGTGATTAGACACGCCAAGACCGTTTTTTGGAACGGCCCAATGGGCGTCGCGGAGTGGGAGAGCTTTGCCAACGGAACCAAGGCTGTGGCGCAGGCGCTCACCGAGGTTGACGGCCTAACGGTCATCGGGGGCGGCGATTCGGCAGCGGTGATTCGTGATCTTGGTTACCGAGATGACCAGTTCGGTCACATTTCCACCGGCGGCGGTGCCAGCCTGGAATACCTCGAGGGCAAGACCCTGCCAGGCCTGGCAGTGCTTGATGGCGGGAAGTGACGATGTCTCGAAAACCGCTGATCGCGGGCAACTGGAAGATGAACCTCAACCACGTCGAGGCCGTTGGGCTGGTGCAGAAACTGGCTTGGACGCTGGAGGACAAGAAGCACGACCCAGAGAAGTCCGAAGTCATTGTGCTGCCTCCGTTTACCGATCTTCGCACGGTGCAGACACTGATTGACGGTGATCGTCTGGAAATCGGCTACGGAGCACAGGACGTATCGCCATTCGACAACGGCGCCTATACCGGTGACATCTCCGCCGACATGTTGGTGAAACTCGGTTGCCGGTATGTGGTCGTGGGGCATTCCGAGCGACGGCGCTTCCACGGCGAGGACGACAACATCGTCAATGCCAAGACCATAAAGGCGATTTCCCGTGACATAGTCCCGATAGTCTGCGTCGGCGAAGGCCTGGCTGTCCGCGAGGAGTTACGCCAAGTGCCCGACACATTGCAGCACGTCGAGGGCGCGCTTTCCGGACTCACTGCGGAGCAAGTCGCCAACATGGCGATCGCGTACGAGCCGGTCTGGGCGATTGGCACTGGGCGGGTGGCGACACCAGAGGACGCCCAAGAGGTCTGCGGAGCAATTCGCGGCTGGATCTCAGATCAGCACGGCGAGGAAATCGCAGACCAGATAAGGATTTTGTACGGCGGGTCTGTCAGTGCCAGCAGTGTCGCCGCCCTGATGGCGCAACCTGACGTTGACGGTTGCCTGGTCGGCGCTGCCAGCTTGAAGGTCGATGAGTTCGCTGCTATTGCGCGGTTCTACGAAATGCCTATGCTCTGAGAGTGTCCGAAATTCCAACGCTCGTGGAGTTTTGACTTGTTTGCGAATACGTGAGTTAGGCTAACGTCCGTGCTTCTCGTGCCCATGATGACCGTGCCGATTTTGATCTTCTCCATCATTTTGGTGATCACCAGCATCGCGCTCGCGTTATTCGTGCTGATGCACAAAGGCCGCGGCGGCGGTTTGTCCGACCTCTTCGGTGGTGGAATCTCTTCCTCCCTCGGTGGATCCTCAGTCGCAGAACGAAATCTCGACAGGCTCACCGTCATCATCGGAGTCGTCTGGGTAGCAGCAATTGTGGCGCTCAATCTGCTCTACAAATTGGGTGCCTAACTGCTCAGAACCACCGGCCGGTCACTTGATTAACAAGACACCGACTCATCCACAGCTTGGAAGGGCGAGGGAGAACAAACGTGGCTGGTGGAAGTGCCATTCGTGGCAGCCGGGTGGGCGCTGGTCCGATGGGAGAGGCCGAGCGGGGCGATGCAGCGCCGCGGCTCTACGTCTCCTACTACTGCGCACATGGTCATGAAACGCGGCCCGCATTCGCCGCTGATGTGACAATTCCTGAAACGTGGGATTGCCCGCGATGCGGCCTACCGGCCAACCTCGACTGCTCGAATCCACCGCCTCCGCCCAAGATCGAGCCGTACAAGACCCATCTGGCCTACGTCAAGGAGCGCCGCACCGACAAGGAAGCGGCCGACATCCTGACCGAGGCGTTGCAGGCGCTCCGCGCCCGGCGGGAACGCGGCGAAGTCATCTATTGATTTGGAACTGCTCGCGCATCGCGCCAGCTTTGCGAGCGAGGCAATCAACCGGATCGCGCGCGCCGCTGTCTGGACGAAGGAGTGAGCGGCCCGCATCGGTCAACAGCCGGCACCTCGCTTTCGTGCTGGCCACGAGCGAGTGAGCAAGACAGCGGCTTTCAGAGCGCGATCCGCGCCCGCGATGTTCGCGCCGCCGATCTGCAGGAGGAGCCGACGAAACGCGGGGAAAGCAGAGCTGCGTTTCTGACACGATCGTTGCGTCGGATGCGACGAAGACGGCGGCTCCCAGCGAACATCGCAGCGAGCGGAGCGAGCCATTTAACAGAGCGAGCGCAGCGAGCGGAGCAATCAAATACGCCCGCGCTGCTGCAAGTCGGCGGGCAGCTCAGCTGCTGCGTCCCGGTCGATCAACCACAGCGTGCGTTCAACGCCGGAAACCCCGGCCGCTGGCACCTGAACTGGCCCGGCGCCAAGCAAAGCCATCTTCGCGGCTGCGGCCTTGTCAGCGCCGCTCACCACGAACCACACCTCGTGAGAGCGGTTGATCACGGGGAGAGTAAGGCTGATCCGCTCCGGCGGCGGCTTGGGTGAAGCCCGTACCGGGATAACGTTGCCTTCAGCGTAAGAGGAAGGGTGCTCAGGGAAGATCGATGCGACGTGGCCGTCCGGGCCCATGCCTAGCAAGCAAACGTCGAAGACGGTATCGCCCAGCTCGCGCGCGTACGCCTCCGCGGCTTGATCAAGATCAAGACCGCCGTCACTTGGGGGCATCTCATGAATTCGATCACCGTTCAGGGCGAGTGGCTTGGCGAGCAGGTCGAGGGCCTGCTTGGCATTCCGATCCGAATCATCAGCCGGCACAAACCGCTCATCTCCCCACCACAGGTCGACCCGATTCCAATCGACCGCAGAGTTCGATCCTTCGCTGGCCAATCGCTGGTACGCGCGGGTGGCAATCCGCCCGCCGGTGAGCGCGAGCTGGGGGATCCGGAATTCCCGCTGAATCTCGGTGAGCCGTGCCATCAGTCGCGCCGCCAAGGCTTCGGCGACCTCATCTGGCCCGGTATGGAGCAAGATCTCGGGGCCGGTCATGCTTTTTTGGACGCCTTCTTGGCCCGCGGCTTACTACGTGTCGACCGTTCGCCGTCAAGTAGTGACTTGACCGTTCGCTCATAGATGACATCTGGATCCAGCCGACGCAGTTCCTCGGAGAGCAGCTCTGTGAAATTGCGACGCTTGAGGGCAACCAATCGCTCCGGTTGGCCGGGCACTGTGTAGGACGCCAGCAGGCCGTCGGGGCGAGTAATCGCAATATCGCCGGCGGCGGTACCCATGCGCACCGCAGTGAGTCCCGGTCCGTCGCTGACTTTGCGGCTGACGCTGGTCTTGAGTTTGGAACGCAACCAGGCAGCTAGTAAGTCAGCCGAAGGATTATTGCGCTCGGACTCCACTGATACAGATTTGATCGTCGCTGGATATTGGTCCAGGGCAGCAGCTAACAGCGCCCGCCACGGCGTCAGCCTCGTCCAGCTCAGGTCAGTATCGCCAGGGATATAGTCCCGCGCCCGTGCCCTCAGTGCCGTGAGCGGGCGAGGAGCGGCCGCTGCATCAGTCATCCGTCGCATGGCCAGTTTCGCGAGTTCGTCGCCGGTCCGGTTGTTCGGTACTTTGCCCGGCCACCAGATCACGACGGGAGAGTCAGGCAACAACAATGGCCGGATCACCGAGGCTGGATGTGCTGCCACGGCGCCGCGCATTCTGATCACCACAACCTCGCCCGGCGTCCCCTCACCAATGCGTACCTCTGCGTCCAACCTTGCCTCTCGTCCGGGAGCCGTGACCACCAACAAGATGCGTGAGGGATGTTCGCGCCCGGCGACGATGCTGGCCTCAAGCGCGCTTGCGAACTCCGATTCGTCACAGACGATGATCAAGGTCAGCACCATGCCTTGGGCTGGACTCCCAAGACTGCGCCGGATCCGCACCAGTTCGGCGGAGATCTTCGACGAAGTCGTGCCTTCGAGGGTGAGAATCACGGCCGTCTCCAGGTGAATCCGTCCCGGGCCAGCATGACGTCGGCGCTCTTCGGCCCCCACGATCCTGGTGCGTACGCCTCAGGTTGTTCCTGCAGACTCGCCCAGTAGTCCAGAACGGGATCCAAGATCTCCCAGGAAAGCTCCACCTCCTCATGCTGCGGAAACAGCGGTGGATCACCCAGCAGCACATCCAAGATCAGCCGCTCATACGCCTCTGGTGAAGACTCGGTAAAGGCTTCGCCATAGGCGAAGTCCATGTTCACGTCACGGATCTCCATTTGGGTGCCGGGCACCTTCGCGCCAAAGCGCAATGTGACACCTTCATCCGGCTGGATCCGGAGCACTATGGCGTTGTAACCGAGTTCCTCGGTGTCTGTCTCGGCAAAGGGCAGATGCGGCGCACGCTTGAAGCCGAGGGCGATCTCAGTTACCCGTCGGGCCATCCGTTTACCGGTCCGCAGATAGAACGGAACGCCCGCCCACCGGCGGTTGTCGATGTCGACGCGGATTGCTGCGTACGTCTCGGTCCGAGAATCGGGCGGAATCCGCTCCTCCTCCAGATAACCTTTGACCTTCTCACCGCCTGCCCAGCCGCCCGAGTACCTGCCACGCGCGGTATGAAGATCCATCCGCTTGGACGGCCTCGCTGCGTCGAGAACCTTCTGCTTCTCGACCCGAAGTTGACTTGCCTCGAAGGAGTTGGGCTCCTCCATCGCGGTCAGCGCAAGCAGCTGGAGCAAGTGGTTTTGGATGACATCGCGGGCAATCCCGATGCCGTCGAAGTATCCCGCGCGGCCGCCGATCCCGATGTCCTCCGACATAGTGATCTGGACGTGGTCGACGTAGCTGTTGTTCCAGACCGGCTCGAAGAGCTCATTGGCGAACCGCACCGCCATGATGTTCTGTACGGTCTCCTTGCCGAGATAGTGATCGATGCGGAACACCGAGGACGACGGGAACACGCTGAGCACGATCCGGTTCAGTTCGCGAGCGCTGGCCAGGTCGTGGCCGAATGGCTTTTCGATCACGACCCGGCTCCACCTCCCCGGGTGCTGCTCGGCCAGCCCATGGGAGCGCAGCTGGTCGACAACCGTCTGGAACAATCCCGGCGGGATTGACAAATAGAACGCGTGGTTTCCACCGGTACCGCGGGCCTCGTCGAGGTCAGCGATGGTCTCGGCTAGCTGACTGAATGACTCGTCGTCACCGATCTGACCTGGGACAAACCGGATACCTTCGGATAGCTGCTGCCAGACTTCCTCTCGGAATGGAGTTCGGGCGTGTTCTTTGACAGCGGTGTGGACAACATGTGCGAAGTCCTCGCGCGCCCACGCGCGTCGGGCAAACCCGACCAAGGCGAAGCCCGGCGGCAGCAGTCCGCGGTTGGCCAGGTCATAGACCGCAGGCATCAACTTCTTGGTTGACAGATCGCCGGTGACACCGAAGATCACCAGCACACAGGGGCCGGCAATCCTGGGCAGTCGCCGATCTTGGGGGTCCCGAAGTGGGTTGGGACGCAAATCGGTGATCACGGGGGTGGTCAGCGGGATGCCTTGGCGGAATCGAGCTCCTGCCGGACGTCGACAACCAGTTCATTCCAGGACGCCTCGAACTTCTCGACGCCCTCCTTCTCCAGCACCTCGACCACATCCTCGTAATCGATGCCGACCCGCTCCAGATCATCGAGCACCTGCTGCGCTTCGGCCTTGGTCCCGGTGACCATGTCTCCGCGCAGCTCGCCGTGATCAGCGAACGCCATCATGGTCTTCTCCGGCATGGTGTTGACGGTGTTCGGCACCACCAGTTCGGTGATGTACATGGTGTCGGAATAGTCAGGGTTCTTGACACCAGTGGATGCCCAGAGCGGCCGCTGCCGGTTGGCTCCTTTGGCCTCGAGCGCGGCGAACCGCTCGCCGCTGAACTCCTCCTCATACAGTGCATACGCGAGTCGGGCGTTCGCGATGGCGGCCTTGCCGCGCAGCGCCAGCGCCTCGTTGGAGCCGATGGCCTCCAGCCGCTTGTCGATCTCGGTGTCAACTCGTGAAACGAAGAAGGACGCCACGGACTGGATCTTGCTCAAGTCATGGCCTGCCTCTGCGGCGCGCTCCAGGCCGGTCAGGTATGCGTTGATAACCTCGCGGTACCGCTCCAGAGCGAAGATCAGCGTCACGTTCACGCTGACGCCCTCTGCGGTAACGCTGGTAATCGACGGCAGGCCCGCCTTGGTCGCCGGGATCTTGATCAGCACGCTGGGCCGATCGACGACCTTCCACAAGTCGTTGGCTTGCGCGGTAGTGGCGTCAGTGTCATTGGCAAGATCGGGATCCACCTCGATCGAGACCCGCCCATCGACGCCGTTGGTTGCCTTGTAGGTGTCGGCCATGATGTCGCACGCATTGCGTACGTCATCGGTGGTCAGGACCTTGATCGCGTCATGGAGCTCCGCGTCGCGGGCCGCGAGTTCCTGAATCTGATCGTCGTATGCATGACCTTTCGCAAGCGCTGCGGCGAAAATCGTGGGGTTTGTCGTGACGCCGCTGACGGAGTAGTTGGACACCAGGTCCGCCAGGTTGCCCGAGACAATGCGCTCGCGGGAGAGGTCGTCAAGCCAGATAGATACACCAGCATCTGCGAGGGCCTTGAGCCGTTCGTTCATGATCACTTCTCCTGGATCTGTGGGTTGGTGTCGTCAGCTGGGTTCAGCTGATCGTGACGCCTGGATGGGGTTCTGTGTCTGCGGGACCGTGCGGCCCGCTGGCTGCCGGATGCGTCGGCGCGGTAGTCCCGGTTGCCGCGTCGAGGCTGGATTGTGCCGCCGCCACGACCGTTTCAGGAGTGAAGCCAAACTCCTTGAACAGCACGCTCGCGGACGCGCTGGCTCCGTAATGGTTGATGCTTATGACTCGGCCGGCGTCACCGACCAGGTCACGCCAACCGCTGCCGACGCCCGCCTCGATGGAGACACGGGCCCTGATGTCGGGCGGGATCACGGAGTCCTTATAGCCCTGATCCTGCCCGTCGAACCACTCCCGGCACGGCATGGAGACCACGCGCGCTTGGATACCTTGATCAGCGAGCAACTGCTGGGCCGCGACAATGTACTGCACCTCCGAGCCGGTCCCGATCAAGATCACATCCGGGGTACCGTCGCAGTCTTTGAGGATGTAGCCGCCTTTGGCGACCTCCGAGGTGTCGGCAAAGCCGTCCTCGCCCCGCGGGAAGGTGGGCACGGCTTGCCGGGTGAGGGCCAGACCCGCTGGCCGGTCTTTGTTCTTCAAGATCGCCGCCCAGGCAGCGGCGGTCTCGTTGGCATCTGCGGGTCTCACCACGTCCAGTCCGGGAATCGCCCGCAGGGCGGCGAGATGTTCGATCGGCTGGTGAGTAGGGCCGTCTTCGCCGAGGCCGATCGAGTCATGGGTCCAGACGTAGATGACCGGCAGTTCCATCAGCGCCGCGAGCCGTACTGCCGGCCGCATGTAATCGCTGAAGATCAAGAACGTGCCGCCATACGGCCGCAAGCCGCCGTGCAGCTTGATACCGTTCATGATCGAGCCCATGGCGTGTTCTCGGACGCCAAAATGCAGGACTCTGCCGTACGGGTTACCGGGAAACATCTGGGTCTGCCGGTCGCTGGGTAAGAAGCTGGGCTCACCTTCGGGTGTGGTGTTGTTGGATTCGGCGAGGTCAGCAGATCCGCCCCACAGCTCAGGCATCTTAGGCACGATCGCACCGAGCACCTTGCCCGACGCTGCCCGGGTGGCGATGCCCTTGGCGTCGGCGTCCCAGCTCGGCAGCGCGTCCTCCCAGCCAGGAGTGAGCTCATCACCAGTGAGCCGGTCGTACAGCTCTTTGCGCTCCGGATTTGCCTCTGCCCAGCTGTCGAAACTTTGCTGCCACTTCTCCTGGGCCTCCGCCCCCCGCTCGATCAGCTTGCGGGTGTGCTGGATCACCTCATCGGCAATCTGGAACTTCTTGTCTGGGTCGAACCCCAGCACCTCCTTGGTGGCTGCCACTTCCTCATCACCTAACGCGGCGCCGTGGGCCTTGCCGGTCCCTTGGAGCTTGGGTGCGGGCCAGCCGATGATTGTATGGAGGCAGATGAAGCTTGGCCGGTCTCTGACCGCCTGAGCTGCTTCGATGGCCTCCTCGAGCGCGGAGATGTTTTCCTGATAGTGATGAGCGTCGCCGTGAGTCCACTTCACGGTTTGCACATGCCAGCCGTACGCGGCGTACCGAGCCGTGGTGTCCTCGGTGAGAGCGATCCTGGTGTCGTCCTCGATGGAAATCCGGTTGCTGTCATAGAACATGATGAGATTGCCGAGCCGCTGTGTGGCGGCTAGCGATGATCCCTCGGAGGAGACGCCCTCCATGATGTCGCCGTCGGAAGCCAGGCAGTAGATGTAGTGATCGAAAATCGAGGTGCCCGGCGCGGCATCGGGATCCAGCAGGCCACGCTCCCGACGGGCGGCCATGGCCATTCCGACAGCGTTGGAGACGCCCTGACCCAGGGGTCCGGTGGTTACCTCGACGCCCTTGGTGTGCCGGTACTCCGGGTGGCCAGGGGTCTTCGATCCCCAGAATCGGTAGGCCTTGATGTCATCGAGTTCAAGCCCGAAGCCACCAAGGTAGAGCTGAATGTAGAGCGTCAGACTTGTATGCCCGCAAGACAGCACGAATCGATCTCTGCCCGGCCAGTTTGTGTCGCTCGGGTTGTGCCGCATCACTCTCTGGAAGAGCAGGTACGCCACCGGCGCAAGGCTCATAGCGGTGCCGGGATGGCCATTGCCCACATTCTGCACAGCATCGGCGGCGAGCACCCTTATGGTGTCGACGGCACGGGAATCGATGTCGGTCCACCAGTCCGGAAGCACTGTGCCGGAGAGGTCTGTGTCAGTCAAACTCACCTTGGAAAGATCCTTCCGAGACGCCACTCTGCGGCCTGCTGGTAGTACCAGGCCGGGACACTGCGAGCCTATCGGGGGCCCCTCGGCCGGGGATACAGGGTCAGGCCGAGAACTACGACGGCGTGGCGATCTGTGAGAACACTCCGAGGTGAAGTGTGAATCGCATCGCCGGGCTCTAGACTCAGCCTCGGATGACCGCCTTCTGTGGCGGCGCCATTGACCGGAGCCGACCAACAGTGAGTGAGTAGAGCTTGTGACGAGTCTCGACGTGCCAGGTCAGGTGGCCGCCGACAACCGCCCTGCTGAATACGGCGCTGCTAAATACGGCACAGCTGATGTTGGCCCTGCTAAATCCGGCAGAGCCCGCGTCGATCTTGGTGTGAATGCTGTTCGCCGGAGCCGTCAGTTCACCCGAGTTCGCGATGTTGTGGGGGCTTATCTAGGGCTTACCAAGCCCCGGATCATTGAGCTGCTGTTAGTGACGACTGTGCCGGCAATGTTTCTTGCGGCCGGTGGAGTTCCGCCGCTCACGGTGGTACTGACGACAATGTTTGGCGGCTGCCTGGCCGCGGCAAGTGCGAATGCCTTCAACTGTGTCCTTGATCGGGATATCGACGAGCGCATGCGGCGTACCAGGCGACGCCCACTGCCGCGGCACGCCGTTGGCCCGCTGGGTGCGACGGTGTTCGGAATGATCTTGGGGATTGCGGCGACACTATGGCTTGGCTACTTCGTCAACTGGCTGTCCGCGGCCCTGGCGTTGGGAGCTAACGCCTTCTACATCGTCGTCTACACGCTCTGGCTGAAGCGGCGTACCCCACAGAACATCATCTGGGGTGGTATAGCGGGCTGCTTCCCACCGCTGATCGGCTGGACGGCGGTGACCGGCCGACTGGCACTCGCTCCGTTCGTGATGTTCCTGATCGTCTTCTTCTGGACGCCACCGCATACCTGGGCGCTCGCCATGCGTTATCGCGAGGATTACGCGGCGGCCAACGTGCCGATGCTGCCTGTCTTGCGATCAGCGCCGGTCGTTGCTCGACAGATCATGGCGTACGCGGCGGTCACGGTTCTGATGTCGCTTGTGCTGTGGCCGGTGGCACACACTGGTTGGTTCTATCTCGGCGCCGCAGTGACCTTGGGCCTTGCACTGCTCTGGCAGTCGGCTCTGCTGCTGGCTCGTGCGCAGCGGGGACTGACCGACGCGGCCTTGAAGCCAATGCGGCTCTTTCACTGGACGAACTCCTATCTCGCATTGCTCTTCGTTGCAGCGGCTGTCGACACGCTGCTCCGCTAGGACTGCGTCGCCGGGACTTAGCTATGGCCCAGTCGGTGGAGCTGACGCTTGATCCGTCTGCCGAGGCCGCGCTGGTTTCGCAATGGGATCGTTTGGCGGTGGTTGGCCTAGCGCAGCCAAAGCGTCCTGAGCCTGATGGACACCACCTGCCCCACATCACCGTGTACGCCGCCGACGCGATCCCAGAGGCGGCCGAGTCTGTGCTTCCGGAGATCGTGGCCGGGATCAGTCTGGCGGTACATATCGGCGCCTTGATGATCTTCGGCCCTCGGAAGGGCGAGTGCATCCTGGTGCGCCACGTGGCGGCGTCGGTCGAGCTACTCGAGCTCCAGCAGCGGGTGGCGTTGGCCTGTCGAGCGGATCCGGAAGGTCAGTTCGGGCGTGGCCGCTGGAGCCCTCATGTAACGCTGGCCCGCCGCATCCCGAGCGATCATGTCGGGAAGGTTCTCAGGGTGTTGGGATCACGAGGTGAGCTGGACGCGACTATTCAGCGATGTCGGCGCTGGGACGGCAGACGGCGCACTGCCTGGTGGCTTAGCTGAGCTCCGGCTCAAGCTTGCATCGATGGTTGTTCTGCTGTGAGGGGCTCCAGGTGGGTACGCCTAATGGCCGAAGCGGGCCTCCGGCTTGAAGCGGTAATACTCCGGCATGGCTTCCAGTACCCGGACGTGGTCTCCGGCGGCGAACCACTCCAGGCGCTGGAAGTCGGCTGCCGCGGCCTCTTGGGTGAAGATGTGCTCAATCGCCCCAGCCTCGTGGGCGCGTAACTGGCGCAGCGGCCAGAAGGTGTGCGACAGGGCACCGGAAGCGATGAGCACGACGTTTCGGTTCGACTGGGCAATCGCATCACCGAGTGCCCGGCCCAGTCGCAGATTGTCCTCCGTGTCGGCGGTCTGACACACGCCGATCGAGATCCACCGCTTGTCGGGCAAGCCCTTTCCCAAGAACTCCCAGAGATTCGTGGTGGCGTAGAAGATCGGAAGATGATCATCGTCAATCGCGGTAATCCAGGTGCCCTGGCGATCAGCCTTGGACGCTATGAGACGGGCAAGCTCGGGATCGCCGAGGAATTCATACGGCGCTGCGACATGCCGCGCGGCAGCTCGTCGGATGTGAACAATCCGCTGCGGCGCTGATGCGCGGTGACGACGAATTCGACAGTGGTGGGCCAGTGAGAGTCGAGCACGACCACGGTGTCATAGTCCAAGACCTCGAAGACCTCTTGCCGCAGCCGTCGCAGGCCGTCTACCAGCGTCGTGTTGTTGCCGTGGTTCAGCGCGCGGCGAGTGGACTCGGGGAGCACGATTGTGGGGACATGCGCCAATAGACCAGCGCCTACGACTTCACCCATTGCTGTGATGCGTCGCTAGACGTGCGCCAAGGGCTGCGATCCAGCCGAACAGGGTGATCATCGCCAGCAGAAATGTAACGTTGCCCCAGGGTAAGAACAAAAAGACGACGAAGAGCGCACTGGCCGCGACCGATACGACAGCGATCGGCCGCCAGCCGGGGTCACGCCGCACCGCGAGTGCTATCGATAAAGGCGCGACCACCCCGGTTGCAATGATCAACAGGAACGCGATCCCGTGCAGCCAGCCGTTGACAGTCGTGGGATTACCTCCGCTCAGCATCGGTTCATCAACCCTAAACGCGGCCAGCATCAACGCGGCTCCGAGCAGGGCGAGCGTGAGCACCGCAAAACGACTCGCACGGCGCGGCGGCAGCTGATCCCGCAACGCGACGGCGAGAACAACGACCAGCAGACCTGTAAGGAAGAAGGTCGCAATCTGTGCCCAGCCGTACGGCCCCCGTGCCAGCGAGCTAGGCCAAGGGACTTGCTCGCCGCCCACGAATTCCCAGCCAAGCTCGCGAAGGTAATCGACGCTGGCCCACGTGTTCAGTGCTACCGAAACCAAGAAGATCGGCCCAGCGAGAATGCCGGCAAGCGCACCGGCACGTGAAAGCGCCGCCCTATCTTCCACAGCGTCCGCCGTGCCGCCCGCCACGAGCCAAAGCTAGGGCGATGTACGAGGCATCGTCAAAGACCGGGTTACCGGGCGACGGAACTAAGGCGTGAAACGCCGACGGCATCTGCAGCCTGATGTGCCGAGCGCTGCGACACCGACAGCACCAGGTTGGTAACTGTGGCAATGGCGAGTGAAGCGCCGAGTAGGTGGAGTGCGACCAGCTGGATCGGGACTCCCAATTGATACTGGGCAATACCGATGCCGGCCTGCATCATCTCGACCAGGAGCAGTAGTACCACGGCCCTGCTCCGCAGCAACACGAAGCAAGCCACAGTTGCAGCGACCGTCGCGTACGCGACGATCGAGTGCAGGCGGGTCAGCAGCATCCCGTCGAGGGCATTCCGAGGTGCGGCCTCGTCTCCCGCATGCGGCCCACTTCCTGTTACCAAGGTCCCGAGCCAAACCGCCAGCCACATCAGAACGAAGGTGATCCGCGTCGCGATCACCGACATGCCTGACGCCTCTGCAGGCCTCCGGTACCAGGTCTTACGCACGAGTAAGACTGACAAAGCGATCAGCACCATCGACAACAGCAGGTGCAGGCCGACCACGTACGGGTTGAGCTGGGTCAGCACAGCGATCCCGCCGATGACCCCCTGCAACGGAATCCCCAGTGCCAGAGCACCGGCGAGCCAACGCAGGTCCGACCGTGGCTGGCCATCCTCACGGTAGAGCAGGGCACTGACCAAAGTGAGCACGGCCGCGACTACCAAGACGAGGGTGAATAGCCGGTTCCCGAACTCGATCGCCCCATGGATGCCGAGCTGCGGATGTGAGACGTAAGAGTCCTGGGTGCATCGCGGCCAGGTCGGACAACCCAGTCCAGAGCCCGTCAGCCGGACCAGACCACCGGTCACGACAATGAGGATGTTCATGATCAAGGAGACGACGGCCCAGCGTCGCAAGGCATGCGGCCCGCGGAGGACCCGCAGGATCATGGGCAGCACCCGACGCCCGGGGGGCGATTCCGCCTCCGGGCTCAACTGCTTCACGACGTCCAACGAAAGCCCTTCCATGCTGCCAGGCCGGCGGCCACGAGCCAGGCTAACAACACCAGTACCGGCCAGACGAGAACTAGCCCACGTGCTGCCGCTCGCAAACCCTCACCAAGTGCCGCAGTCGGCAGGGCCTCGATCACCGGACGCAGTGCCGCAGGATAGCGGCTGACCGGAATGATCAAACCACCGCCAACAACCAAGATCACATAGACCAGGTTGGCGACACCCAAAACCGACTCAGCGCGAAGCCGGCCGGCCAGCAGCAACGCAAGACAGACGAATGTAGCAGTGGCCAAGATCACCGTTACTATCGCGACCAGTGCTGACAGCGCTGTGAACCGAGGCCGCCACCCGAGACCGAGTGCGGCACCGGTCAAGATCACCAGCTGACCGAGCATGATCATGATCACTGCCAGCGCCTTGCCGGCAAGCAAGCCGGACTTACCGAGTGGGGTCGTCGCCAGTCGCTCCAGCACACCGTAGCGTCGCTCGAAGGCCGTAGTGATCGCAATCGAGGTAAAAGCTGAGGACCATACCGCCAGCGCGAGCACTGAAGGTGCAAGCAGATCCAGGCTCATCGAGACATTGGCGAACCTTCCAGCCGCCAAGATCGCGAGGGGAATCACCAGGGCCAGTAGCAACTGCTCACCGTTGCGGGACAACAGTCGGGCTTCGGTCAATCCGTGACGGACGATGCGTTTGGCGGCCGGTGCCGGTGCTGGTGCGGGGGAGAGGTCGAGTGCCGTCACGAGGCTGCCCGTGCGGTGGTATGGCTCAGGAAAACCGTCTCCAGCGTTCCTCCTGATTTGGTGAGCTGACGCACCGTGCCCGAGATGGTGACCCGGCCGCGATCAACGATAAAGACGTGGTCTGCCAGGGCTTCGGCCTCATCCATTGCATGAGTGGTCAGCATCATGGTGACCCCGCTCGCCCGCAGCTCGCGCAGCAACAGCCAGGTTGCACGCCGGGCATGCGGATCCATTCCCGCAGTCGGCTCGTCAAGGAAGACGAGCTCTGGCCGACCGACCAGTGCACCAGCCAGATTCACCGCCTGTTGTTGACCGCCAGACAACCGCCGGTACGGGGTTTTCGCGCAATCGCTCAATCCCAGTCGCTCGATCAGCACCGGCACCGGCAGCGGATTGGCGTAGAGGCCGGCCAGATAATTCAACAGTTCAACGGCTTTGATTCCTGACCAAGATCCCGCGCTTTGGGGCATCAGTCCGATCCGGCCGGTCAGCTGCCGTGACCCTGCCGGCAATCCGAGCACCTGCACAGTTCCAGACGCCGGACGGATGAGATCGGTACAGCAGCGGACCAGCGTCGTCTTGCCCGCACCATTAGGCCCCAGCACCGCGGTTAGAGCGCCAGTCCTGGCCTCCAACGAAAGCCCGTCGAGAACCGCGCGGCCACCGAACTTGACGACTAGGTCGGCTGCCCGAACGGCGCTGTCGGGACTGGGCACCAATGAATTCTAGAAGAGGAGACTGAGTGGGTTGGAGAAGGGCACGGCGGCTCACGTACGGGCGGAAAGGATGTCGGCGAGGTCGTACTTGACCGGCTCTTCTAGCTGTTCGTACGTGCAAGAGCTCGGATCACGGTCCGGTCGCCAGCGAAGGAATTGCGCAGTATGCCGGAACCGGTCCCCTTCCATGTGCTCGTAGCGGACTTCGACCACCAGCTCCGGTCGAAGCGGGATGAAGGACAGGTCCTTTTTGGCGTTCCATCGGCTGAATTCCGAGCTCCGCGGCGTACGAGTCCCTTCCTCCTGCTTCGCCCATGCCCAGGGATGATCATCGAAGGTAGTGACGAGCGGTTGCAGCTCGGCGAAGAGCTCCTTGCGCCGGGCGGCCGGGAAAGCACCAATCACACCGACGCTGGCCAGCTCACCGGACTCCCGGTACAGACCGAGCAGTAGCGATCCGATGCTGTCCGGTCCGCTCTTGTGCACTCGGTACCCGGCGACCACGCAGTCTGCGGTGCGTTCGTGCTTGATCTTGAACATAGTGCGCTTGTCCGGCTGGTACCTGCCGGCGAGCGGTTTGGCCACCACCCCGTCCAGTCCGGCGCCCTCGAACTGCGAGAACCATTGCACTGCAAGATCATGATCACGAGTAGCCGGTGTCAGATAAATGGGAGGCTTGGCACCTGGCAGCGCTTCCTGGAGGGCCGCACGGCGCTCCTGGAACGGCCGCTGCGTGTAATCGACACCGTCCAGTGCTAGCAGATCGAAGGCGATGAAGCTGGCCGGCGTCTGCTGCGACAACAACCGGACTCGGCTGGCGGCCGGGTGAATGCGCTGCTGGAGTACCTCGAACTCGAGCCGATCGCCGACGACGACGATGATCTCGCCGTCAATGACGCACTTGTTGGGCAGATTGGCTTTAACCGCCTCCACGATCTCGGGAAAGTAGCGCGTCATCGGGCGCTCGTTGCGAGAGCCGATCTCCACCTCGTCGCCGTCGCGGAACACGATGGAACGGAACCCGTCCCATTTGGGCTCGTAACTAAACGGGCCCTCCGGGATCTGAGGCACCGCCTTGGACAGCATTGGAGCGACGGGCGGCATCACGGGCAGCTGCATGCCGGCCATTGTGTCAGTCATGAGTGAAAGGCTGGATGTCATGGCAAATGGAATCCAGGCGGTCTCCGATGCGGTCCTAGATGATCTTCGGACACGATTAGAACGAACCCGCTGGCCCGGTGTCGTCGAGGGTCAAGGGTGGGCAAGAGGAACGGATCTGGACTACCTCGGAGAGCTTGTCGATTACTGGCGGACCGGCTTCGATTGGCGTGCCCAGGAGTCCGCTCTTAGCCGCTTCACCCACGAACGCGTGCAGGTATCGGATCTATCACTTCACCAAATTCATGAGCGCTCTGCAGACGGCGATGCGCCTGCCGTGATCTTGCTACACGGCTGGCCTGATTCGTTCCTGCGATACCTCAAGGTGCTGCCCCTGCTGGAGGGTTTTCATCGAGTTGTGCCCTCCCTTCCGGGCTTCGGCTTCTCTGAGCGGCCGACCACTCCTGGTTGGAACTCGATGCGGATGGCGGACGCTATCGCCGAGTTGATGACGGCTAACGGCTATGAGCGCTTCATCGTCTCCGGCGGAGATGTCGGTTCGTCGGTCGCGGAGCAACTAGCGAGACGTCACGCCGATCGGCTCATCGCGCTCCACCTCACCGATGTGCCGTATGGGCATCTGTTCTCGGTTGACCAAGCACAGCTGACCGAAGCCGAGCGGGCCTATCTGGAGGCCGGACAGGCCTGGGGGATGAGTGAAGGCGCATACGCGATGATCCAATCCACCAAGCCAACAACGGCAGCCGTCGGGCTGGCGGATTCACCAGCCGGATTAGCGGCTTGGATTGTGGAGAAGCTTCGTTTCTGGAGCGATTGCGACGGTCAGGTGGAACGGCGCTTCAGCCGCGACGAGATCCTTACCTGGGTCACGCTCTATTGGGTGACGAACACCATCGGATCCTCGTTCTTGCCCTATGTCGAATACGACCCGAGCAGTGACGAGAAATTGACGGTTCCCACTGGTGTGACGATCTTTCCCAAGGATCTGGTGCCTGCACCACGAGAATTCGTCGAGCGCTTCTTCACCATCGTTCGCTGGACTGAGCTGCCCACCGGTGGTCATTTCACAGCATGGGAGGAGCCGGAAGCCTTTGCCGGGGAATTGATCGCCTTGGCAGAAGAATGCAGCCGGTGATCAGCACAATCGCGATCGAGAACTACCGGTCGTTGCGAGACCTGCGGCTGGCCCTGGACAGGCTCAATGTCGTCACGGGTGCCAACGGCAGTGGCAAGTCAACTCTGTATCGCGCCCTGCGGCTGCTGGCCGACTGCGCTTCCGGGCGGATCATCTCGTCAGTGGCTCGCGAGGGTGGGCTCGAGTCCGTGCTGTGGGCGGGGCCGGAGCATCTCGGAGCTGGGGTGCGCTCAGGCCAGCATCCGGTTCAGGGAACCGCGCGGTCCGGGCCGATCAGCCTGCAACTGGGTTTTGCTTCCGACGACTTCTCGTACTTGATCGATCTGGGTCTCCCGACGCGCTATGGGTCGTCGGCGTTCAACCTCGACCCCGAAATCAAACGTGAAGTGGTGTGGAGCGGACCGATTATGCGGCCGGCCAGTGTGTCGGTGAAGCGAAAGCGCACGCTGGTTGAGCTCCGGGGCAGCTCGGGACGCAGTGATGTCTGGGAGCCCTTTGAGAACACGCTTCGACCGTACGAGAGCGTGCTGACCGAAGTGCTCGACCCGATCCGAACTCCGGAATTGCTGGCGGTTCGGGATCAGATCAGGAGCTGGCGTTTCTACGATCAGTTTCGGACTGATGTGGAGGCCCCATCCAGGCAGAGCCAGATCGGCACCCGCACGCCGGTGCTCGATGCGGATGGTCGGGACCTGGCAGCCGCACTGCAGACCATCATCGAGATCGGCGACGTCGACGCCCTGCACACCACCATCGAGGATGCGTTTCCGCGATCACGATTGCAGGTGGTGGAGACTCGCGGCCGCTTCGAACTCGAACTGCGCGCCCATGGCCTGCTGCGGCCGCTGTCAGCGGCCGAGCTTTCCGACGGCACGCTCCGCTACCTGCTCATGGTTGCGGCGCTGCTGAGCCCTCGACCACCGTCGCTCATGGTGCTCAACGAACCGGAAACCAGCTTGCACGCCGATCTCCTCCCGGCGCTCGCGAGACTCATTGCCCGAGCCAGCGAGCACACCCAAATCGTTGTCGTCACTCACGCGCAAGGACTGGTCGAGGCATTGACCGGGATCGGCGCTCAACCTCTTTGCTTAACCAAGGACTTCGGCGCAACAACGCTGGCGGGTGCTGGTCACGCCCTCGAGCAGCCGCAATGGAACTGGGGATCGCGATAGGGGAGTCGATCATGCTCGAGGTTGATGTTCTGACTGCCGATCGCCGGACTCTGCATGCATACGATCTGGGACCCACCGGAGGCTCCGACGAGTTGGTCTTGCTGTGGCACGGCGGCACGCCCAATACCGGTGCGCCGCCAGCGCCACTCTTCGACGTGGCGAATTCCCTGCGCATTCGTTGGATCGGCTACGACCGACCCGGTTACGGCGGCTCCAGTTCGCATCATGGAGCGACGGTGGCGTCCGCAGCGGCTGATGCTGCTCGCATTGCCGACGACCTGGGCATCGGTCGATTTGCCGTACTCGGGTCCTCTGGTGGCGGACCACGCGCCCTGGCGTGTGCAGCATTGCTCACTGACCGTGTACCTGCGGCGATCACCATCTCAGCGCCAGCGCCATCCACTGCCACCGGCCTCGACTTTTTCGCCGGTATGTCGGATGGCAGCACTCGGGAACTGCGCGCCGCGGCGCAGGGACGCGTTGAGCTCGAAGAGGTCCTCGCTGCCAACGAATTCGATCCAGCGTCCTTCATAGCCGCGGACCACGCAGCACTCGATGGCAGTTGGTCTTGGTTCAACGGCATTGTGCAGGCTGCAACCGCTAACGGACCTGAGGGAATGATCGAAGATGATCTCGGCACGATGGCCCCCTGGGGCTTCGATCCGGCTCAGATCACGGTACCGACGTTGATCATGCATGGCACAGCAGACCGGATGGTGCCCAGCTCACACGCTGAGTGGCTGGCAGCACGCTGTCCGAACGCTGAGCTACGCCTGGTCCCTGGCGAAGGCCATGTCTCGGTTCATAACTCGGCGCCCGAGGCGTTGGTCTGGCTGCGCGACGGGATCGCGCCCTGAGCGTGTCGAAGGGACGCCATGCTTCGACAAGCTCAGCCCGCATGAGCACTAAGGCAAGCCTTATTTGAATGGGCTGGAGGAATTAAGGCAGACTGGCGTTGTGAAAATATCCCAGCGGGCAACGTCAAGTGCCGCTGGGGTTCCCCAGAGCGTAGAAACTGACGCTTCGACGCGGCACCGAGTGGCCAGTTCCATTCTTGAACATGGGCCTTCGACTGCCGCCGAGTTGGCCAAGCGGCTGGGGCTGACCCCAGCGGCGATTCGTCGGCACCTCGATGTGCTGCTGGCTTCGGGCCATCTAGAGGCTCGTGAACGCCGTATTTATGGCGCCCGTGGTCGGGGACGCCCTGCGAAGGTATTTGTGCTGACCGACGCTGGGCGCTCGGTGTTCTATACCGCGTACGACGACCTGGCTGTCGACGCTTTAGAATTCCTGGCCGCCTCGTCCGGCGCGGACGCCGTGACGGTTTTCGCGGAGGCGAGAATGGCCCAGAGCGAGCAGCGCTATCGGAAGCAGATGTCACATGCCGCACCGGAAGCTTCTGCTGCGCAAGCTCTGGCGATCGCCTTGTCCGAGGACGGCTATGTGGCGTCCACACTGCCGTCAGCAACCGGCGAACAGCTCTGTCAGCACCATTGCCCGGTAGCACATGTCGCCCAGCGCTTCCCTCAGATCTGCGAAGTGGAAACCGCAGCGTTTTCCCGACTGCTCGGCGTCCATGTGCAGCGCCTCGCAACCATCGCCCACGGCGATGGCGTTTGCACGACCCATGTTCCGCACGTGTCCGCACCATCGGCGCGCACGACCACCGATATGACCACATCCGAAAGGGCGTCATCATGACCCAAACTCAGGATCCTGCTGTTAGCCGACCGGTTGGCACCGGCCAGACGCAAGATCAGCATTTGGCTGCCCTCGGTCGCTACGAGTGGGGCTGGGCCGACACTGATATCGCGGGGGCCTCGGCCAAGCGTGGGTTAAGTCCTGAGGTCGTCGCTGACATCTCCCGGCTCAAGAACGAGCCGAAGTGGATGCTCGATCTGCGGCTCAAGGGCCACCGGCTGTTCGGCCGTAAGCCGTTGCCGACCTGGGGCGCTGAGCTCGGCGACATCGACTTCGACAACATCAAGTACTTCGTACGCTCTACCGAGAAGCAGGCGGCATCTTGGGACGATCTTCCTGCCGATATCAAGAACACCTATGACAAGCTGGGCATCCCCGAGGCTGAGAAGGCCCGGCTGATCGCCGGTGTGGCGGCTCAGTATGAGAGCGAAGTGGTTTACCACAAGATCAATGAGGAGCTCGAACGGCAGGGCGTGATCTTCCTGGACACCGACACCGGGCTGAAGGAGCACGAGGATCTCTTCAAGGAATACTTCGGCACCGTCATCCCGGTCGGGGACAACAAGTTCGCGTCGCTGAACACCGCCGTCTGGTCTGGTGGCTCGTTCATCTACGTGCCCAAGGGCGTCCACGTCGAGATCCCACTGCAGGCCTATTTCCGGATCAACACCGAAAACATGGGTCAGTTCGAGCGCACCTTGATCATCGTTGACGAGGGCGCGTACGTGCACTACGTCGAGGGCTGCACAGCGCCGATCTACTCCTCCGATTCGCTGCACTCGGCGGTTGTGGAGATCATCGTCAAGAAGAACGCGCGCTGTCGGTACACAACCATTCAGAACTGGTCGAACAACGTCTACAACCTGGTGACCAAGCGCGCCACCTGCGAAGAGGGCGCGACCATGGAGTGGATCGACGGCAATATCGGATCCAAGATCACCATGAAGTACCCGGCGGTCTATCTCATGGGCGAGCACTCCCGTGGCGAGACCCTGTCCATTGCCTTCGCCGGCGAGGGACAGCACCAGGACGCTGGAGCGAAGATGGTGCACTGCGCACCTCAGACCTCGAGCTCGATCATCTCCAAGTCGGTTGCCCGCGGTGGCGGGCGCACTTCCTACCGAGGCCTGGTACAGGTGCAGGAAGGAGCGCATCACTCAGCCAGTACGGTGAAATGCGACGCGCTGCTGGTGGACACCATCAGCCGTTCCGACACCTACCCCTACGTCGACGTGCGCGAAGACGATGTGTCAATGGGCCACGAAGCGACTGTCTCCAAGGTCAGCGAAGATCAACTGTTCTACCTCAGGAGCCGCGGTCTTGGCGAGGACGAGGCAATGGCCATGATCGTCCGTGGATTCGTGGAGCCGATTGCGCGCGAGCTTCCGATGGAATATGCGCTGGAACTCAACCGGTTGATCGAACTGCAGATGGAAGGTGCGGTCGGCTGATAATGCGCCCTGAGCCTGTCGAAGTGCGCGCTTCGACAAGCTCAGCGGCACATGACGCAATTGCCGACCGCCTGCCACATAAATCAGAAAGAGACGTCTCGACGTGACCTTGCTTGATCAGGCTGCCGCGGTAGCCGATGCGGTGGAGAGCCGCCAGAAGGCGGCGAGCCGGCTGCATCCGCCCGGCTCCTTCGACCTTGCTGATCATCCTGTGCCAACAGGCCGTGAGGAAGCGTGGCGGTTCACACCAATGAAGCGGCTGCGCGGCTTGCACGACGGCACATTCGTGCCTGGCGGCCGGGCACAGGTGGAGGTGCAGGCGCCGTCGGAGGTAGTGGTCGAGCTGGTAGATCGCGATGACCCACGGCTGGGCACGATCTACATTCCCAATGACCGTGTTGCAGCCCAAGCCTGGAACGCCTTCGAGCAGGCCCGGATCGTCTCGGTGCCGCCGGGCGCAGAGCTGGACGAGCCGCTGGTACTGAATGTCTTCGGTGTCGGCAACGAGGCGGCGGAATTTAACCATCTCGTCCTGGATATCGGCGTGAATGCCAAAGCCACCGTGGTGCTGCAGCATCGGGGCTCCACTACTCGAGCGGGCAACGCCGAGATCGTCGTCGGAGACGGCGCCTCGCTGACGATGGTTTCGGTGCAGGACTGGGAGGACGACGCGGTTCACTTCGCGCACCTGCACGCCCGAGTTGGCCGCGATGCCAACTACCGCCAGGCGCTGGTGAGCATTGGTGGCGACGTGGTCCGGATCACCTCCTCTGTGGATTTCGCAGGTCCTGGCGGAGAGGCGGAGCTTCTCGGGCTGTACTTTGCCGACGCCGGACAACATTTGGAGCATCGGTTGTTCGTCGATCACAACGCCCCGCACACCAGGAGCAACGTGGACTACCGCGGGGCGTTGCAGGGCCATGGGGCGCACACCGTCTGGATTGGTGACGTCCTGATCCGGAAGGTCGCCGTGGGCATCAGCACCTACGAGTCCAACAGGAACTTGTTGCTCACTGATGGCTGCCGTGCCGACTCGGTGCCCAATCTGGAGATCGAGACCGGTGAGATCGAAGGAGCCGGCCATGCGTCGGCGACTGGCCGGTTCGACGATGAGCAGCTGTTCTATCTGCGCAGCCGCGGCATTGACGAGGCCGAGGCGCGTCGCCTCGTCGTTCATGGATTTTTCGCAGACATCATCCGGAAGGTCGGCGTACCCGAGGTCGAAAAGCGGCTGCTTGAGGCTGTCGAGGCCGAGTTGGCGATCAACATAGGACTGCCGTCATGAGCACGCTGGTTCGTGTGTGTTCAGTCGATGATGTGCCATCGGAGGCTGCCATCCCGGTGGAGGTGCCGCGGAACGGCAGCCGTCTGGAGCTCGCGATTGTGCACAGCAATGGCAATTTCTACGCGATCTACGACGAGTGCTCCCATGCTCAGATTCCGCTGTCCGAGGGAGATGTGGGCGACGGCGAGATCGAGTGCTACCTGCACGGGTCGCGCTTCGACTTGCGCACCGGAGAGCCGATCGGGCTACCGGCGACAGAGCCGGTCCCGATCTACCGCTGCGTCGTCGAGGGCAGCGATGTTCTCGTCGATGTCTCCGCGCCCCTGGCTTCCAATACCGCGGATCCCGCCGCTGCCCCCACCTACGCACAGGAGTTCTGATCTTTTATGTCCACTTTAGCTATTCGTGATCTTCGCGTGTCGGTCGACACAGAGACCGGACCGAAGGAAATCCTCAAGGGAGTTGATCTGACGGTCCGCAGCGGCGAGACACACGCGATCATGGGACCTAACGGGTCGGGCAAATCGACGTTGGCGTACTCCATTGCCGGACATCCCAAGTACCACATCACATCCGGCAGTGTGACTCTGGACGACCAAGACCTGCTCTCGTTGACCATTGACGAGCGGGCGCGGGCCGGCCTTTTCCTGGCTATGCAGTATCCGGTAGAGGTGCCCGGCGTGTCGGTCTCCAACTTCTTGCGTTCGGCAAAGACCGCACTCGATGGCGAGGCGCCCAAGTTGCGTACCTGGGTGAAGGAAGTGAACGCCGCGATGGATCGGGTTCAGATGGATCCAGACTTTGCGAACCGGAGTCTCAACGAAGGTTTCTCGGGTGGAGAGAAGAAGCGGCACGAGATCGTCCAGCTCGAGCTGCTGAACCCCCGGTTCGCGATCTTGGACGAGACTGACTCGGGGCTCGATATCGACGCCCTGCGAGTTGTCGCGGCCGGTGTGAATCGCTTCTCTGCGCAAGGCGATCGTGGCGTCTTGTTGATCACTCACTACACCCGCATCCTCCGTTACATCACGCCGGACTATGTGCACGTCTTTGTAGCAGGCCGCGTCGCAGAGCAAGGCGGTCATGAGCTGGCCGAGCGGCTGGAAGCCGAGGGATATGACCGCTACGTACGAGCGGCGGCGGCAGCCGGGGCGGAGTAGGAATCATGTCGGTTGATGGTGGGCCTGAGTACCCGGCCACCACAGATCTTTCTGAGGCGACGTCAGGCAGTTTGGCGCTCGCCGAGGAGCCGATCGCCTTTGATGTCGACGCCATCCGCGCCGACTTCCCGATCTTGGAACGCACGGTTTCCGGGCGACCCTTGGCATACCTCGACAGTGCCAACAGCTCGCAGAAGCCGCGCGTCGTCGTCGAGGCGATGGAAGATCACTACTTGAACCACAATGCCAACGTTGCGCGCGCCATGCATGTATTGGGAGCCGAGGCAACCGAGGCGTTCGAGGGCGCGCGAGCCCAGTTGGCGAAGTTCATCGGTGCCAACCGCTCGGAGGAAGTGGTGTTCACCAAGAACGCCTCGGAGGCGCTGAACCTGTGCGCCTATACGCTCGGAGCATCCATTCGGCCGGGTGACGAGATCGTCATCTCGGTGATGGAGCACCACTCCAACATCGTTCCGTGGCAGCTCCTCGCCCAGCGCAGTGGTGCAGTGCTGCGCTGGTTCGATGTTACGGATGAGGGGCGGTTGGATCTCGAAAAAGCCGCCAGCGAAGGTCTGATCAACGAACGCACCAAGATCATTTCCGTGGCCTATGTGTCGAACGTCCTCGGCACTATCAACCCGATCAGCCAGATTGTCGCTCTTGGCCACGCGGTGGGCGCAACGGTGGTGGTCGACGCCTCACAGGCCGTTCCGCAACTGCCGGTCAACATGGCTTCACTAGGCGCGGATCTGGTTGCCTTTACCGGGCACAAGATGGTGGGTCCCACCGGCATCGGTGTGCTCTGGGGACGCTACGAGATCTTGGCGGCGCTGCCACCCTTCCTCGGTGGTGGCGAAATGATCGAGATCGTCACCATGGAGGGCTCTACGTACGCGCCACCGCCGCATCGCTTCGAGGCTGGCACCCCGCCGATTGCCCAAGCTGTCGGGTTGGGCGCTGCGGCGCAGTACCTGACCGCTATCGGGATGGATCAGATCAGTGCGCACGAACGCGATATCACCGGGTATGCGTTGCGCGGACTACGAAACCTGCCGGGTCTCACCGTTCTCGGGCCAGATGAGCCTGTGGGTCGTGGCGGTGCTGTCTCGTTCACGCTCACATCGCCGGATGGCCAGCAAATCCATCCCCATGATGTGAGCCAACTGCTCGACTCGCGGGGTATCGCGGTACGGGCCGGGCACCACTGCGCACGGCCGCTGCACGAGCGTTTCGGTGTGCAGTCCTCGACCCGCGCCTCGTTCTACCTGTACACAACCCATGCCGAGATCGATGCATTGATCGACGGCCTGGATTACACGATCGCTTTCTTCGGGGCCATGCGATGAAGGTCGAGGACCTGTATCAGGAGATCATTCTTGATCACTATCGCAGCAAGCATCACAGCGGGCTGCGAGAGCCGTACGACGCCGAGGTCCAGCATGTCAATCCCACTTGTGGCGACGAGGTACGGCTGCGGGTGCGGCTGGACGGGGACACAGTGACCGATGTGTCGTACGAAGCCATGGGCTGCTCGATCTCGCAAGCCTCGACATCGGTCATGACCGATCTTGTGATTGGCCGCGACGTGGCCTACGACTTGGATCTGTACGAAGAGTTCCTGGCCATGATGCAAAGCAAGGGCCAGATCGAGCCCGATGAGGAGCGTCTTGAGGACGGCATCGCATTTGCCGGCGTCGCCAAGTTCCCGGCACGCGTGAAATGCGCCCTGATTGGCTGGTCGGCCTTCCGGGACGCGGTCATGCGAGCTCAGAACGCAAGTAGTAAGGAGATGGAGCAATGACCGACACTCGCCGTTACGAGGACCTCTCAACCGATCATGGAGAGCGGGACAGTCGGCCGTCGGATCTGGTTGCGGATGATCTTCCTGAGGTTGATCTGGGCGAGCGGCCTGAGTCGGATGATCAGGCACTGCTTGAGGAGATCGAAGAGGCGCTCAAGGACGTCGTTGACCCTGAGCTGGGCATCAATGTCGTTGATCTTGGCCTGGTCTATGGGGTGCACCTGGAGGACGACGATTCGCTGACTATCGACATGACACTTACGTCGGCGGCCTGCCCGCTCACGGATGTCATCGAAGATCAAACCCAGAGCGCACTCGAGGGGTTGGTTGATCGCTGGGTGATCAACTGGGTCTGGATGCCCCCGTGGGGCATGGAGATGATCACCGACGACGGTCGCGACCAACTGCGCGCTCTCGGCTTCAACGTCTGAGGGCTTGCTTTTCCGGGGTTCGGTTCGGGGAGACTCCAGAAGCAGGCGCAGAAACCTCGTGGTGGTCTTACGGCACGCCGTGGGTTTGTTGTGCCTTGGGTTTCAAGCATCTTAAGTTTCTGCGCCTGCTTCTGGAGCCTCCCCGAACCTTTGTCGGGGGCGCTCAGACGTTGTAGCTGAGCGCGGTTGGTCGCGAGCGTGGCGGTGATCATCTTCAGCTGGTCGCGGCTGGATGCGGCAACCTACGTTTACGTAGGTTGCGCGCGGTCTGCACACGTTGCAACCTGTGCAGACCCTCAGCAACCTAGGTTCACCTAGCTTTCTGACCGCGGTGCGGAGGAATTGCGCCATGCTGTAGGCGTGGGGCGCGTTGATTACTACCACGATCCTGGGGCGCCGGCGGCGAACAGCATTGTGCCGTCGGTGACTGTTGCCGTACGCGATGGAGCGGGCCGGATCCTTCTCATCCACAAGATCGACAACGACTCTTGGGCGTTGCCCGGCGGAGCAGTGGACCTTGGGGAGTCGGTCGTTGCGGCCGCCGTTCGTGAAGTTGCGGAGGAAACCGGCGTCTTGATCGAGGTGACCGGGCTGGTCGGCATCTACAGCGACCCGGGCCACGTCATGGCGTATGACGACGGCGAGGTTCGACAGCAGTTCTCCGTCTGTTTTGCAGCCCGTTTGATCTCTGGTGAGGCACGCCCCGATGGCGCCGAAACCAAGGCCGTTCGCTGGCTCGACCCGTCAGAGGTCCGGACTATGGACATTCACCCAGCTATGCGCCGGCGCATTGACGACGCGATCGCAGGCAATCCCGAGCCGCGGATCGTCTAACTGCGGAGTGTCTCGTCCAGCCAGTCGAACATGCGCTGCTCCAGCAGTGATCTTGCTAGGGGTTCACAGTGGCGCTCGGCACCCTCATCGGCCGTGAACACGACTAGCTGTTTCTTGCCGGAAAGCTTGTCGAAGAGTTGCTGTGATTGACCTGGCCAGAACTGCTCGCCTTCCGGATTGGTAATCAGCAGTGGTGTGGTGATCTCATCGACTACGTCAGCGAGGTTGTACTGGCGGCCCGCTGTAAAGACATCGAAGGGAGAGTTCAGGCAGTACGGCTACGCGCGCCACTCCCACTTCTGCCGTTGCGCCCGTGGGGCTGCCTGCATCCCTTCCTCGAAGAATCGAGCGAAGTTCTGCTTGTCGCCAGAGTCGAGCAGCTGCCGCAGCTCTGTCGGGATGGCTTCCCGACCTTTTCCCGCGGGCGGGTCCATCAGTTCGGCGTAAGCGTCGAAGCAGCGCCGATGTTCCCCGAAGGTTGGGCCGAGCAGCCCGGCAGGGTCCTTTGTGCCGTCCGCCGAGGACAGCGCCACCGTGAAATAGGCGGCGGCGCGCATATAGGCCGCTCGGGCGCTCTTGTTGTGACCTCCTTTGGTACAGCCATCGGCGATTGCCGCTACCTCGCGATCCACTCTGGGCACCAGCTCCCAGCATCACCGTCGACAATGCGATCGGCCGTCGACAGCATCTCCCCAAGATCACCAGCCCCCGTAGTGCACGCCGCCGCGCGCGAACTGGAACTCGAAGTTGAAGTGCTCATGATCGAAGAACTTCCGCGCCATATCCCTCTCCTCGTTGAAAATCTAAGTTTGTGCAGCTGCCGAGTGATTTGACCAGGGGTGCAATCTTCAGGCACAAAGCGATAATTGTGATCAGTCGGAAGTAAGGGTGTGCCATGACTGAAACCGTTCCGGCGCTATTCGGGCCAGACATGCTGGCAGATCCGTACGCCACGTATGCGCGACTTCGACGGCCGGTCACTTGGAATGAGCAGATGGGTCTCTGGCTGGTTACTCGCTATGAGGATGTCCGCTCGGCGTTGGGCGAGCCGCGACTCTCCTCAACCTTGGCCATACCTGCTCCCGCTCACGGGTCCTCCGACCTATTGTCTGACATGTACACCTTTGTGCAGTCGAGCCTGGTCTTCACCGATCCGCCCGATCACACGCGATTGCGGCGGCTGGTCATCGCGGCGTTCGTTCCGTCAGTGATCAACGAGCTGTCCGGGCCGACCACCGTGATCACCAACCGACTGCTCGATGAGCACGCCGAGTCACTTGATCTTGCGGCTCATCTTGCCGAGCCAATGCCTATCGCTGTACTCGGGCAGCTGCTCGGGGTTTCGCTTTCTGTGACTGAGGGTGCTCAGCTCAAACGGTGGTGCGACGACTTTTTGCTGCCGTTTGGTCGGGACATAACTACCTTGACCGCCGATGAACTGGACCGAGTGAGTGCGGCTGGAGTCGGGTTGCATGAATTTGTCGACACGGTACTGAGCCGTCATAGCACCGCCACCGGCACTGACGATGTCGTCAGTCGATTGCTTGCAGGTGAGTCTGACGACCGGCTCACTGAGCAGGAACTATTCGCGAACATCGTGCTGCTGCTCATAGCGGGGCACGAGAATTCCACCAGCTTGATTGGAAACGGCGCAGCGATGCTGCTGTCGTTTCCCGATGTCCGCGAAGAGCTGGCGCAAGACCCATCCCGCTGGCCGGCGGCGATCGAGGAGCTCATGCGCCTTGTGAGTCCTAATCAGTTCATCCGGCGTCAAGCTCGCGAGGACGTCACCGTCGGTGATCAGACCATCCGCGCCGGCGATGCCCTGCTCTTGATACTCGCCGCGGCAAACCGAGATCCCGAAGCCTTCTCCGAGCCCGACCGGTTCATGTTCAACCGCCCACAAACAGTCGCCCTAGGTCATGGAATCCATTACTGCCTGGGCGCGCCGCTGGCCCGACTCGAAGGACGCATCGCCCTGCAAACCGTGTTCGAGCGGTGGCCGACCATCCGCCAAGCCGGGGAGTTGAGCTACGCGGACAACTTCAACGTACGGATACTGCACTCACTGCCCGTTGCCACGTCTTGAGTGGGTCTGCAGCGAGCCGCCGATCGCGCCGCCTCCCTAGCCGAGGTCGGCAACCGACGTGAACGTAGGTTGCCGACATCAGCCGCGGAAGAGGTAGCGAACATCCCTCGCAACCAGCATCGGACCGTCCCGCACAACGCGGCGACGGAGATCGCGCACTCGATATGAAAGAGGGAGCGGGGTCGTAGGGCCGGCGAAGGACGTAAGAGGCTTGAAACCCTGGGAATTGCGAAGGCAACTTGAACGCTTAAGGTAACCGCGGTCGTTCTAAGCCGGCCCTACGGCCCCGCTCCCGACCGACAGCCTGAGAAAGCGATCTTGGTCGCTGCGTCGTACGGAAGAGTGAGTCCGATGCTGGTCGCGAGGGATGTGGAGGTACGCGCGGGTGCGCGTCTTCTGTTGGAGCATGCCTCGTTTCAGGTGGCTCCCGGCGACAAGATCGGATTGGTTGGGCGTAATGGTGCCGGCAAGACCACGCTGACCAGAATCTTGTCAGGCGAGGCCCAACCTGCCAGCGGGACGATCACCAGAACCGGCAGCGTTGGCTATCTGCCCCAAGATCCGCGGACTGGTGATCTCGAGGTGCTGGCCAAGAACCGCATCCTGTCTGCCCGAGGTCTGGACGCCGTGGTTGATCGACTGCGTCGCGCCGAGTTCGCGATGGGTGATGACTCGGCCGAGGTTCGCGACAAGGCCATGGCCGCGTACGCGCGAGCCGAGGCCGAGCTTGCCGCGGCCGGTGGGTACGCCGCCGAGGCCGAGGCGGCACGGATCGCTAGCAATCTCGGATTGCCCGAACGGGTGCTTCACCAGCCGATCGGGACATTGTCCGGAGGCCAACGGCGGCGCGTCGAGCTGGCCAGAATCTTGTTCTCGGGAGCCCAGAGCCTGCTGCTGGATGAGCCGACCAACCACTTGGACGCCGACTCGATCGTCTGGCTGCGGGACTTCCTGGCCGGCTACTCCGGCGGCCTGCTCGTCATCAGTCACGATGCCGGCCTGCTCGAGCGCTGTGTCAACAAGGTCTTCCATCTCGATGCCAATCGTGCCGAGCTCGACATCTACGCGATGGGTTGGAAGCGCTATCTGCAGCAGCGGGAGACCGATGAGAAGCGTAGGAGACGTGAACGGCTGAATGCTGAACGCAAAGCCGACCAGCTCCTTACCCAGGCGGACAAGATGCGTGCCAAGGCCACCAAGGCGATGGCGGCGCACAACATGATCAGGCGGGCCGAGCGCTTGTTGGCCGAGACTGATGGAGAGCGCGCTCAGGACAGGGTTGCCAAGATCAAATTCCCGGACCCGGCGCCCTGCGGCAAGACGCCACTGACGGCGGCCGATCTCAGCAAGAGTTACGGATCACTCGAGGTCTTCACTGATGTTGATCTCGCTGTCGACAAGGGCAGCCATGTCGTGGTGCTCGGCCTCAACGGCGCGGGCAAGACCACATTGCTACGCATCCTCGCGGGATTGGATGAGCCGGACACCGGTGAGGTGGTCGCTGGGCACGGTCTGCGCATCGGCTATTACGCCCAAGAGCATGAGACTCTGGACGTCGGACGATCCGTGCTGGCAAATATGAAGTCCACCGCACCGCAACTTGGCGATACCGATGTCCGCAAGGTTCTGGGCTCGTTCCTGTTCTCCGGTGATGATGTCGACAAGCCCGCAGCTGTGCTCTCTGGTGGTGAAAAGACCAGGCTGGCATTGGCCATGTTGGTTTGCTCCAGCGCCAACGTGCTACTTCTCGACGAGCCGACCAACAATCTTGATCCCGCGTCGCGTACCGAGGTGCTCGCCGCGATCAAGCGTTACCCCGGTGCCGTCGTCTTGGTCACCCACGACGAGGGAGCTGTGGACGCTCTTGATCCCGATCGAGTACTGCTGCTGCCAGACGGCGTAGAAGATCTCTGGAGTCCGGAGTACGCCGATCTCGTCGCGCTGGCCTGATCACACACCCCTCATGATCAGTCTTGCCGAGCAGAGATCATCTGGCATTTATTGAGCTGATCAGCCTGCTAAATCAATTGATCAGGCAGAAATTGCCCAAACGCATCAGAAACATGCTAGAAATGAGTGATCATTGATCTTGAGGTGTCGATCACTGGTCATTAAAAGACTCGTCTGGGAAACGTCGTCGCCCAATCGCGATGACCTCAAGACAAAGGGAGGCGCAGTGGCCAAGGCATTGGCTAAGGGTTCACGCATCACCGGGGCGCAGCGGACAACGCTTGCTTCCCAGTACGCCAAGCGGTACGCCGCGGGCGAGAGCATCCGGAAGATCGCTGACGACGCCGGCCGTTCCTTTGGGTTCGTGCATGGTGTTTTGAAGGAAGCCGGAGTTGAGCTGCGCGGTCGCGGAGGCGCTACCCGCGGTGCCAAAAAGACCGCGTCAGGCAGCGCGGCGAGGAAGAGCGCGGCTCCTGCCAAGAAGGCAGCCGCGAAGAAGACACCGGCGAAGGCTGCCAAGGCTCCGGCGAAGAAGACAACGGCAAAGAAGGCGCCTGCCAAGAAGACGGCCGCCAAGTCTGCTGCGAAGAAGACAACGGCAAAGAAGGCGCCTGCCAAGAAGACGGCCGCCAAGTCTGCTGCGAAAAAGACAACGGCAAAGAAGGCCCCTGCCAAGAAGACGACCGCCAAGAAGGCTCCTGCCAGGAAGCGCTGATCACAGCTCATTACCAAGGCCCGGGCGCAGTAGCGTCCGGGCCTTCGCGTGGGCTGCCTGTCACTGCTCCGGAATAGCCTGGGACCGCCGAGCGTTCCCAAGCCCCGGAGGAAACCATGTCGATGTACATGATGATGCGGCGAATGTCGCAGGATCCCGAGGTTGCGCAGCATCAACTCAGCCCCGGCATTGTTTGGCGTGTTCTGCGGTTCGCGAAACCCTATCGGCTACTGATCGCAATCTTCGTCGTCTTGGTAGTGATTATGTCTGCGCTCAGTGTGGCGCCGCCGCTGCTTTTCAAGCAGATCATCGACGTAGGCATCTTGCAAAGCAACCGCCAGGTCGTGATCACCCTGAGCCTGATAGTCGCTGCTCTGGCCGTGTTGCAGGCAGTGCTCAATGTGGTTCAGCGTTGGTTCTCTTCGACCATCGGCGAAGGCTTGATCTTCGATATGCGAACCAAGGTGTTCGATCATGTGGTCCAAATGCCCGTCGCGTTCTTTACGAGGACTCAGACCGGAAAGCTGGTATCGCGGCTCAATTCAGATGTGATCGGCGCCCAGCAAGCGTTCACCTCCACCCTGTCGACAGTGCTGTCCAATTTGATCAGTCTCGTGTTGGTCCTTGGGGCGATGATCGTATTGAGCTGGCAGCTCACCCTTGCCGCGCTGATCATGTTGCCGATCTTTCTCATCCCGGCCAAGATCGTGGGCCGCAAACTCGCAGATCTGACCCGGCGCCAGATGCAACTCAACGGCGATATGTCGGCGACCATGACCGAGCGGTTCAGCGTCAGCGGAGCGCTGCTGGTCAAACTCTTCGGGCGGGCCGTGGAGGAGCACGACCGGTTCGCGGAAAGGGCCGGAGCGGTACGCGATGTCTCGGTCAAGATCGCGATGAACGGGCGATTCTTCTTTGCGTCGTTGGGCCTGGTCGCTGCATTGGCAACTGCCCTGGTCTACGGCGTCGGCGGGTCTTTGGCCATTGACGGCGTCCTCACTGTCGGCACCCTGACGGCCTTAGCCGGACTGCTGGCTCAGCTATACGGGCCACTTACGCAACTGACGAACTTGCGCATCGATGTCATGAACGCCCTGGTCAGCTTTGACCGAGTCTTCGAAGTCCTCGACCTGGTGCCGATGATCCGTGACGCCGAAGACGCCGAGACAGTCAATGGGCCGGCTTCGGTGAGGTTTGATCATGTCTCGTTCAGCTATCCGACCGCCGATGAGGTCTCGCTGGCAAGCCTGGAGTCGATTGCCTCGCTCGATCAACGACCCAGCGGCCAAGTACTGCACGATGTCACCTTCGATGCCCCCGCTGGTCAGACTGTGGCACTCGTCGGACGTTCCGGCGGCGGCAAGACCACCATGACCCACTTGATTGCCCGGCTCTATGACGCCACATCAGGAACGGTCTTCGTCGCCGGCACCGATGTCAGGAAGCTGAAGCAGGATTCGTTGCGCGGAAAGGTCGGCTATGTGACGCAAGACGCGCACATGTTCCACGACACGATTCGCGCGAACCTGCAGTACGCCAAGCCTGATGTCACCGACGCCGAGATTTGGGAGGCCCTGGAGGCGGCGCAGCTCAAGACACTAGTGGAGAGCCTTCCCGACGGCCTGGACACAGTCGTCGGCGAGCGCGGCTATCGGCTGTCCGGGGGAGAGCGGCAGCGGCTTGCCATCGCGCGGCTGCTGCTCAAGGCCCCGCCCATCGTGGTGCTGGACGAGGCCACCGCACATCTGGATTCGGAATCGGAAGTTGCCGTACAGCAGGCACTTGATCTTGCGATGGAGGGTCGTACCAGCATCGTCATCGCTCACCGGCTTTCGACGGTCCGCGACGCGGACTTGATCATCGTTGTGGATCAGGGCCGGATCGTGCAACGCGGCCGGCACGAGCAGTTGCTGCGTGAGGGCGGGCTGTATGCCGAGCTGTACCGGACGCAGTTTGATCAGAGCCCGCGTTGGGCGCCGCCCTCGACCGGGATCACTGAACCGGTCAGGTAGGACGCGGCTGGGGAAAGCATGAAGGCCGCGACCCGCCCGAACTCTTCCGGTCGGCCGTATCGGCCCAGCGGGATCGCCGCCTCAGTACTGGCTCGGGCCGCCGCTGGATCGTCCTTGAGCGAATTGAGATATTGGGCTCGCTCCGTCTCAATGGAGCCCGGCATCAAACCGATCACTCTGGTGCCCTGCGGACCAAGTTCGTCGGCGAGCTGCTTGACGAGCATGGCGAGCCCAGGGCGCAGACCGTTCGACGCGGCAAGTCCAGGTATGGGTGTCTTCACCGAGGTCGACAGCACCCAGACAATGCACAGGTCGCTTGCCGTGCCATGCTCCACCACAGTCGCGCTGACTCGTAAAGCTGCCAGGAAGACCGAGTCAAACGCGCTGCGCCATTGTTCCTCGGTGGTATCCAACACCGATCCGGCGGGCGGGCCACCAACACTGATCAGTGCACCATCGAGCCGCCCGAATGCGTCCAGCGCGAGTGCACATGCAGTCTCGGCAGTATTGGCATCTGTCAGATCGGCAGCGAGCGCGACTGCGCGGTCCGGTCCCATCCGGCTTACCGCTTCCGCGAGCATCTCGGCCCGGCGTGCAACAAGTACTACCCGAGCCCCCTCGGCGACAAGCTGCTCGGCGGCGGCGCGCCCAAGGCCGCTGCTGGCCGCCGTAACGACAAACGCACGGTCTGCAAGCCCGAGGTCCATAATGAATCTTTACACCGTCACGCGAGCTTCGGTGGCGGCTTCGTCTTCCTCGCGCCGGGCCCGTAGATCGCTCCGGATGAACACCACGATTCCCGCTGCAGCGATCGCGGTGAACATGAACCATTGCACGGCGTACCAGAAATGCGGCCCCTCGGACAGCTCCGGCAGTGGGATCGGTTGAAAGCCACCCGGCTGTTCCGGCTCGATGGTCAGCAAGCCGATGTAGCCCGAGGCAATCGGATAGGGGAGCGTGGCGGCAATGGCGTCTGAGTTGATCAGGCGCATCTGATTGGCAACCGGCGTGGTGGCGCCTCGCCGACCCTTCTCACTGCGGCGTACGTGTCCAACGATTGTCACCTCGCCGGTCGGCGGCGCTGGAGCTGCCGAAGGAATCCGAGCACCATGTTCCAGTGGAATGAATCCGCGGTCCACCAGAATCGCGCCGGTCGCGGTACGCAGCGGGGTTACGACCTCGTAGCCGTCAGCATCCCCGTTGCTGCGGTAGCGCACGACGAATTGATGGTCTGCATCGAACGTTCCCCGCGCCTCGACCCGCTGCCATTGATCAGCATCAGTGATCAGGTGTGTGAATACTGCTTGGTACGGCTGAACCGGCTTCTGCTCGTTGCCGATCGTTGTAGCGTTACGTTCCTTACGCTGAGCCAATCTGTCGAGTTGCCACTCGCCCAGGTTGACGAAGACGGCACCAAGCACAGCGACGAAGGCGATCAGGAGTGCCCAACGGAGCCACAAGCGGCGCACGCAGCCAGGCTAGTCGGAGGCCTCCTGGTTCATCAGCAAAGCGGTGGCCGTTGCGGCGGCGCTGCCCAGAGTTGCGCCGCGTCCGACAGCGATCCCGACCAGGAAGGTGCTGAGTGGCGCGGCCACGCGCTCCACCTCATGTGCGGAGTCTCGTGCCAGGTCCAGCAAGATGTGCACTGCGTCTTCGTCAAGAGCGACATCGGTGGTCTGCAGGCCGGCGGACAGTGTGGTCAGCCATTGCTTGAGTTCCATGGTTGGTGCTCCTGACGAGGCGAATCGTGCGGCTCGCTTGATGCTAGGGGTCAGGATGATGGTATGGGACGAGTAACTCGCCGCCATGCGGTGCTTCGGGTAGGGCCAGAGCAGATGATCCGTCGCAGCGACACGCTGGCTGTGGAGGAGCCGCTAGAAATCCGCCTAAACGGTGAACCGTTCCTGGTGACCATGCGGACTCCCGGCAGCGACATCGATCTTGTACACGGCCTGCTGTACAGCGAGGACATCGTCGCGGACCGGTCCGACATTGCGCTCGCGCGCTACTGTGCGGGGTCGGACACCGACGGGGTCAATAGCTACAACGTGTTGGATGTCACCCTCGCCTCGCACGTTTCGGCGTCAACGGCAGTGCGACGCAATGTCGTGATGAGCGGCGCGTGCGGCATTTGTGGCACCACGACGATTGAGCAGGTGCTGCGGGAATCGCGATATGGAGTAACCGACGGTGTGGGGGTGCCAGCTGAGCTGGTGCTGACGGCACCCATGCGACTGCGTGAGCATCAGCGAGCGTTCGACCAGACCGGCGGGCTGCATGCGGCGGGGCTGCTCGGTCTGGACTCGGAGATGCTATGCGTACGTGAGGATGTCGGGCGCCACAATGCGGTGGATAAGGTCATCGGCTGGGCGATCCGGGAGCAGCTGCTTCCATTGCGCCAGATGATCTTGGCCGTCTCTGGACGAGCGTCCTTTGAGCTCACCCAGAAGGCCGTACTGGCTGGCATTCCGGTGCTTGCCGCGGTTTCCGCCCCAAGCTCACTGGCGGCTGAATTAGCTGAGGCGGCTGGGCTGACACTGGTCGGATTCGTCCGGGGGGAGACCATGAACGTCTATACGCATCCTGAGCGGATCGTCGGGCTCTCGGCAAGGCCAAATTAGACTCCAAACATGACCACGCTGCTGCCGTTTCCGCGGCTTCGCAAAGGCTCTTCCGCGACTGCGGAGATAGCTGAGCGTGATCAATTCGTGCTTGCGGACGCGTACGGGAGAGTGGCCACGGATCTGCGGGTCTCGCTCACGGATCGTTGCAATCTCCGGTGTGCTTATTGCATGCCTCCGGAAGGATTGGACTGGCTACCAGGCGCAGAGGTCTTGACCGACGACGAGATAGTGCGGCTGATCACTATCGGTGTCGAGCGGCTGGGCATCAAGACAGTACGCCTGACCGGCGGCGAACCCCTGCTGCGCAAGAATCTCGAGCTGCTTGTCGCAGACATCTCAGCACTGTCGCCACTTCCTGATATCGCGTTGACGACCAACGGGATCGGTCTGGCGGCGCGGGCCGAGAAATTGGCCGCAGCGGGACTGAAGCGGATCAACGTCTCGCTCGACACCTTGGATCCCGACACTTTTACCACCATGAGCCGCCGTCGGCGGTTGCCCGATGTCCTTGCCGGAATCACCGCGGCCCGAGAGGCGGGGCTGCAGCCTGTGAAGATCAACACCGTGCTGCTGCGGGGTATCAATGATCATGAGGCATTCGATCTGCTGCAATGGGCCATGGCCGAGCAGGTACAGCTGCGGTTCATCGAGCAGATGCCACTGGATCCCCAGCATGGTTGGAAACGCGACGAAATGATCACAGCAGCCGAGATCAAGCAGCGTCTTGGCGAGCACGTTGAGCTGCTCGAGGATCCGGAGGATGCCGCAATGCGAGGCAGTGCACCGGCGGAGCTCTTCCGGGTGGCGGGCACCGATTATTCGGTCGGCATCATCGCGTCGGTGACGCAACCGTTCTGTGGCGCCTGCGACAGGGTCCGGCTGACTGCCGACGGCCAGATCCGCAACTGCCTCTTCGCCCGCACCGAATCAGACCTGCGCGCGCCGCTGCGCAATGGTGCCAGCGACGCCGAGCTTGCCGCACTATGGGTCGCTGCGGTAGCGGGCAAGAAGCCGGGGCACGGCATCAACGATCCGAGCTTCCTGCAGCCAGATCGCCCGATGTCGGCGATCGGAGGCTAGAGCGGAAGCACATCTCTCAGAAATCCGCGAGCGGACAGGAATTGCACCAACGACTCGCGGTGACCATCGCAGGCCAGCCAGTGCTTGCGACGGTCGGCATTGTGAATCTTCGGATTGTTCCACTGCAGGTCGTACGAGGCAGTCTGCTGGCAACCTCGAGCCGAGCAGATCAGACCGTCAGGACCTTCCGGAAGCGGGTCGACGCCGTTAGGCGACACGTTCATTCGGTCGCGATTGACTGATCTCGTCCTCCTCGATCACCTCAGCGCTACCCGGCTCGTCATTGTGACCGGTAGTCAATCCGAGGCGCTCGGTCGGCAATCCGTGGGTCATCTTGCGACGACTACGAAAATGCCGGTTGACCTGGTTCGCCGCCATGACCGCGATCAGTGGCAATGCCACAGCGCCCGCGAAGAGGATCCACCGAAAGATGCCGTGAACGAAGATCATGCTGATGAAACAAGCCGCCCGGATGCTCATGGTGATCGTGTACTGGCGGATCCGGGCCGACATCTCGTCGCTGGTCCCCATGTGGGCATCGGTGATCAGCGGGGCCGAGCCGCGGCGGCCCGACTCGGCGGCGATGGGTGTATTCACGCCGGCCTCGCGATCAGTCACCAAGTCAGCCTACGCCTGCTCCCCGGTGATCTGGAGCACTCGGTAGCGTGACCCGAGTGAATCCATCGCGAGTTGTTCTGGTGACCGGTGGCAGCAAAGGAATCGGCTACGGCATTGCTGCTCGACTGGCCAAGGCGGGCCATCGGGTGGCTGCCACCTACCGCAGCGGCGAGGTACCCGCCGACGTGCTGGGCGTGCAGTGCGATGTGACCGATCCGCCCCAGATCGAGGCAGCGTTCGCCCAGGTGGAATCGAGCCTGGGAACAATCGAGGTGCTGGTCGCAAACGCCGGCATCACCCGGGACACCTTGCTCATGCGGATGTCGGACGAGGACTGGGACTACGTGATTGCGACCAATTTGAGCGGCGCATTCCGGGTGGCGCGGCGGGCCGCGCGTCCCATGGTCCGGGCGAAGTTCGGACGGATCGTATTCATCTCCTCGGTGGTCGGGATGATGGGCTCGGCCGGACAGGTGAACTATGCGGCCTCGAAGTCGGGACTGGTCGGCTTGGCACGCTCTCTGGCCCGCGAACTGGGATCTCGGGGCATTACGGCGAACGTCGTTGCGCCTGGCTTCATCGAGACCGACATGACTGCCGAGCTCGGTGAGGACTTGATCAAGAAATATGGCGAGCAGATTCCGCTGGGCCGGTTGGGCGCTGTCGACGACATTGCCGGGACCATCGAATTCCTGACCAGCGACGCGGCGAGCTACATCACCGGTGCTGTCATCCCTGTCGACGGCGGCCTGGGCATGGGCCACTGAGGATCAGGCCCCGAGAAATCGGCACTAAGGAAGATGGGCCCTAAGAAGATGGGGCCCTAAGAAGATGGGCACTGAAAGGACTATCTGTGGGCATTCTCGAGGGCAAGAACATTCTTGTTGCCGGCGTCACCCTGGACACCTCCATCGGCTTCCACATCGCCAAGACCGCCCAGGCCGAAGGTGCGACGGTCGTTGTGTCGAACTTCGGCCGAGCGATGAGCCTCACTGCTCGGGTGATCAAGAAGCTTGACCCAGTGCCGCTGTTGCTCGAGGTCGACGTGACAAACGACGATCACTTAGCCGGTTTGGCGGCCCAGCTCGGTGAGCACCTGGACCATCTCGATGGTGTGGTGCATTCGCTGGCTTTCGCCAATCCCGAAACCGCGCTCGGTGGGAAGTTTCTGAGCACGCCGTGGTCCGATGTCGGCACCGCGTTGCAGGTGTCGGCCTATTCGTTGGCCTCATTGACCATGGCCTGCAAGCCGCTGCTTGCCGAACCGGCATCGGTTGTTGGACTCACCTTCGACGGCACCGTCTCCTGGCCCGTCTACGACTGGATGGGCGTTGCCAAGGCGGCTCTGGAGAGCACTTGCCGCTATCTGGCGCGCTATCTGGGATCAGACGGCGTACGCGTCAACCTGGTCGCTGCGGGTCCGCTGGAAACCCTGGCAAAGAAGGCGATCGGCGGCGCCGAGGCTTTCAACGATGTATGGGGGCAGCGAGCGCCGCTCGGCTGGGATCCCAAAGACATCACGCCCACCGCGCGCGCGGTGGTGGCACTGCTCAGCGACTTCTTCCCCAAGACGACCGGCGAGATGATTCACGTCGACGGTGGTCTGCACTCCACCGGCGCCTGACACACCGAGTGGCTACCGAATCCGTTCCCCGCTCCCTGGTCGACGTACGCCTGCTCGATGGACCCAATCTGTACTTTCCTCGTCCCGCGGCCAAGCTCACTCTTGATCTCACCGAACTCATGGCACTGCCGGTCGCCGCAGCTTCTGATCTTGGTACGGAGCTGGGGTTGGGCACCACGCGACCCGGAGCCCCCGGCACGGTGTTCCGGCAACGCTTCGCGATACGACTGCTCACCCAGATCGTCCGGCGAATCGCTCGAGCAGCAGGTGTGACCCGGCTGGCAGTCCGTACTCGCACCGGACAGTCGGTCAACAAGATCGTCGTGGCATATCCCTGGCGCCACGCCGGCCGGGCCGAGGCGCTGGCGTACGGACTGGGGCGCGTCCTCGACGGCGTGGCGGCCGGGCCAGAGAGAGTCACCGAGATGATCACTGCCGAGGGTGCTGCGATCACTGCGGCTCCACTCGGCTCAGCTCCACAACTGATCAGGCCGCAGATTCCGGTAGTGGCGATCACCGGAACCAATGGCAAGACCACGACGGCGCGCATGATCGGTCACGTGGCGCTTCGCGCCGGCTGGTTGGTCGGCTGGTCGAGTACCGACGGGGTCTATATCGAAGGGCAACTGGTCGAGGCCGGTGATTTCTCCGGCCCGAGTGGGGCTGGTCAGGTACTGCGCCACCCAGGTGTGGAGCTTGCGGTGACCGAGACGGCCCGCGGCGGGATCCTGCGCCGCGGGGTCGGGGTCGCTTACAACGACGTTTCAGTGGTAACCAACATCAGCGCCGACCATCTGGGGCTCGGTGGAATCGACACCCTCGACCAGCTTGCCGAGGTCAAGGCGGTGATCACGAAGATCACCAAACCGGACGGCTGGTGTGTGCTGAACGCCGACGACCCGCGTACCTTCGCCATGCGGCTCGGTACCAAAGCCCGGATTTGGGTGTTCACTCGTGACCCCGACTCACCATCAGGGCGCAACGTGCTTTCCGAGCGCGGCCGGGTGACAACCCTTCTCGACGGCTGGATCTGTGTGCTCCGGCCAGGCGCGGACCCGCTCGAGGTCATCGAGGTGATTGATGTGCCGATGACCCTGGCCGGGTTGAGCAAGGTCAATGTGGAGAACGTGCTTGCGGTGACCTCTGCGACGCTGGCCCTGGGCTTCTCGGTTGAGCAGGTTGCCGACGGATTGCGATCATTTGATCCCAACGAGAGCAACCCCGGTCGAATGAATATATGGACACTTCCGATTTCCGGCGTAGCGATCAGCGTGGTGATCGACCTCGCCCACAATGAGGCCGGCCTGGAGGCGCTGTTAGAGATCATGAACGGCATTCGGCTGCCCGGGGCGCGGTCGCTGCTCGGCGTCGGTACCGCAGGTGATCGTACCGATGATGTGTTCGTACGCCTCGGCGAGATCGCTGCGGTGGGTGCGGATGTGGTGGAGATCGTTCACAAGCAGAACTACATACGCGGCCGGAGCATGGAACAGATCAACGAGCTGATCTCCGAAGGCGCGGCGCATGCTGGCATGGAGATCGAGCGCGCTCATGACAGTGAGCTTGACGGTCTGATGTCGTTGCTTGGCCAGGCCCGGGACGGTGACGTGGTCGCCATCATGACGCATCAAGATCGTGAAATACTCGATCGCTGGCTGCTCGAGCGCGGCGGCTCGCGAGACAGCGCCGATGTATTGCGCGCGAAAGTGCTCAAGTAGCTTTTGAGCTGCTCGCGCATCGCGACCCTCGCAGTTCAGTGTGAATCCGGATCGGGGACGGCATTGCTGATGTCGCGATTGTCGTCGGGTCTGGCACCCGGCTGCGCATGGTGCCCGTAGGACTCCAGCTCGGCCATCACCGCTGCATGCTGTTCAACGCAGATCACCACAAGATCGCCAGGGTTTGATCGCGACATCGCATGCCGGACACTTGCCAGTTCCTCCAGGACGATCTCGACCTGTTTGCAGCGTGCACCCTCGGCCATCGCCTGGCGCGCTCCGCTGGCCACCAGGTCGGCGACCTCACCAGCTGCCCGAGCTCGCAGATTGACGTCCTCACGCACGATCATTACGTCGAAGTGCTGAGCCGCTTCCCGGCCGAGGGCGCGCATGTCGTCGTTTCGGCGATCACCAACGGTGGATATCACACCGATGCGGGATATCCGTCCCAGGTCATTGGTGCTTTCCAGAGCTTCGCCAGTTTTGTCCACGAAGTCACCGAGCATGATCATCCCGGGAACGTTGTGGCAGTAGTCGACGATGACCGTCCGGCCCTCGACGCTGACTTCGTTGAGCCGACCCGGGGCAAGGTAGTAGTTTGTCGAGAAGCTCCGCAGACCTTGCCGGATGTCATGCAGCGAGGCGTCTGCGGCGAATGCCGCAGCCGCAGCCGCCATCGCGTTCTGGACGTTCATCGTGGCGCGACCGCCGAAGGTCGCCGGCAGTAAGTGGGTCCAGGCCGACTGCATTGAGCGGCGACCTTCCTTGACCATGATCATGTCGCCAAGATCACTGTGCTCCAATACGACTGCCAGTCCGCCCCGGCGGCAGTGATCATCAACGGAGTCGCGGATCTCACTGCCCGGTTCGGCCATGCTGAACCACACGATCCGCCCGGAGCAGCGTCGCCGCATGGCCCGAACCAGCGGATCGTCAGCATTGAGAACCGCGAAGCCGTTACGCGGCACCGCCTCTACAATGACGGCTTTGACATCTGCAAGCTGCTCGAGCGTGTCAATCCCGCGCAGTCCTAGATGATCGGCCTGCACGTTGAGGACAACTCCAACATCGTTGCGCTCATAGCCCAGGCCTTCGCGCAGAATGCCGCCGCGAGCTACCTCGAAGACGGCGAAGTCGACTCGGGGATTCTGCAGCACCATCTTGGCCGACCTCGGCCCCGAGGCATCTGAGCGAATGACCAACCGCTCGTCGATCACGACACCGTCGGTGGATGTCATTCCGACCTTCCTGCCGATGCCCTTGAAGATGTGGGCGATCATCCGCGCCGTCGTGGTCTTCCCGTTGGTGCCGGTGACAGCCACGATCGGAATCCGGCTCGGTGTCCCGGGCGGGAAGAGCATGTCGACCACTGGCTTCGCCACATACTGCGGGTCGCCGATCGTTGGATGAGTATGCATCCGGAAGCCCGGCGCAGCATTCACCTCGCAGATAGCTCCACCGGCTTCACGTACCGGCTGGGTGATGTCGGGTGCAATGAAATCGATGCCAGCGATGTCGAGTCCAACGACCCTCGCGGCCTCCTCGGCAATCTCGATGTTCTCCGGATGTGCTTCGAAGGTGCGGTCGATCGAAATGCCGCCGGTGGACATGTTCCCGGTAAGTGTGAGCTTCACCACGGTGTCCTCCGGCGGCACGGCATCCGTACTGAAGCCCTGAGCCGCCACAAGATCAATTGCGGCCTGGTCGATCTTGATCCTGGTGAGAACCTTCTCGTGGCCAACGCCACGACGGGGGTCGGCGTTGGTCTTGGCAACTAGCTCGTTGATCGTCAATACACCATCGCCGATGACGTGAGCTGGCACTCGCTCCGCGATTGCCGCGATCTTGCCGTCGATCACCAGACACCGATAGTCACGCCCGGTGATGTAGGTCTCCACAATGATCAATCCGCTGCGGGACTCTGACTTTGCAACGTCGAACACGCTGCGTACCTCGGCATCGCTGCGCAGGTCCAGCATCACGCCCCGACCGTGGTTGCCGTCGAGCGGTTTGAGAACCACTGGGTAGCCGATCCGGTTCGCCAGCCGGACCGCATCATCGACGGCGCGTACCGATTGTGATCGAGGGACCGGAAGACCTGCGGCCGACAGCAGCGAAAGCGTGAGCTCCTTGTTGCTCGCGATGTCGACAGCGACCGATGGCGTCTGAGATGTCATAGTCGCCCGGATCCGCTTCTGGTGGACACCCTGACCGAGCTGCACCAGCGAAGCAGTGTTGAGGCGCAGGTAAGGAATGTCACGGCTGACCGCCTCCTCGACGATCGCCTGAGTGGACGGTCCGAACGCCGTCCGCTCGCCGCGGACGATGAAGCTCTCCAGCTCCTTGTCGAAGTCGAAGTCTGGATCGCGAACGATGAGGTCGTTGATCAGTCGTACGGCCAGCTCGCCTGCAGCCAGTCCGGCCGACTCGTCGTAGTAGGCGTAGATCACGTTGTAGCGGCTGTGCTCGCCCTTCACCTGTCGGGTCTTGCCCCGTCGCATGTCATGTCCGACCGTCTGCTGAAGCTGCAGCGCTACATGCTCGGCGACATGGCCGACCCAAGTTCCTTCGTGCAGCCGCTCGACGAAACCGCCACGTCGGCCCCTGCTGCACGTGTGGTTCTCCAGGCCGGGTAGTCGCTCAACGAGGTGATCGGCGAACCCCGGCAGCTTGTTGGTCGGGAAGTCCTCCAGCACGCCAAGGTCGACGACGAGCTGGATGGCCGGTTCGTAGTGCCAGACGTTCGGACGCGGAAGACCCTGCTTGAAATGATCTTGAGATCCGGAGCTGGAGCCGGGGCAACGCTTTGGGTCACAAACGCTCCTTACAAGGCATCGGTTTGCTGTGATCTTGCCACTGATGACCTGCGCGGTCATCCGGTGCCAGCTATGGTTGCCAGCCCAGCTGGCGCAGTGTGCCAAGATCATCTGCAATCACCCAGATAGCTGAGATCTTTCCGTCGCTGATCGTCAAGAGATCAATAGCGCGGATCTGCACTCTGGATCCGGTTGGCTGGATGATCCCGACTCGCGTCTCATACGGCCCGGTATGCCAGCCATGCATGAGATGAGCGACGGCGATGCTGCCGCTATCTTCGACAACCTGCAGCACCTCCGCCCGCAAGCCAGAGAACGCTCCGTGCAGCGACCTGGCTCTGGCAGCCAGATCCAGTGGCGACACATCTGTGCCGTTGATGCGTACCGGATCGGCATAGAGCCCGGCGAACCGATCTTCCAACTGAGATAGATCATCAACTCCGGTCCAGGCATCGAAGAGCCGTTCCAGTAATGAGTTCATGACCGTAGTCTGCTAGAGCGTTGACATGTGACTAAATAGTCACATATCGTCGGAACGTGGAGCAGGGCGGTGATGTGTTTCGGGCGCTCGCTGACCCGACCAGGCGGGCACTTCTTGATTCCCTTTTCAATCGGGACGGTCAAACGCTCAATGAGTTGTGTGAAAGGTTTCCGGAGATGACCCGCTTTGGGGTCATGAAGCATCTCGTCGTCCTAGCAGATGTCAACCTCGTGATCACCGCACGGCATGGACGGACGAAGCGGCACTACCTCAATCCGGTGCCCATCGAGCAAGTCGCCAACCGGTGGATCAGCAAGTACGCGGCTCGATTCACGGCTGCTCTTGTCGGCTTGGACGAGCACGTTACGTCCGATCGGCAAATGGAAGCGAGGAAGGAACAGTCGGCATGACTCTTACGGCCCACGTCTATCAGATCTATATCGCCGCAACGCCTCAGCAGGTTTGGGCCGCGATCACAGATTCGGAATGGACGAGGCGTTATTTCCACAGCACCGCCTACGTCGAGCCGCCCGAGCAAGGCAGGCCTTACCGGACGGTGGTCGGCGACGGACGGCCGGCCGTCGATGGCCTCATCGAGGAGATGCAGCCACCATCTCTGAGCCGCCCCGGTCGCTTCGTCCAGACCTGGCACACGCTCTATGACCCGGACCTGGCAACCGAACCCGCGAGCCGAGTGGAATGGACCGTTGAGCAGGCCGGAGAAAGACTTACGCGGGTCCGGCTCGTCCATAGCAACCTCGAGCAGAGTCCGCTGACCTGGCAGAACGTCAAGGACGGTTGGGTCTGGATCTTGAACAGTATGAAGACTCTGCTCGAGACCGGACAGCCGTTGCCGCCAATAAGCGAGCAGGAAGAACTCGCCTCAGCCGACCGAGCCTGACGGGTCGCCTCGTGGCTTCGCGTCGCAATCCGCAGCGAGCAGCGAACAATCAACCGATGTCTCGTGCGACCTCGTGGAGATCCACCTCCTCGGCGCCCGCCGCCACCATCTCAGGATCGGGAAGGACGGTCTTATGGGCGAGAAGGGCACGAGTAGCGAGGTTGAACTGGCTCCCAGCAGGCAGCACATGGAGTACCGCTCCAGAGACCAGCAGCGGAGTCGTGCGCTTGGCTAGGAAGGCGTCGGACACCATGTTCTGCCCATCTACCACGGTGACGGCACCTCGGCCGATGACTTCGAGCCTGTTCTGGTCGTGGATAACAGCTGCGGTGTCCTCATCCACACCCAGGCCGAGCAGTGACGGCGACTGAGCGACTAGCGAGAGCAGCCGGCCGTACCGGTTGCGCTGCTCGAAATGCTGATCGATCACCACGCCATGGAGCAGCCCCAGCCCAGCTGATAACTGGCTCATCCGCTGCTTCGGCGTTGCACCGCCCGCGCCGAAAGCAATCATGTGCTCAGCCAGAATGCTGGCGCCGGCTGACGTTCCGGCGACCACAGTGCCTTGTCGGTACGCCTGCTTGATTGCATCTCCGAAAGGCGTTCCGGTGATTAAGGAGCTGAGCTTGAGCTGATTGCCACCGGTGAGGAAGATTGCGCTGACTTCCCCCAGCGCCTTCGCAAGATCAGGATCGTGCGCTTGTGCGCGACTCTCGGGGCGCAGCGAGATGATCTGATGCGCTCCAAGCGAGGTGAAGACGGTCTGGTAGACCTCCGCCACGTCGGTGCCCAGCGAGGAGGCCGAGGAGACAACAGCGATCCGCGCGTCTGTGCCACCGGCGGCCGCAACAAAGGTGCCCAAAACGGTCCGGCGCCGAAGCTTGGCCTCAGCACCACCGATCGCAAATAGCGTGCCCACCATCAGCGTTAAGGGTGCACCCAGCCGGCGATGGCCTGATCAAGTGCTCTACCCATAACCTCACGATCCGGGTCGACGCCGGTCCAGAGCTCGATATTGATCGCGCCCTGGTTGAGCAGCATGCCACGGCCATCGAGCGTTCTTGCGCCAGCCTGACGAGCCCGTTGCAGAAACGACGTGTCGGGCGGATTCGGGATGACGTCGCAGACCACTAGGCCCAAGGGAACGGTGTCAAAGGACAGCGGCACTTCACCGGAGCCCGGCAGGCCCAGCGATGTGGCATTGACGACAACAGTTGCCGACGCCGGCACACCGAGCTCGCCCCGCCACTCAATAGCCGTGCATGTGCACGAGGTCTCGGCGTTGACCAGCGCCGTAATCTCGGACGCCTTGGCAACATTGCGATTGGCCACCCAGAGCTCAGCTGCTCCGGCGAGTGCTAGCTCGACGGCAATCGCGCGCGCCGCACCACCGGCTCCGAGAATGAGAACCCGCTGTCCTTCCGGTTCGGTAAGGGTGCGCAAAGAGGCGAGGAAGCCCCGACCATCGGTATTTTCGCCGATCCATCGCTGCTCGCTGCGTACCGCGCAGTTCACGGCGCCGATGAGACGAGCCGATTCGGCGAGCTCATCGAGCAGTTCGATCACCGCAACCTTGTGCGGCAATGAGCAGTTGAACCCGATCCAGCCCATCGCCGTCGCACCGCGCACGGCATCGGCTAAGCCCTCAGCGGCTACCTCGCAGTTGATGTATCGGGCGTCAATGTCGTGGTGTGCGTACGCGGCCTCCATGATTGCGACCGTAGGATTTCCGGCTGCCGGAGTAGAAAACGAGCCCGTCAGTGCGGGGAGCAGGGACATGTGGGCAGCGTAGTAGATGGTCTTGGATTGCTTCCTTTGCTCGCTGCGATCTGTTCACCCCAGCCAGCTGACGGCTGAACCGAGCGCTTCGCCCGCCTTGGCCCGTACCCGGCGCAGCTCTTGAGCGCGCCGTTCAGCCTCGAACGAGGAGATGCTGGCACCGTCATGCCGCAAGGCCGCATCGCATGCGGCAAGCAGCCGGGTCGCTCGCTGAACCGTCGCTCGCTGGCGAGAGCTGTAACCAGGTGCCAGCGCTGTTCCGTCCGGCGGCTGAGGCCGAGCGCCTGCAGCGACGTCGAGTCGTGACAGCGCCGCGGCCGCGTCGATGACTACTTCGTTCAGGGCTCGCTCCGCTTCATAGGGGCTGCTCGGCGCAAGAGGTCGCTCTGTAGTGAAGATGCGCCACTGAACAGCTTGTCCGACCCGGATCGGTACTAAGCCGAGGCCAGCACTGCTGGCCACCACCGCCTCACCCTGCTCCAAGGCGGCGAGGTTGAATTCCGCGGGGCCTCGTAGTGGTGCGAGCGACCCCGGCGTGGGCAGCCCGAGGAACCATCCGTTTTGCTCGGCGGTCGTCAGCGCTCCCAAAGCCTCGTCCAACGTCGAGGCTTCAAGCGGATCGAGACCGAGCGCACTATCGGGGTCGATCACGTGATGGGCCACGTCATCGCCGACAATCGCGCGCTCCGCCTGCTCAATGGATTGCTGCCCTCTGATCAGCGAGTTCAGGTTCGCGGTCATGCGAACCGAAGGCAGAGACTCCATCGTCCCAAGGTAAACCGAGGATATCCGGCAGAGCGAGCGCAGCGAGGGTAGCGAGCCATCAGGCACAGCGAGCGCCAGCGAGCGAGGCAATCAGAACTGTAGGTTGGGGGCCATGGCAGCTGTTGTGGACCTGGCTGGCGTCACCATCGTCCGGAACGGTTCTACCTTGATCAACGACATCACCTGGGAGGTGGACGAGTCCGATCGCTGGGTAGTCATCGGGCCCAACGGGGCCGGCAAGACGACGCTGCTGCAGGTGATCTCGGCGCAAATCCATCCCTCGAGCGGGGTGGCCGGGCTGCTTGGTGAGGTGCTCGGCACAGTCGATGTCTTCGAATTGCGGCCGCGCATTGGCCTCACTTCTGCAGCGCTCGCGGAGCGCATTCCGCGGGGCGAGAGCGTTCGTGACGTCGTGGTTTCCGCCTCGTACGCGGTAGTCGGCCGATGGCGCGAGCAGTATGACGACCTCGATCACGAGCGTGCTTCCGAACTGCTCGCCCAGCTGCACATTGAGCGCCTGGCGGACCGCACCTTCGGCACACTCAGCGAAGGTGAACGCAAGCGGGTTCAAATCGCTCGGGCTCTGATGACAGACCCTGAGCTACTCCTGCTCGACGAGCCAGCCGCCGGCCTCGATCTGGCTGGTCGGGAATCCCTGGTGAACACGCTCGCTGAGCTGGCGCAAGATCAATATGCCCCTGCGACGGTCCTTGTCACCCATCACGTGGAGGAAATTCCCCCCGGCATGACACACGTCATGCTGCTCAAGGAGGGAAACATCGTGGCAGCGGGCCCGCTGCGGGAAACCCTCACTGCTGAGAACCTGACGAAGACCTTCGATATCGAGCTCAGTCTGGTGGAGGCTGACGGTCGGTGGGCGGCCCGTGCGCTTTAGCGAACTGGCACCATTGAA
>Ga0111538_10000184_pt1 | contig 74572 bp, 62 predicted proteins | sample SoiMethybrSBSTD1_FD_79669 | JGI IMG/M metagenome (GOLD analysis project Ga0111538, IMG submission 79669) | Bulk soil microbial communities from a Populus tree surrounding site in Tennessee, USA - Soil MetaG P. TD hybrid SBSTD1 (version 2)... | ecosystem: Environmental > Terrestrial > Soil >...
CGCAACGACGAACGTCTGCTGCACGAGGTCTTCCGCGGCGTGCCGGTCACCGAGCAGGTGATACCCGAGCCGGTACAGCTCCGCCGCACTGCCGTCGAACACGCGCGCCAACGCACCAGGCTCGCCCGTGCGGGCATAGCGGGCGAAGGCGCGGTCGAGGCGGGAACGCAGCATGACGACGATTCTGCGCCTGAGGGGTCCTCGCCGTTTCGCCGATTCGTCAAAGTGCGCGGCGCTACGCGGCTCGCGGGTCCTACCGGTCGGGCAGCGGCAGTTCCACGACCTGCGGCGGGGTGCTCGCGCGCAGGTCGAACGTCTTCGAAGCCTTGCGGCCCCCGGAACCGACGACTTCGAGCGTGTAGCGACCCGGCGGCGCCGACCGCTGCACATCGGTGCCAGCCTCGTTCTCGTAGACGCTGCAGCTGCGCAGCAGGGAGCCCGTCGCATCGCGCCACGTGTAAAGCATCCGGCCGAACTCGCGGGCGCCAGCCGGCACGCGCAAGATGAACGGCACGCTGTCGGGCACCACGAAGCGAACCTCCGTGGTCTCGCCCGATCGAACCTCCACCTCCATCGCGGCCAGCGGGACCAGGTCCACCGAAGTGAGCAGCCAACGGCCCGCCGGCAGGTTGCCGCGCGCGACTCCCTCAAGATGTTCGAGGTTGCCGCCTCGGTTCGCATTGTCGCCGATCGCTCGCGCCATCACCCAGCCATCCGGCAAACGCTGCCCCGCCGCATCGACAATCGTGACGACCAGCACACCGGGCGTCGGAACTTTGAACTCGCCGATGTCCGTGACCTGACCGTCGGCAACCTCGAATTGGCCGACGTCGATCCTGCCGAATGCCGGGCTGTCGACGCGCACCGTGTAGGTACCTCGCTGCAGCGACTCGGCCACGAATCGCCATTCCGCATCAGGCTTGACTGTCACCGATTTCCCCAGCGCGTGGTGCGTCAACTCCACGTAAGAGCGTGAAGCTGGCTGGCCGTCCGCCACGATGCGCCCCCGCAACGAACCTGTCGGCACGTGCTCGCGTGGCACGACGAGTCGCAACGGACAGTTCGCAACGTCGAACTCGCCGACCGCGACCTCGGCCCCGACCATGGGTTCACGCGGTTGCACGAAGAGCCGGTGCAATCCAGCCGAGACCGGATTCGTCCGGAACACGCCGCCTTTGCCAATCCACATCCACCCCGGATTCTCAGCGTTGCCAAGATCGTCGACGCGGATCTCCCAACCGTCGAGCGGGTTTCCTTGTGCATCCACGAGCATGCCGTGCAGCGGCCGGCGGGACTCCGCGACTATGACGGCGTCCCAGACGAAGGTCTGGCCGTCGATCACCTCGCATTCCGTTTTTGCTTGTCCGTTGCGATGCGAAACGTGGAGCCGCAGTCTGGCGGGCAGCACGTTGTCAATCTGATAGCGCCCGTCGACACCGGTCTTCGTCGAAATACTTGCCCACAGCGGCGCCAGCTGCCCGCTGTCCCCGAATCCGCATCCGAGTGAGATCAGTTCGTGCGCCTGCGGCAACTTCGCATATCCGTAAACTCCTGCCGCGGCGACCGGGCGACCCGTCGCATCCGTCACGCGACCATGCAGCGTGGCACCGTGCGTCAGGGTGATCGTCACCCTCGTTTCGGTACCGGCGAGCAGTTGCACCTCCTGCCAGGCAGGTGCAAACCCTCGTGCACCGACCCAGACGGGCCAGCGCCACAACGGCAAGCCCTCGACGCGAAACCTCCCGCCCGCGTCGCTGCGCAGAAAGCGCGACGGCCAGCAATCCTGACCGCTGACGTCGCCGAAGATGCGCTGGTGCTCGCCATTCCGCCAGTCCGAACTCGTGATGCCCACCAGCACACGCGCGTCGGGGACCGGCAACCCGGCAGGATCGACCACCGTACCGACGAGCACGCCGGGCGCGGGTCGCAGCACGAGCACGAGTTCCTTCTCGGCGTGCTCCGCGCGGATGAATGCCACCTTGGCGCAGCCGAATCCTGGTGCCGTCGCCGAGACGACGTGCTCGGGACCGGAGCTCCGAATCGCGAACACGCCATCGGGCCCGGTCACGGCGACGGGCTCGCTGTCGTCGCTGCAGCGTGTCACCGACATCCAAACCGTGGCGCCGGCAATCGGTCGTTCGTCGAGGTCGACCACTCGCCCGTGCACGTCGATGCCACTCGGAATGGTGAGCGTCGCCTTCTCCGTCGCGCCCGCTTTCAGCTCGACGTCTGATGAGGACGCGCCATGCGTCTTCGCATTCGCCATGCCAGGGAGCAATCCTTCGAAGTGCGCCACGCCATTGCCGTCGGTGCGCGCGGCTCGCAGCCACGGTTCCACGTCGAGCGGCAGCGGTCGGCAGCGCACCGCGACGTCGACCGCCGGCGTTCCGTCGTGCCAGAGCACTGCGACATCGAGCGCCGCCGTCCTCGCGGCATCCGGTGCAGGAACCGCAATCCGGATGTCAGTGCCGCTTCGGTCCGGCTCTGCACTCGGCACTCGTGAGCTCGCCGTGGCCACCGACACGGCCTTCGCGCCGGTGTCGACGCTCGCTGGCGGCACCTGGTCGCCGCTCCACCAGGGCCACGAGCCCAACACCGCGAGAACGACCACGACCGCCAGCAGCACCTTTTTCATCGCCACGACTCCTGCGAACGTCGCCACGCTCACTGCTCCAACCGCGACCTCGGCTCCCGCTCGCGCGAGCACCGCAGCGCGCACCGCCGACAGCCCGATCGGCACTGGCACACAACCCATCGCGAGCCCCGCGATCCCGACCGGCAGTGCCTTGCGCAACAGATCGAGTCCGCGCGCGAGCTGCGTGCGCACCGTGGCGTCGGGCCGGGCGAGTGCTTCCGCGACCTCCTTCGGTGTCAACTCGTGCACGAGGTGCAGCAGCAGCACCTGGCGATACGGTTCGGGCAGCGACCGCACCGCGGCCGCGACGGTGTCCGACACTTCGCGCGCGGCGACCTCCGCAACCGGATCGACGACCACGTCCACGACTCTGCCACCCTGTGCTTCACGCAGCCGCGCCTGACGGCGCAGGTGCAGCGCGCGGTTCGTCAGGATCCCGCACAACCACGGCAGCACGGCCCGCCCGCGCTCGAAGCTCTTCGCCTGTTCGATCGCGACGACGAACGTCTGCTGCACCAGATCCTCCGCCGCGTGCCGGTCACCGAGCAGGTGATACCCGAGCCGGTACAGCTCCACGGCACTGCCGTCGAACACGCGCGCCAACGCCCGGGGCTCTCCCGTGCGGGCATAGCGGACGAAGGCGCGGTCGAGGCCGGAACGAATCATGCATCCATTCTGTGCACGAACGGCCGCCGCCGTTTCGCCGATCCCCCAAAGTGCCGCGCAGCCCGTCGCGCATCCGTGGGAACCCGCGGAGCGCAAGAAGACGGGGGAGCGCGGCCTGCTGCAGTGAGCCTTCTCATCGATCCCCGATCCCTTCGATCCCTTGCGCGCCCCGGGCGGGCCAGCTACCGTCCGGTGGTGCTCGGGAGGCACCGGAGGACGAGCGACGCATGGGAAACATCAACATGCTGGTGTGGGACGCGACCGGGAACAAGCAGGTCGAAGTCCAGGCGCCCGACGACGTCGTCGTCAACCGCCTGCTCATGGTGCTGGCCGACAAGCTGCACCTGCCGCGGCACAGCCCCGACGGGCAGTTGATGAGCTACAAGTTCCACCACCGCCGCCTGGGCGTGCAGCTGCTCGACGACCAGACGCTGGGCCAGCAGCAGGTCCGCGACGGCGACGTGTTGCGGATCCAGCCCGAGATCACCGCAGGCGCATCGTGACGAACCTCGAAGAGCCGACTGCCGCGCGCCCTGCCGACCGCCTCGTCCTCGACACCGAGGATCGCCACCACCGGCAGACGTTGATCGAGTGGTGGGATCAGGCGCGCGTCGCGGCTGCGCGCGTGTTGGTCGTCGGCGCCGGCGCGCTCGGCAACGAGATCCTGAAGAACCTCGCATTGCTCGGCGTCGGCCAGCTGCTCGTCTACGACTTCGACCAGGTCGAGACGAGCAACCTGAGTCGCAGCGTGCTGTTCCGCGCCGCCGACGCCGGCCGGCCCAAGGCCACGATCGCCGCCCAGCGCGCGATGGAGCTCGATCCCGCAGTGACGGCGGTGGCGCACTGCCAGAACGTGATGCACAAGGCCGGGCTCGGCGTGTTCCACTGGGCCGACATCGTGCTCTGCGGGCTCGACAATCGCGAGGCGCGGCTGTTCGTCAACAGCGCGTGCGCGCGCACACGCCGGGTCTGGGTCGACGGCGCCATCGAGGGTCTGGCGGGCGTCGTGCGCGTGTTCGATCCCGCGCACGGGCCCTGCTACGAGTGCACGCTCGGCCAGGTCGACCGGAGGATCCTGTCGGAACGGCGGTCCTGCGCCATGCTCGCGCGGCAGGCGCAGGCCGCTGGCCACGTGCCGACGACGGTCGTGGCAGCCTCGGTCGTCGCGGCCTGGCAAGTGCAGGAGGCGCTCAAGTGGCTGCACGGCCAGCCGGTGCTCGCCGGCGAAGCGATGCACTTCCACGGACTGTGGAGCGACGTCACGCGCGTGCGCCTGCAGCGGGCCCAGGACTGCCCTGGCCACGATGCACTGCCCGAGATCGAGCCGCTCGGCTGCGGCATCGCGGATCGCACCGTCGGCGAACTGCTCGCGCGCGCGACCGAACGCCTCGGCCCCGGAGCGATGCTCGAACTCAGTCGCGACGTCGTCACGGCCCTTGCGTGCCCGCAGTGCGGCACGCGCGTGCGGCCGCAGGCCGTGCTGGGCGAACTGCGCGAACGCGATGCGGCCTGTCCCGAATGCGGTACGCACCGCGTCGTCGAGTTCACGGGTTCGTTCGCCGCCGAGGACGTGCTGGCGAACGCCACGCTGGCGGGCGCCACGCTGGCCGACTTCGGCATACCGCCGTTCGACGTCGTCGTCGCGCGGTGCGGCCTCGACGCCGCCGAAGCCTGGTCGTTCGACGGCGACGCTGCGGCGGTGCTCGGTCCGCTCGCCGGCCGTGCTGCCCGGAAGTTGCGGTAGGCGGAGGCGATGCCCATGCTCGACGTGCGCGCCATCGAGGTCGACAAGCTGCGCAAGGAGCCGTTCCCCCAGGTCGGGCACGAGTTCCGCGTCGCCTTGAGCGAGGCGGCGTTCGACCGCATGGCCGAGCGCGGCAACGCCGAGCTGAGCCGCGAAGTCGGCGGCGTGCTCGTCGGCCGGCTGCTGCGCGACGACGCCGGCGCCTACGTCCGCATCGACACGACGATCGACGCGCTCCACGCCGAGGAGAAGGGCACCGAGCTGACGTTCACGCACGCGACCTGGGACCACATCCACAAGGAGATGGACGCGCACCATGCCGGTGCGAGCATCGTCGGTTGGTACCACACGCACCCCGGGTTCGGCGTGTTCCTGTCCGATCGCGACGAGTTCATCCACCAGAGCTTCTTCAACCTGCCGCACCAGGTCGCCGTCGTCTACGACCCCAAGAGCCGCGAACACGGGGTGTTCGTCTGGCAGAAGGGCAAGCCGGCGCGCGCGCGTCGCTACTGGATCGGTGCCGCGGAGCAGCTGTGGGACGGGTTGCGCCCCCAGGTCTCCGCCAAGTCCACGTCTGCCCTGCGCGAGGCGGCGCCGTCACCGGGAGAACCGAACATGTTGGGAGCCGAAGCGAAGTTGCCGCGCGTCGATTTGCCGTTCCTGGGCATCGCCGCGTTCGTCCTGCTGCTGCTGGGCGGCATGGGCGGCTGGTGGTTCGGCACGCGGAACGAGGCCGAGCTGATGGAGCGCACGCGGGTCCTGATCGCGCAGGAGCGCGCGCTGGCAGCCCAGGAAACGGCGCGCGCGATCAACCCCGAGCTGTTGTCGGTGCTACGCCAGGCGGCACTCGGCGCCGGCGTGCACCGCCCGGCCCTCGACGCGGTCGGCGAACTCGAGCGCGGGCTGCAGGACCTGCAGCAGTTGTGCGCGCCCTCAGCCGCCGGCCAGCAGACCGGGGCCGCGCCCGGGCAGGTGGCGGTCGACAAGATCAGGGCGCTGGCGCAACAGTTCGCGCAGGGCCTGCAGCGCCTGCGCGCCATCTGCGAGCAGCACGCGCGCGCCGACCAGACGTTGCAGGCGCTCGAGGCCCTGGGCCGCGTCGGCCAGCTCGACCCCAAGGAACTGCTGCGCCTCGTCACCACTTTGCAGTCGGCCTCGGGCCAGCTCGCGTTCGAGCTGGCCGAGACCGCGATCAAGGCCGGCGACGCCGCGCGTGGCCGCCGGCTGCTGCAGCAGGCCGAGAAGGTCGATCCCGGCAACGCGGCGACCTACCAGCGCCGCCGCGAGACCCTGGACAAGGAGAACCGCTGATGGACCGCATCGTCATCGCGCGCGAGGAGACGGTCGGCAAGGGTATCGACGACGCGCTCGCGCAGGAGCGCATGCGCCGGGCACCGCCCGCGGCCGAACCGCCGCCGATCTCGGGGCTGCGCCGGCTGCTGCTGGACAGCTTGTTCTACTGCCCGCTGGCCGGCGCGCTCGCGGCGGTGCTTGCGTGGGCGATCCTCGAACCCTCCTTCGAAGACGCCCCGCGCATCGCCGGCGAAGTCGTGCTCGTCAACCGGAGTCCGTTCGCCGTCGCCCGGGACGCGATCAGCTTCACGATCGGGAGCGAAGAGATCATCGTGCTGCCGGCACACACGCGGATGGAAGCGGGCGTCGACGGCCAGGCGGCACTCGGGGATCCCGGCGATGTCACCGTGGGCACGCTCGTCGAGGCGGTCGGACAGAAGGTCGACGAGCACCGGATGATCGCATTCGCGCTGCGGCCGACGGACGCCGCGCGCGCAGCCGCGGTCGGCGCCGAGATCGGCCCGGAGCTCGGCTGGGCGACGGTCTTGTTGTTCCCGCTGACCGCGGTGTTGATCGCGCTGTCGCTGCTCGTCGCCGAAGGCATCGCCTCGCGCAACTGGATGCGGATGGTCGAGCGCGGCCTGCTCGGCACGCTGCTGACGACGGTGTTCGCGTGCCTGGGCTTCGTGCCGGCGGGTCTCAGCCTGGCCGTCGGCAACGCGATCCTCGAACACAGCGTCGACGACGGTTTCGTCAATGCCGGCACGATGTCACCGGTGACGTTCCTGGTGTTCGCGGCGTGCCGTAGTCTCGCGTGGGCCGCGATCGGCGCCGCCACGGGATTGGGCATGTCCATGTTCCGCAGCACCAGGATCGAACTGCGCAACACCGTGCTCGGCGGCGCCCTCGGCGGAGCCTTCGGCGGCCTCCTGTTCGATCCGATCGACCGGTTCGTCGGCGGCGGATCGTGGTTCGCCGGTTCGCACTTGTCGCGCGCCATCGGGCTGCCGACCGTGGGCCTCGCGATCGGCCTGTTCGTGGCGCTCGTCGATCGGCTCGCGCGCGAGGCGTGGATCCGGGTCCGCACGGGTCCGCTCGCCGGCAAGTCGTTCACGTTGTTCAAGACGCCGACCCGCATCGGCAGCGCGCCGCAGGCGGACATCTACCTGTTCAAGGACTCCATGATCGACGCCGAGCAGGCGGTGATCCACCGCCTCGGCAACCGATTCGAGATCGAGGACCTCGGCGGCAAGTGCCCGACGCGCATCGGCGGTGTCGCGGTGCAGCGGCACCGACTGCGCTCGGGGGACCAGATCGTCCTCGGTGACACGATCCTCGAGTTCGAGGAACGCGAGCGACGCGGCGTCGGCGCGGCCGCAGTGATCACGAAGACCCCCTGAACCGACGAACACGACCCATGGACACAACCGTAAAGCGACTCAAGGCCAACCGACTCATCGAGGGCAAGCCATGCCCATGGTGCAACCAGCACATGGCCTTCGGCGACGACACCGCCGTATGCGGCGCCTGCCAGACGCCGCACCATGCGGCCTGCTGGGACGCGCAAGGCGGCTGCGCGACGATCAAGTGCGCGCACGCGCCGCTGCAGCGCATCCCTGAACCAGCGAAACCCGCGGCTCTCGGCGCGGGCATGACCGCGTGCCCGCACTGCAAGCGGCCGATGCCCGAGCACGCGAAGTTCTGCACTTACTGCAAGAAGGCGCCGACGCCCGACGGCCTCTACCACGGGCCCAAGAAGAACGCGCCCGGTGCGGCTGCGTCGCTGGTCTACGGCATCCTCTCGCTGTTCATCTGCGGCGTGATCTTCGGCTTCATCGCGCTGTCGAAATCCGCTTCGGCGAGCAAGGCGATGGCCCGCGACCCGACGCTCGGCGGCGGCGGCATGGCCACGGCCGGCAAGGTGCTCGGCATCATCGGTCTGGCCGGCTGGGCGATCCTCCTGATCCTCAAGGTCTCGTCGCGGTAGGAACGGCAATGGAGCGAACCAGAGCCAGTGACGTAGGGCCGGGACCGGTCCCCGGTGCCCCTGCGACCCGCCGCGCACGCTGGACCGGCCTCGTGGTGCTCACGGTCGCCGCCTTCGGACTCTGCTGCGCGCTTTGGCTGCACGTCGACCGCGAGCAGCTGGCTTGGCCCGACGCCGGCGAGGCGCTGCCACCGTCGTGTTGGTTCCATCGGCTCACGGCGCTGCAGTGCCCGACCTGCGGACTCTCGCGCAGCTTCGTCGCGTCGCTGCAGGGACGGTGGGACACCGCGTGGTCGTGCCATCCTGCGGGGCCGTTGTGGGCCGCCGCCGCACTGGCGCTGTTCGCCGTCACGCTGTGGTCGACGTGGCGGCGGCGACGGCACGTGTGGCAGCAGCGCTGGTTCTGGACGGCAGCCGAGGCCTTGGCGGTGCTGTCCCTGCTGCTCGGCCTGCTGCGTTCATGGACGGGTTGATCCGGCAACGAGGCAAACATCATGCGCTGTTCGATCTGTCAGACCCTGGTGAAGTCCGAGGACCCGCGCCACGAATGTCCGTCCTGCCAGCAGGTCTACCACCGCGGCTGCTGGGACGAACTCGGCGGCTGCGCGACCTACGCCTGCACCGCGGCGGCGACCGCGCAGAAACCGCCGCTGCCAAAGCAACTTCACGGCGGCTGGGGCGACGAGAAGGAATGTCCGCGCTGCGACCGCAGCCTCGGCGCGTCGCTGCTCGTCTGTTCGTGCGGCGCGCGTTTTCCGTATCCGGAGCCGATGACCAAGAGCGAATACCGACAGTGGACCGCGCGCCAGCGGCAACTCGGCGCGCTGCGAAAGGCGTTCGTGTTGTTGTTCCTGGGCTCGATGACGGCAATCCTCGCGCCGCTGCTCGGTGCGATCGCAGGCGTCCTGGCGTGGACGAAGCGCCGCGATCTCGCGGGCGCCGACGGTGTCTACCTCGCGTTGGGCTGCGGCACCGCGCTGCTGGGCACCGCGTACGCCTGCATCGGCATCCTGCTGGTGCTCGAATGAACCGTGTCCGCGACCCTCACGGCCGCGCGGCGTGCGCCGAGTGCGGTGCGGCGGTCGCGCCGGTCCTGCTCGATGGCGGCGTGTGTCCGCAATGCCGGTCGGCACGTGCGTGGGCGAGCTTCGCCGGGCGCCCGCTCACGATCGCACCCGACGACGTCGCGAGAGCCGTGGCGCTGCGACAGCCGCCGCCGAGCCGGGCAGCGATGCTGCTCGCCGTGCACTGGCTGCCGATGGTCGCCGCGGGGATCGCCGCCGGCTGCGCGGTCGACGCCACGGCGCGTCTGCTCGACGACGTCGCGTTGGGCCCGTTCGCGCAGATCCGCGCCGAGATCGCGGCGCGGGCCAGCCGCGTCCTCGGCTGCTCGGCATTCGGGCTCGTGCTCGGGATGCTGTCGTTGTGGCTGCAGCGCCGGTTCCGCTACCGCCAGTGGCTCGTGCTGACGCTAGGCCTGCTTGCCGTCACGGTCGCGGCAGCGACCGGCGTGCTGGGCGGCGCGGAATGGCTGTCGGCCGTGCGGTCGGGTGGCTGGGCGCACTTCGCGATGCCGGACCGCAGCGCGGTTCGGGAGCTGCCGGCACCCGTGCAGCGGATCATGGATGCCACGGTGTTCATCCTCGCGTCGGGCGCGTCGGGCGACGCGCGCAGCGCGAGCATGGGTGTCGGCAGCGTCATCCACAGCGAGCCGGGCGTGGCCTGGATCCTCACGTGCAGCCACGTGGCGATGCCGTATGCGGGCAGCGACGGCAATCGGCTCGCCGCGCACGCACCACCAGTGGTCGTGAGCTTCGCGGATGGCTGCGAAGTCGCGGCGCGGATCGAATGGGCGGCGCAGGCGCCGCTCGACGTGGCGTTGTTGCGGGCGCCGCGCAGCGGCATCTCCCCGACGATCGCCGTGCGCGAGGCCGCCGACGACCTCGTCCAGGGCGCCATCGTCGGATTCGTGCCCAATCCGCTGCGCGCGGGGTGGCTGTGGCATCAGGGTTCGGTGCAGAAACGCGAGGCGCACCTGACCCCGGCCGGGGTCTACAGTCTGCTGTTCACGGATCTGCCCGTGGCGCCTGGCGACAGCGGGTCCGGCCTGTTCGACGTCGACGGGCGGCTGGTCGGGCTCAACACCTGGGCCGTGCTCGATCCGCACCGTCGCGCCGGCATCAGCCTGCCCGCGGAAGCGGTGCATGAGATCTTCCAACGCATTCGCCCGGACGCGCCCGCAGGCGCGCCCACAGCCGGAGACAAACGATGAGCCCGCCAGCCCCGAGTTCCATGCGCATGCGTCGACTGCAATCGGACTACGAGTCCGTGCAGCGGCTCGCACACCTGCATCCCCGCATCCGGGTCGAAGGCACGCGCGGCAATCCTCCGGACCGCTACGTGCTTCTGCTGAAGGTCCGTTCGCTGCGAGAACAGAACGACAGGCTGGCGATCGCCGAAGAGCACCGGCTCGAGATCACGCTGCCGAAGGCCTACCCGCGCGACGCGCCCGTCTGTCGCATGCTGACGCCCGTGTTCCATCCCAACATCGCCCCGCACGCCGTGTGCATCGGCGATCACTGGACGGCTGCCGAGTCGCTGGACCTCATGATCCAGCGCGTAGGCGAGATGCTCGCGTTCCAGAGCTACAACGTGAGGAGCCCGCTGAACGGCCGCGCGGCGCAGTGGGTCGAGCAGAACCTCGAGCGCCTGCCGATCGACCGTGACGAGTTCTTCGTCGATCTCGGTTCGGCCGCGGCACCGGCCGACGCAGCCGTCGCCTGCGCCAACTGCGGCACACGGCTCGGCGAAACGGCGCCGGCAAGGGTCTGCGACCAGGGCCATCGCCTCTGCGCCGACTGCGGGCTCGAGTGCGAGCGGTGCGGCGGCATGCTGTGTCTCTGCTGCGGTGTCTCTGCTTGTCCGCGCTGCCAACCCACCTGTGCCAATTGCGGCACCACGGTAGCCAACGCGGTCCGCTGCGCTGCGGGCCACGCCCTCTGCGGCGACTGTGTGCAGACGTGTGCGACCTGCGCGCACGTCGTCTGCCTCAGCTGCGGCGAGAGCACGTGCAGCGCCTGTGCGCCGAAGACGCCCGCGAGCTCCGAGGGACCGGCACCGTGAGCCGGCGGCGCGGATCCGCGGCTACGGCAACAGCACCATGGCCCCCGTACTCTGGCGCGCCTCGAGCCGGCGGTGCGCCTCCGCAGCCTCCGCGAGCGGGAATGTCGCGTCGATGCGCTGCCGCAGCACGCCACTCTGCACGAGGCCGAACATCACCTCGGCAGCACGCAGCAGCTCCTGGCGCGTGCTCGTGTAATCCTGCAGCACCGGCCGCGTCAGGAACAGCGAACCGGCCTGCTGCAGCTCCGAGGGCTTGACCGCGCGCACCACGCCCGAGCTGTTGCCGAACGACACGAGCAAACCTCGCGGCTTCAGGCAACGCATCGAGCCGTCGAGCGTGTCCTTGCCGACCGAGTCGTAGACGACGTCGACGCCCTTCTCCTTCGTGATCCGCTTGACGACCTCGACGAAGTCCTCGCGGCTCGTCACGATCGGATGGTGGCAGCCATTCGCCGCGGCGACCTCGGCCTTGGTTTCCGTCGACACCGTGCCGAACACGAACGCGCCGAGGTGATGCAGCCACTGGCAGAGCAGGAGACCGACGCCGCCACCGGCCGCATGAACGAGCACTCGATGGCTGGGACCGACCTTGAACGTGCGCCGCACGAGATACTCGGCCGTGAGCCCCTTCAGCAACACGGCCGCTGCCGGCACGTCCTCGACAGCTCTTGGGATCGGCACGAGGCGCCACGCGGGCACCGTGCGGATGTCCGCATAAGCGCCGGGCGTAACCCCTCCGGCGTAACCGACTCGATCGCCGATCTGCACGCCGCGCACGCCGTCGCCGATCTGCTCGACCACGCCGACCGCCTCGCTGCCGATGCCCGACGGCAGCGCCGGCAGCGGATAGAGCCCGCTGCGGTGGTAGCAGTCGAGGAAGTTCACGCCGATTGCGACGTGGCGAAGCAGCACTTCGCCGCGCTGCGGGACCGGCACGGGCACCTCGTCGAGCTGCAGGCACTCGGGACCTCCCGTCGCGTGGATGCGGATCGCACGGTTCATCTGGCGCATCGATACCAGCGTACGGCGGCAGGTCGCCGGCATGCGAACGCTCGGCTACAAACCTGACACGAACATCGTGCCGCTGGCAACGACGGACCCGGCGAGCGCTAGCTATGCTGGCCCACTTCCTACGCCGTCCAACCCCGCCAAGGAGCCCCTCATGCGTCTTCCTTCCATGCTCGCCTTGCTGTTCAGCGCCGTCCCCGCGCTCGCGCAGAACTGGTACATCCCCGACAACGTGGCCGCGGGAGGAGGCTGCAACGTGATCCCGTTCGGCCAGAACGTCGGCGGCCCGTTCTACCAGGTCAAGTATCAGCAGCGCTGCACCGCGGCAGAGCTCGGTGCAACGGTCAATGTCATCACTGGCCTGGGTTTCGCGCCCTGCCAGTCCGGTCGCGCGCACTACGACTCGCTCGAGATCGTGCTCGATCACATTCCCTCGTCGCAGGCGATGAACGCGACGTTCGCAAGCAACCTGACGCCCAACGCCGTCACCGTGCTGCTCGCGACGAACTACACGTGGAACGTCACGGTCAGCACATGGAACGAGGTCGGCCTGCAGGTGCCCTTCGTCTACAACGGCACCGACGATCTCGTGGTCCAGATCACCACCGTCAACGGCACGGCCCCGCTGCAGGGCATGCACACGGGCAACCACCAGCGACTCTGGTGGATCGCTCCCTCGGGCACGCCAGCCCCCACGGGCACGTTCGACAACGCGGCCCAGAAGATCGAAGTCAGCATGTTGACGGCGCACACGTCCTCGCACGGCGATGGCTGTCCCGGCAGCAACGGAACGCCACGACTCAGCTTCAGCGGTTCGTCGCAGCTCGGGCAGACGCTGTCGATCGATCTCGTGAACGGCGTTCCGTTCGGCGTGTCCCTCGTCATCTTCGGCACGACCAATTCGCTGCCGTTCCCGCTCGAGCTGAGCTTCCTCGGCATGCCGTCGTGTTTCCTCTACACCGACATGATCGTGACCGACGTCGCCTTCCACGGCCCCACGGGAGCCGGCAGCTTCGTCCTGCCCGTCCCAGGGTCGCTGTTCGGGGCACCCGTCTACACGCAGTTCGGCTGCCTGGATCCGGCGGCCAACCCGTTCGGGTTCACGACCAGCAACTACGGCCGCATCTTCGTCGGCTTCTGATGCGACCAGGGTCGGTCAGCCGAAGCGACCGGTGATGTACTGCTCGGTCAGCTTGTTGCCGGGGTTCGTGAACATCTTCTCGGTGCGATCGAACTCGATCATCTCGCCGAGATACAGGAACCCCGTCCAGTCGGAGATGCGCTGCGCCTGCTGCATGTTGTGAGTGACGATGATGATCGTCACTCGGGCGCGCAGCGACTCGATCAGTTCCTCGATGCGCAGCGTCGCCGTCGGGTCGAGCGCCGACGTCGGTTCGTCGAACAGCACGATCTCGGGATCGACCGCGAGCGCGCGCGCGATGCACAGGCGCTGCTGCTGGCCGCCCGACAGATCGTAGGCCGGCTTGTGCAACCGATCCTTCGTCTCCTCCCACAGCGCCGCGTCCTGCAGCGACTGCTCGACCTTGTCGCGGATCAAGGCCGCGTCCCTGACACCGCGCATGCGCAGACCGAACGCCACGTTCTCGAAGATCGACTTCGGGAACGGGTTCGGCTTCTGGAACACCATCGAGAGCCGCATGCGCATCTCGGTCGGGCTGACGTCCTTGCCGACGAGGTTGATGCCCTCTGGCAGCAGCAGGATCTCGCCCTCGTAGGTGTTGCCGGGATAGAGATCGTGCATGCGGTTGAACGCGCGCAACAGCGTCGTCTTGCCGCATCCGGACGGACCGATCAGCGCCGTGACCTTCTTGTTCTCGAACGCGATGGTGAGGTCCTTGAGGACCCGGTGGCTGCCGTAGCTGAAACCGAAGTTGCGCAGCTGGACTTTGACGTTGGCAATCGTCGTGTTTGGCTTCATCTCGAGGTCCGTTCCCCCACCAGCGTCCGTGCGCGCCTTTGGAGGATCTGGCCGAGCCAGGTTGCGCAATGGCCGCGCAGCAGGAGCTGGTGGCGGCGCCAGTTCGCCCCCGATCTCCTGCGACGGCGACTCCGTGACCCGATGCTTCGATTCCATCACCACTTGATGCTCCTGCGCATGCGATACCGGACGACGATCGCGAGTGCGTTCATGGTCAGCGTGATCGCGATCAGCACGACGCCGGTCGCCGCGGCGTTGACCTGGAAGGCGGGATCCGGGCGCGACACCCAGTTGAACATCTGCATCGGCAGCACCGTGAAGTCGGAGCCGAGCCAGCTGAACGAGACGAACGGGAATTCCGTCGTGACCGGCGAGTCGGGCAGGAACGCAATGTAGGCCAGCGCGCCGATCGTGACGAGCGGCGCGGTCTCCCCGATCGCGCGCGACAGCCCGATGATGATCCCCGTGGCGATGCCACCGGTCGAGTACGGCAGCAGGTGGTGTCGCACCGTCTCCCACTTCGTGGCGCCGAGCGCGTAGGAGGCCTCGCGGATCGACCGCGGGATCGTGCGCAGCGCTTCGCGCGTCGCGACGATGACGATCGGCAGGATCAGGCAGCCCAGCGTCAGGCCCGCGGTCAGGATGCTGTGGCCGAACCCGAACGCATAGACGAACACGCCCAGCGCCATTAGCCCGTAGATGATCGAAGGCACGCCGGCGAGGTTCGCGATGTTGACCTCGACGATCGCCGTGAGCCTGTTCTTCAGCGCGTACTCCTCGAGATAGACGCCTGCCGCGATGCCGAGCGGCACGGCCACGGCAGCCGTGACGAGCATCACGAGCAGCGTGCCGACGAGGGGCGCGAGGATGCCTGCCTCGGCCCAGCGGCGCGAAGGGAACGAGGTCAAGAAACCCCAATCGATGCGACCGAGGCCGTCGATCATCAGGTTGCCGAGCAGCGCGCACAGCGTCGCGACGCCGAGCAGCGTGCACAGCACGCCGAACACCTGGAACCACCGATCCTGGCGCACGCGCAACGCGACCGTCTGCTGGATCGTGCGCATCAGTAGGCCTCCCGGAACCGCTTGCGCAGGCGGTAGCCGGCGATGTTGAAGACCAGCGTCATCGCGAACAACACGACGCCGGCCGCGAAGATCGACTGGTAGCCGATGGTGCCGTGCGGCAGGTCGCCCTGGCTCACCTGCACGATGAACGCCGTGATCGTGGCGCCCTGTTCCGTGGGGTTGCACGTCAGGTTGGGCTGCTGCCCCGCGGCGATCGCGACGATCATCGTCTCGCCGACCGCGCGCGAGATGCCGAGCACGTAGGACGATCCGATGCCGGACAGCGCGGCTGGATACACGACCTTGAGCGCGGTCAGGATCTTGTTGGCCCCCATCGCGTAGGCGCCTTCGCGCAGCAACCTCGGCACGCCGCGCATCGCGTCCTCGCTCAGCGAGCTCACGTAGGGAATGATCATGATCCCCATCACGATCCCGGCACCCAGCATGTTGAACGTCGGCAGGTCCGGAATGACCTTCTGCAGCAGCGGCGTCACGAACAGCAGCGCGAAGTAGCCGTAGACGACAGTCGGCACGGCGCTCAACAGTTCGAGCACCGGCTTGAGGATCTCGCGCAGGCGGTGTGGCGCGAACTCGCTCAGGTAGATCGCGATGACCGTGCCGACCGGCATCGCAACCGCCAGCGCGATGACCGTGGTCACGAGCGTTCCGGCCACGAGCGGCAGGATGCCGAAGCGTGGATTCGCGAACAGCGGGATCCACTCCGTGTCCGTGAGGAACGTGCCGAGTCCGACGTGCGCGAAGAACGGGATCGACTCGAACACGAGCACGGCGACGATGCCGCAGGTGATCGCGACCGACGACATCGCGGCGACGCACAGCAGCACGGCCGCGAAGCGATCGCTGAACATGCGCCAGCGCCGCCTCGAGTCGACTCGAGCGGGCGCTTCCTGGATCGCGACGTCGGATACCGTCATGCTGCTGTCCTGCTGCTCACTGTTGCGAGCCGATCAGTTCTTCTCGGCTCACTTCTTTTCTGCTCACTTCTTCTCGGGGGGCGGCGCTCCCGGGGTCGCTTCCTTTGCCTCCATCGTGGGCGTGCGGAGCAGCAGCGCGTCGATCGTCAGCCCGACCTCGGGCACGCCGCCGAAGCCGGTCCCACACTGGCGCTGCGAGAAACGCTGCAGCCCGGTCTGGTAGGCCCAGGCCGGCAGCGGCAGGTACTTCACTTCCTTCGTCAGCTTCTCGCCCTCCTTGAGGAAGAACTCGACGAACTCCTTCACCTCGGGCCTGTCGGCCGACTTCTTGTTCACGTAGATGAACAGCGGGCGCGACAGCGGGTTGTAGATGCTCTTCAACACGTTCTCGTTGCTCGGCATGACCGGCGTCTTCACCGAGTTCTTCGACCACTCGATCGCGAGCGCCTTCATGCGATCCTTGTGCGGCTCGTAGTAGGCGAAGCCGAAGTAGCCGAGCGAGTACTTGTTGCCTTCGACGCCCTGCACGAGCACGTTGTCGTCTTCGCTCGCCGTGAAGTCACCGCGGCTCGCCTTGGCCTTGCCGCAGATCGCTTCGGTGAAGTAGTCGAAGGTGCCCGAGTCGGACCCCGGCCCGAACAACACGAGCTTCTCGGCGGGCCATTCGGGGCGGATCTGGTTCCAGTGCGTGACCTTGCCCTGCGCGTCCGGCTCCCAGATCTTCTTGAGGTCCTCGACCGTGATCGAAGTGACCCAGTCGTTCTTCGCGTTCACCACCACCGTCAGCGCATCGAAGGCGATCGGCAGCTCGATGTACTCGATGCCGGCTGCCTTGCAGGCCTTCATCTCTTCTTTCGAGATCGGCCGCGAGGCGTCGGAAACGTCCGTTTCGCCGCGCGCGAATTTCTTGAAGCCGCCGCCGGTCCCCGAGATGCCGACCGTGACCTTGATCGCGCCCTTCTTCGCCTTCTGGAACTCCTCGGCGACCGCCTCCGCGATCGGGAACACGGTGCTCGACCCATCCACTTTCACGGTCGTTTGCGCGCGCACGATCGCGCACGAAACGCCCACCACTGCGATCGGAATCGACCACGACACCAGCTTGCTCAGCGACTCTCTCATGGGTTTCACCTCCTGGTTGGGTTGCGCCAATCAAGGTGCGCCGCGGGGCTCGTTCCTTGCTCGGCAATTCGCTGCAGACCCTAGGGGTGCTCGGTGAAGACCAGGGTCGATCACCGTGAATGCTGCGTGAAGGGCGGCGGCTCGCGAGCCCGGTCGCGGGGCCGACAGTCTTGACGCCACCTTCACCGTGGCTTCACGCTGACCCCGACAAGCTCACCATGCACAAGGAAGTGATCACGCGTCGGGCGACGCTCGAGCAGGAATCGCCATGACCAAACATCTGCTGCGCGACCTCGAACATCTGAAGAAGCAAGTCCTGGCGGTCGGCTCGATGGTCCAGGGCGCGATCCAGAACGCGACACGGGCGCTGTTCGAACGGCTGCCAACGCTCTCCGCCGAAGTGCTGAAGAGCGACGATGCCATCGACCGGCGCGAAGTGATGGTCGAGGAGGAGTGCCTCAAGATCCTGGCCCTGCACCAGCCGGTCGCGGTCGACCTGCGCTACATCATCACGGTCCTGAAGGTCAACAACGAGCTCGAACGCATGGGCGACCTCGCCGGCAACATCGCGGCCCGCGCCGCGGAGCTGACCAAATGCGCTCCCGTCCGCCTGCCCGCGGAATTCACCAGGATGGTCGAGACCGTGCAAGTTATGGTCGCGGACTCGCTCGAGACGCTGGTCGAGACCGACGTGACGATTGCTCGACGCATACTCGCCGCCGACGACATCGTCGACCGGATCCACCGCCAGATGGTTCGAGAGATGCAGGACGAGGCGCGGGCGGATCCCGACAACATCGAGGGGCCGATCAGCGTGATGTCGGTTTCGAAGTATCTCGAACGCATCGCGGACCAGTGCACGAACATCGCCGAGGACGTGATCTTCCTCGTCGAGGGCGAGATCGTGCGCCATCGCCGCCGTCGATGATCCGGCTCCGGGTCCTGAGCCCGGGAGGACGCACTGTTGCCGCCTCGGCATGGGAGAGTTGCAGTCCGCCCTTTGCCTGGCGAGCGCCCATGACCGATGATCCAGCCTGTTGCTGCGGGAGTGCGATGCGATCCTCTGCCACGTTGCTGGTGCTGCTGCTCTGCCTGCCGGGCCTCGTGCTTCCGGCGGGTTTCCTGCTGCGCATCTGCCACTGTGCCGCGGTCGCTTCGAACACCGCCGCCGCGACGCCCGCTTGTTGTGCGGCACCCGCGGTCGCGACACCGGCCATACGGTCATCGACGTGCTGCCAGCATTGTTGCCGCGCCAAGCAGCGGAGCGACCACGGCGCCGTTCACTTGGCGTCTCGCGCCTGCAAGTGTGTCTGGGTCAAGGTGCCGGACCACCAGCCCAAGCCGGTGCTGCCGCAGCAGGCACCGAGCCCTGACGTGATCAACCTGCCACCCGCGAGCGCAGCGGTCGTCCCCCCGCTCGCCGGCGCCGGTCGCAGGTTGCCGAGCTTCGAGGTCGCGCGCCCGCCGCCGCGAGACCACCACCGCAATCACCCGCTGCTGTTGTAAGGGCTGCCCCGAGGTCGGCGTCGTGCCGCCGTCCTCGGTCTCGACGTCTTCCGCGCCACCCGACTCGGAGCCGGGCACGCGCGCCAGGCGTCTCGCAGTCTCATTTCCGTTCGCGAGGTGGAGTCATGTTCCGTTCGCTGCTTGCATGCATCGTGTTCAGCTTCGGTGCTCACGCGCAGGATCCCTCGACGCCCGACAAGCCCCCCCAGGGCAAGGCGGCATTGACCGTGGAGGTACCGACGTTCGGCAACGAGACCTGCCCGATCATGGGCAAGAAGGTCTCGATGCCGCTGTTCATCGACACCGAGCTCGGGCGCTTCTACGTCTGCTGCAAACCCTGCTACAAGAAGATCGCCGCGGACCTGCAGGCCGCTCACAAGACGGCCTACCCGGTCGTGCAGGAGGTCAAGAACGACGTCTGCCCCGTGTCGGGTGAGCCGATCGGCGACGGCGCCGTGGCCATCACGCTGCAGGGCTACGCGTTCAAGCTGTGTTGCGAGGCGTGCGTCGAGCACGCGCGCACGCACTCGCAGGTCACGCTCGCGAAGCTCACGCGAGCCGGCGTCAAGGACCTCGACAACGAGACCTGTCCCGTGAGCGGCAAAACCGTCACGCCGAACGCCTTCGCGATCGTCGCCGACACGATCGTGCACCTGTCGTCACCGCTGCTCCTCGACGACGTGCGGCAGGATCCGGCGGCCGTGCTCGAGAAGGCGAAGGCCATCGCGAAGTTGCAGCCGCCCAAACCGCCGCACGAGCACAAGAAGGCCGCCGAGAAACCAGCCGAGAAGGCGCCGCAGGGGCCCGCCAAGAAAGAGGGCAGCAAGTGAGGTCCCCCCTGCTGCGTCGCGGCGCGTCGTTCGCGCTCGCACTCTTGGCAGGCTGTGCCGCGGCGCCGCCGATGCCCGATCCACCGCCCACGCATCCCGCCTCCCCGCTGGCACCGGAAGCCACCCCACCACCCGCGGGCACCACGTTGACGATGCCCGCCCGCACCGCGAAGACGAGCGCACCGGCCGGCGATGCGCGACCGCGGGGGCACTGAGATGCAAGGTCCCCCGCTCTGCGCCGCGTTGGCGCTCGCGCTGGCTGCATGCACGCAGCTCCCACCCGAGAACGATCGCGAAGCAACGCGGCTCGACCTGTCCCAGCGCCTGCAGGCCGACCTGCCGCCGAGCCCGAGCGACCTCGACCCCGCGTGCAGCAGCGAGGTCCTGGCCCTGCTGCAGGCCCCGCTGACCGAAGACGGCGCCGTGCGCATCGCGCTGCTCAACAACCACGGCGTGCGCGCGGCCTACGAACGGCTCGGCATCCACCGCGCCGACCTCGTGCAGGCGGGTCTGTTGCGCAACCCGATCTTCGACGGCGACGCGCGATTCCTGTTCGACGGCGGCACCGAGCTCGAGCTCGGACTCGCGCAGCCGTTCCTCGACCTGTTCTACCGGCCGCTGCGTGAGCGGCTCGCCGAACACGAGTTCGCGAAGGCGAAGCTGCTCGTCACCGGCGAGCTCGTGCACCTCGTGTTCACCGCGCGGCGTGCGATCGCGAACCTGCTCGCAGCGCAACAACTCGTGGCGCTGCAGCAACAGGCGCTGTCGGCCGCCGTCGCCGCGCACGAGCTGACGCTCGAATTGCACGCCGCCGGCAATACGACGGATCAGGCGCTCGCCGCGGCGCGCGTCGGCGAATCGGCGGCGCGTCTCGATCTGGCGGAAGCGGAGCAGGCCGCAGCCGAAGCGCGCGAGCCGCTGCAGCAACTGCTCGGCCTCTGGGGCGCCGCGACCACGTGGACGATCGCGGGCACGCTCGGCGAGGATCCGCTCGCTGGCGTCGACCTCGAGCACGTCGAAGCTCGCGCCGTGGCGGCGTCGCTCGTGCTCGGCGCCCAGCGTGAGGCGGCCGACTCGGCGGCACAGAGCGCCGGACTCGAGTCGTGGCGCGGCTGGCTGCCCGACGGCTCCATCGGTCTCAGCGCGCTGCGCGAACCCGGCGGCGACTGGGGTCTCGGTCCTCACCTCGCCCTCGAGCTGCCGTTGTTCGACCACGGCACCGGCAGGCAGGCCAAGGCCGACGCCACGCTGCGCGAGACGCTGCACCAGCACGTACAACAAGCCGTCGAAGTCCGTTCGCGGGCGCGCCTGTTGCGCGACCGGCTCGTGTTGCTGGCGGACCGTCTGCGCTTCTCGCGCGAAATCCACCGGCCGCTTCGCGCCGACGTCGTGCGCACGACGCTGCAGCACTACAACGCGATGCAGATCGGCGCCTTCGACGTTCTGCGCGAGCAGCAGCGACAGCTCGCCGACGACCGCGAACGCACCGTGCTGCTGTATCACGCGCACCTCGCGCGCCTCGACCTGCTCGAGCTGCTGGCCGGCGGCCTGCCGCGACACGCGGCGCCGCCGATCATGGTCGTCACGCGCGACACGAGTACCGTCACGGAGGGACACTGAACATGAGTCTCGACCAGATGCGTCACGACCAGACGAGTCACGACCGACGCCAATTCCTGCTGCTCTCCGCGAGCGCCGGCCTCGGCACCGGCCTCGCCGCGCGCACGGAGCAGCGCTCGACGCCGCGCCCGCCTGCGCCGCAGGTCGCCGACCATCGGCCTTGCGTGCACCCCAACGGCGCAACGCTGCCGTGGAAGCTCGTGAACGGCGTCAAGGTTGGCCACCTCGTCGTGCAACCCGTGCGCCACGAGTTCGCGCCCGGACTCGCCGCGAACTGCTGGGGCTACAACGGCGGCGTGCACGGACCCTTGATCGAAGCCGTGGAAGGCGACCGCGTGCGCATCTACGTGACGAACAAGCTCGACGCGCCGACGACCGTGCACTGGCACGGTGTGCACCTGCCGAACGGCATGGACGGCGTCGGCGGCCTCACGCAGCGCTCGATCGAGCCCGGCGAGACGTTCCGCTACGAGTTCACGCTGAAGAGGCCCGGGACGTTCATGTATCACAGCCATCACGACGAGATGGTGCAGATGGCAATGGGGCTCATGGGCATGTTCGTCGTGCACCCGCAGCAGCCGGCGGGACCGCTGCCGGACCGCGACTTCGTCTACATGCTCAGCGAATGGGCGCTCGCGGTCGGCACCGAGCGCCCGGACCCGAACGAGATGACGGACTTCAACGTGCTGACGTTCAACGGCAAGGTCTTCCCGGCGACGGCGCCGATGGTCGTGAAGACCGGACAACGGGTGCGCATCCGCATCGGCAATCTCAGTGCGATGGACTCCCACCCGATCCACCTGCACGGGCATTCGTTCACGGTGATCGAAACCGACGGTGGGCAGGTCCCGGAGTCGGCGCGCTGGCCCGAGACGACCGTCCTTGTCGCGCCGGGACAGACGCGCGTCGTGGAGTTCGTCGCCGACACGCCGGGCGACTGGGCGATGCACTGCCACATGACGCACCACGTGATGACGCAGATGGGGCACGGCATCCCGAACCTGGCCGGCGTCGACCCGAGCGTGTTCGACGAGAAGCTCGCGGCCGTGCTGCCTGGGTACGCGGAGATGGGCAAGCAGCACGACCCGATGGGCACGGACGAAACGCTGCCGAAGAACAGCCTGCCGATGGTTGGCGGGCAGGGTGGGTTCGGTTACGTGACGATGGGCGGCATAGTGACCGTGTTGAAGGTGCGCGACAAACTCGCGAACTACGACGACCCGGGTTTCTACGTGCATCCGCAGGACAGCGTGGCGGCGCCTGCCTCGCGCGAAGACCTGACTCGCGACGGCATCGGCGGCTGAAGTATTCGCCGCCGAAACGCCGATTCGTCCCACACGAGACGCGAGGTGACGAATGAGCTTCTGGAAACGACTGTTCGGCCTGTTCGGCAAGCGGAAGTCGAAGCCGCAGGCAACGAGACGGGACTCTGGCGACACAGCAACGGCGCCGCGCGCGAGCGTTGCGCCTGCTGTCGTGAACCCGGGCACCGGCAATCCACCGGTCATGATCGACCCTCGCACGATCACGCATGCATTCGTCGCACTGACTCAAGACGATCTCTCCAAGTCCAACGCACTCGGCACGAAGGTGATCGACCTGAACCGGGACTGTGAGCCGCGGCTCTGGAGCACGGAGATCAAGGTGAAGTGTGCGAGCTTCGCGCTGGATCGAAGCAACACCGAGAACGGCTATCCCGATCTGCGCGGCGTTGGTCCGACGTTGGAGAAGATCGGCCTCCGGGCCCCCTACACGATCGTCGCCCACGCGGTCACCGTGCCCGTCAGCGGCTCCTCCGCAACGAAGGTGCTCGTCGGCTTCGCGCACCGGGATCCCGCCCCCAAGCTGGTCCTTGCCGAGAAGGACCGCTGCGTCCCGAAGTGGACCTCCTGACCCGCACCGTTGCCGGCGCGTTCCCATCGAACCACGCAGGCGAGTTGCCGGTTCGAACTTGGCAAGCCATCGCGAGACTGCGACCATGCCGCGCATGGCGAAGTCCTCGTGCCCGTTGTCGCAGGCGAAGTTCCTGGAGAAGGCCGAGCCCCTCAAGGTCAGCATCAACGGCCAGGAGATGCTCGCTGAGGTGAAGTCGTTCTCGACGGGCTCGTTCGGCTGGTATCTCAACGGCAAGACGACCGTGATGGTCGACGGCAAGGCCGTCTCGGTGCAGATCGGCATGAACCTCACGATCGTCGGCAGCAAGGAAGCGCCGCGCGACTGACAGCGGCAACCACGGGAACCTTGCCCGACGGCTTCGCATCACGAGCCTCGAGCCGGTTTCTTGTCACTGCAACGTCGTCGCGGGCGTCCACTGGGCACCGTGAGCGACCGCGAGATGTTCCTGAGCCTCGAACACCTTCGCGCCAGCGAAGCGTGGTTGCGCCCGCTGCTGCGCGAGTTGGTCGACGACGCGACGGCAAGCGACGTGCTGCAGCAAACCTGGCTGCGCGCGTGGCAGAAACCGCCTCGCGCCCAAGCCGCGCTGCGGACCTGGCTGCGCACGGTCGCGACGCGTCTCGCGCTCACCCATCGCCGCGAGGAACGTAGACGGCAGCGCCACGAGGCGGCGATCGAACGCGATGTCGCGACCGACTCGACGATCGAAACCGTCGAGCGGCTCGCCGTGCAGCGCGCCGTGAGCGCCGCGGTCAGCGACCTGCCCGAGCCCTACCGCACGACGCTCCTGCTGCGTCACTACCACCAGTTCGACATCGACACCGTCGCGGCGAAGACCAACACGACGCCGGCCAACGTGCGCCAGCGCCTGCATCGCGGTCTCGAGATGATGCGCGAACGGCTCGTGCGCGAGCTCGGCACGGATTGGCGGCGGTCGCCCGCGGTGCTCGCGATGGTCGTGCCACTCTTCCACGCCGGCGCACCCGCGGCGCTGCCTCTGCTGCTCGCCATGAACAAGATCCGCATCGCGCTCGTCGCCGTTCTGCTCGCGGTCGTCGTCGGTGGGGCGCTGCTCGCGCCGCGCATCCTGGCGCCCGAACCCGATGCCCCCGCACAACCCGGCAGCGCCGTCGCCGCGGTGGCGCCGAAGCCGCAAAGCAGCACCACAGCTCCCGTGAACCAGCCGGAACGCTCGGCCGTGGCCGGTTCGCCGACACCGCAGACCAGGCCCGATCTGCAGGGCATGGTGCTCGACACGAAGGGCCGCCCCGTCGCGGAGGTCTCGATCGGGCTCTCGGACGCCGGCGCATTCGCGTCGCTCGCCGTCTCCGACAAGAACGGCCAGTTCACGGTGCCCGACCCGTGGCCAACGCAGCACGTCGTGGTCGCTGCACCGTGGTGCGAGCTCGCGGTGCGACCTCCGGGTCAGCAGCCCGATCGCACGTCGCCGCTGATCGTCGTCGCGCCGTGCCGCACGCAGACGATCGCGATCCTCGACGAACGCGGCTGGCCGCTGACCGGAACCACCGCACTCGTGACCTGGTATGGCCTGCTCGACTTCCCGCGCGTGCTCGACGATGCGATCGAATCGCTGCCGCGCAACTCGCAGAGCGACGAGCGCGGCCGGCACATCTGGCCCCGACTGCCGCTGGCCAGCACGTTCGTGCTGCTGAGCAAACCCGGCTGCGTGCCGATCACGGTCGCGATCGACGAGTCGACGCCTGCGGAGCTCGTCGTCACGATGCGAACGATCGCGCGTGGCAAGCGTCTCGTGACCGGCGTCGTCACCGACGCGCGCGGTGGCTACGTGCCAGGGGCCAGGGTCGGACTCGGCAAGTGGACGACGACGAGCGGCCCCTCGGGGGACTACGTGCTCGAGCTCGAAGCCGGCGCGTCGATCGATTCCTCGCTGTCGTTGTTCGCGGCCCACGAAGGTTGGTATCCGGCCGTCGTGCCGGGTTTCGGGGCACGCCTGAAGGCCGCCACGGACGCGGTGGCCCAGGATCTCCAGCTGCAGCAACACGGCCTCCGCATCACGGGACGCGTCGTCGATCCTCACGGCGCGCCGTGCGCGGGCGTGGCAGTCTACCCGTGGCAGCTCGCGCAGCTCACGGACACCGAGACCGCCGAAGACATGGCGGCCCCGGCCGCGGGCGAGCCGCTGTCGCTCGCGGGCAACCTCGTGCGGGCGTTCGGCCTCACCGATGCGGAAGGCCGGTTCGTCGTCGCGGGCCTCGGGCGGCGCGCCTATCGGCTGCGCGTCTACGACCAGGCCAGCGGTTGGGCTTGGACCACGGCCCCCATCGAGGCCGGCACCGAAGATGCGCTCGTGACCTTGCCGGCCGAACCGACCGGCCCCGTCGCGGGCACGCTCGTGACTCGCGACGGCCAACCCGCGGCGGGCGTCGTCGTGGCCGCCTGCGTGACCGTGTTCGCAATCGAAGGTGGGTCCGCCGCTGCGGGGCTGCCCGTGGCCGCCGAGACCGACGCGGAGGGCCGCTTCCGCATCGAACGCATGCCGCGGCTCGGAGTCCAGCTCACGTGCAAGGGCAGCGGCTACATCAACCGCGACTTCGCGCTCGACGACACGTCGAGCCCCGAGAACCTGCGCATCGTGATGCTGCGCCGCTGCCACGTGAAGGTGGAGCTCGCGGACCCCGCGTGGGCCACGGGCTCGATCCGGTTCCTCGATGCGAACAACGCGGTGCTCCCGCTCGTCGAGCAGCGCGCCAGGACGATCATCACGCGCGAGGAATTCGACCTGCACGACGGCAAGACCGAGGTGCTTGCCGTCTCCGAGAGTGCCGTTCTGCTCGTCGTGACGTCGGGCGACGGCAAACGCGAGCACCGTCTGCCGATCGCGCTACGCGCCGGTGACGTGCAGGTCATCCGCTGACGTCGCGGGCGACTCGCTCAGACGCCCGTCACGCGCACGCAGTCGGTCGACGTGGCGACGAAGCCCGTGGGCGTGCGATCGAGGATCACGGCCTGACAATCGAACGTGATCGGCACCACGGACGGCACGCGGAACGCAAACCGCACACTGCCCGTCAGCGTAGTCGCGTCCCAGAGCACGTGGCGCCGTTCGACGAGCAACAGACACGTGCTGCCCGGCAGTTGCACCGGCGCCGGCTGTGGGCCGCCGATGACCAGCACCGCGAGCGCACGAGGCGCTGCACCCGTGACCAGGAGGCGCAGGCCGACGCCCGCGGGTGCCGTGACGATCTGCCCCTGCAGGTCGCCGCCGCATTGCGTGCCGAAGTCCGTCAACGTGTAGGTCTGCGCGGTGATCGTGGCGGCCAGCGAGAGCGCCGCGAACAAAGTGATGCTCTTCATGGATGGGTAGCTCGTGGGAAGGCGAACGCGCCGAGTCTACCGATCGCGAGCGTGCGATCCACTCCCTGCTGTCGTGCGCAGTGCCTTCCGCGTAGCGTGCTACGCACTTGGACCTGTCGCTCTGCGTCTTCGTGCTCGTCTACACGGTCATGATGCTCGGCCGGGCTCCGGGTCTCCGCATCGACCGCACGGGAGCCGCACTGATCGGCGCGATCGTGGTGCTCGCAGGTGGCAGCGTATCGAGCACGGCAGCCTGGCAGTCGATCGTCTTCGGCACGACCGGTCTGTTGTTCGGGATGATGCTGGTCTCGGCGCAGTTCCGGCTCTCGGGGTTCTACTCGCACCTCACGCGCTGGCTCGCGATGCGTGCGACGTCGCCGCGCCGCCTGCTCCTCGAGCTCGTCGTCACGGTCGGCGTGCTCTCCGCGCTGCTGACCAACGACGTCGTCTGCCTCGCGGTCGCCCCGGTGCTCGTCGACGTCTGCGTGCAGCGACGCCTCGATCCCGTGCCGTTTCTGCTCGCCCTCGCGGCCGCCGCGAATGTCGGCTCGGCGGCGACGCTGATCGGCAATCCGCAGAACATGCTGATCGGGCAGTCGCTGCACCTGCCGTTCGCGACCTACCTGCTCGACGGCGCCGTGCCGGCTGCCGTGGGATTGTTCTTCGTGTGGTGGATCCTCGCGCGCACCTACGCCAACCGCTTCGAACGCGAGCTCGCGATCGCCCGCCCACCCGAGCAGGCGTTCGATCGTTTTCAGAGCAGCAAGGGCCTCGCGGTCCTGGGGCTCCTGACCGCGGGGCTCCTGCTCGCGCCGATGGAGCGCGAAGTACAGGCGCTGCTGGCCGGCGGCGTGCTGCTCGTGTCGCGGAAACTGCCGAGCCACACGCTGCTCGGCCTCGTCGACTGGCAGCTGCTGGTGCTGTTCGCGGGTCTGTTCGTCTGCAACCACGCGTTCCAGCAGGCCGGCCATGCGGCCACGGGCTTCGATTGGTTGCGCGCCCACGGGCTCGAGTTCCGCGACCCCAAAGCGCTGTTCGCCGCGAGTGTCGTCGGTTCGAACGTGATCTCGAACGTGCCGCTGACGATGTTGCTGCTGCCGGTCGCCGAGCACCCGCAGGCCGGCTCGATCCTCGCGCTCGCGACCACGCTGTCCGGCAACCTGCTGCTCGTCGGATCGATCGCGAATCTGATCGTCGTCGAGCAGGCCACGCGTCTCGGCGTGCGCCCGCAGCACCGCAGCTGGGTGCTCGAGCATCTGCGCACGGGCGTGCCGATCACGCTGGTCACGCTCGCGATCGCCGCGGGCTGGCTCTGGCTTCGTCGCTGACCCCGCTCCTCACTCCGCGCGCAGCGCCTCGATCGGGTCCAGCAGCGCGGCGCGGTGCGCGGGCAGCACGCCGGCGCCGAGACCGATCGCGAGCGACACGCCCTCGGCCAGCACGAGGTGCCACGGCGTGACCGCCACCGGCAACGCCGGCACGAACGCGTGCAGCAACCACGCGGCACCCGCGCCAACGACGAGCCCCGCCGTGCCGCCGAGCGTCGCGAGCGCGGCCGCCTCGCCGAGGAACAGCCAGCGCAGCTGGGCTCGCGTGGCGCCGATCGCACGCAACAGCCCGATCTCCGCGACGCGTTCGCGCAGCGCGATGCTCATGATCGTCAGGATGCCGACACCGCCGACGATCAGCGAGATGCCGCCGAGCGCGGCGACCGCGAACGTGAGCACGCCGAGCACCGAGCCGAGCACTTCGAGCATCTGTTGCTGTGCCGTGATCGTGCAGTCGTCGACGCCGTGGCGCGCGATCAGCGTGCGCCGCACGGCCGCCGTGACCTCGTCGACGACGTCGTCGCTCGAGAACAACACGTCGATCTGCATGAGACCCTCGCGGTCGAACAGCTCGAGGCCGCGTCCGACCGGCAGGTAGACCGCGTCGTCGAGGTCGAAGCCGAGGAACTGTCCCTTCGGCGTCATCACGCCGATCACGCGATACCGATCGCCGCCGATCCGCACGATATCACCCAGTGGATTCTGGTCGCCGTAGAGCTCGCGCCACAGCTTGTGGCCGAGCACGGCGAACGCACGCGCGTTGCGCGGCTCGTCGGGCGGCAGGAAGACGCCGCGTGCCACTGCGAACCGCCACACCTCGGGCATCGTCGAACCGACCGCGTTGGCCATGACGCGGCGGCTGCGCCCACCGGCCTCGACGGGCACGTTGCCGAACAACGAAGGGCAGACGCCGCGCACGTGCGGCAGCGTCGCGATGGCCTCGGCGTCTTCGAGCGACAACGGCCGCACGCTGTTGATCATCGAGCCCGACAGACCGAGCGTCGTCTTGCGGCCCGGGCTCACCTGCAGCAGGTTGGTCCCGAACTGCGTGAACTCCTGCAGCACGAAGCGCTGCAACCCGGTGCCCAGCGAAGTCAGCAGCACGACGGCCGCGATGCCGACCGCGATGCCGAGCGCCGTCAGCAGCGAGCGCATGGGCTGGCTGCGCACGGCCGCGAACGCGAAGGAGATGGCGTCGTTCGAGCGCATCTCACCGCCTCGCAAGCGCCGTGACCGGGTCGAGCCGCGCCGCGCGCGCGGCCGGTGCCGTGCCGAACACGAGACCGCAGCCGACGGCCACGGACACGGCCGCAGCGGCGGCCCACCACGGCACGCCGGGCCGCAGCACGGGTGCAAAGTGCGGCAGCACACGGCTCGTCGCTTCGCCGAGCAGCAGGCCCGCGCAGCCGCCGCCGACCGACAGCAGCAACGCTTCGCCGAGGAACAGCCGCCGCACCGTCACCGCCTCGGCGCCGAGCGCCATGAGCAGGCCGATCTCGGCGCGCCGCTGCGTGACCGCGACGACCATCACGTTCATGACCAGGATGCCCGCGACGACGAGGCTGATCGCCGCGATCCCGGCGACTGCGAGCGTCAGCGCGCGCAGGATGCCGTCGAACGTCGAGGACAGCGCATCCTGCGTGATCACCGTGACGTCGTATTCGCCTTCGTGGCGCTCGCTCAGGATGCGTTGCACGTCGGCCACCGCCAGCGGCACGGCGTCCTTGCTCGTCGCTTCGATGATGATGCGGAACAGGCCGGGGCTGTCGAACAGCGCCTGCGCCGCGACGACGGGCAGCACGACCATCTCGTCGAGGTCGGTGCCGAGCGACATGCCGCCCGAAGCCAGGATTCCCGAGACGCGGTAACGCCGGTCGCCGACGCTCACGAACTCGCCGATCGGGTGCTGGGCGCCGAACAGCTCGCGGGCCACGGTGGCCCCGAGCACGCAGACGGCGCCACCGGCCGCGTTGTCCTCGGGCAGGAAGCGACCCATGCCGAGCGTGAGACGGCGCACGGGCAGCAGCTCGGCCGTCGAGCCGAGCACCGTGGTTTCGCGCGAACGGTTGCCGAACGCGACGACGGCGCCGCCGACGACCACGGGCGCGAGCCGGCGCACGGCCGGGCTGCGTTTGACCGCCAGCGCGTCGTCGAGCGTGAGGTCGCGCGACGTCTCGCCGAGCAGCGGCGGCGCCGAACCGGTCGTCTCGCTGCGGCCCGGCAGCACGATCACGAGGTTCGTGCCGAGCGCGTCGAACTGGCCCACGACGTAGTGGCGCGCGGCTTCGCCGAGCCACGTGAGCACGACGACGCCGGCGGTGCCGATCGCCATCGCGAGCGCGATCAGGAGCGTGCGCGTGGGCTGCGAACGCAGGCTCTGCACGCAGAAGCCGACGCGGTCGACGAGCCTCATGACGGCTCCTCGCCACGTTCGGGCCCGAGGCCCTGGCCGACGTCGCCGACGAGACAACCGTCGTCCATGCGCAGGCGCCGGTGCGCGCGCGCGCCGAGCTCCTGGTCGTGCGTGACGACGATCAGCGTGATGCCACCGTCGTGCAGTTGCTCGAGGATGCGCACGACCTCGTGGCCCGTCGTGCGGTCGAGGTTGCCCGTCGGTTCGTCGGCCAGCAGCAGATCCGGCCGCGTCACGGTCGCGCGCGCGATCGCCGCGCGCTGGCGCTGCCCGCCCGAGAGCTGGTCGGGCAGATGGTGGCCGCGGTCCAGCAGCCCGAACGCTTTCAGCTGCGCGGTCGTGCGTTCGCGCCGTTCGGCAGGTGGCACCTCGGCCAACACGAGTGGCAATGCCACGTTCTGGGCGGTGGTCAGGCGCGGCACGAGGTGGAACGCCTGGAACACGAACCCGATGCGCAGCCGCCGCGTGCGCGCCTGCTCCACGTCGTCGAGCGCCGTCACGTCCTGGCCGTCGAGCAGATACGCGCCGCGCGTCGCGCGGTCGAGCAGGCCGAGTACGTGCAGCAGCGTCGACTTGCCGGAGCCCGACGGCCCCATCAGCGACACGTACTCGCCGCGGCCGATCACGAGGTCGACCGCGCGCAGCGCGTGAACGGCCTGGTCGCCGACCTGGAACACGCGATCGACGCCGCGCAGCTCGATCACGGGTGCTGAGCACCTCCTTCGAGGTGCACCTTGATCCCGTTCGCGAGCCCCGCGTGCGCGGTCACGATGCGCTCCCCGGCCGCGAGACCGCTCACGACCTCCGTGAAGCGCCAGTTCGCGAGCCCGACCTCGATCGTGCGCGTGGCCAGCGTGCCGTCGTGCTGCACGACGAAGACGACGGAGCCGTCGCGCAGACTCTCGGTCGGCACGCGCAGCACGTCGCTGTGCGTCTCGATCAGGATCTCGACGTCCGCCGAGTAGCCGGGCAGCAGCTTGGTGTCGCCGGGCGGCTCGGCGAACTCGACCTCGACGTCGACGGTGCGCGCCTGCTTCTCGCGGTCGAGCACGTAGGGCGCGATGCGCCGCACGCGGCCCCCGAACTGCCGTTTGCCGAACGCGTCGAGCGTGACGCGCGCCGTCATGCCGACCTGCACGCGCGCGGCGTCAACTTCGTCGATCGGAGCCGACACGTAGGGCGCCTGCTCGTCGATGAGGTCGATGGCCGGCGGCGTCGGAATGCCGACCGGCGACGGCGTCACGAACTCGCCGACCTCACCGTTGACCTCGGCGACGATGCCCTGAAACGGCGCGCGCAGCGTCATGCGCGTGATCTGCGCCTCGATCGCCTGCACCTGCTTCTGCCGCGTCAGCGCTTCCGCCACGGCGGCGCGCTCCTTCGCGCGCGCGGCCTTGGCCTCGCTGACCGCGCGGTCGACGACGTCGCCGGCGCCGATCTCCTGCTGTTGCAGATCCTCGGCGCGTTTCGCTTCGCGTTCGGCCAGCTCGGCCTGCAACCGCGCCTGCTCGGCCAGCGCCGTCGCGCGCTCGACTTCGCTGCGCGCGAGTGCGAGCTGCGCTTCGAGATCCTCGCGCCACAGCTCGAGCAGCACCTGCCCCGCGACGACGCGGTCGCCCTCCTTGACGAGCAACCGCTGGACCTGGCCGCCCGTGCTCGGCGCGAGTTTCGCGCGGCGGTTGGCCTGCACGGTGCCCGCGCGCGTGTTCGCGACCGTGGCTTCGACGACGCCGCGCGCGACCTTGTGCACGGTGACGGTCGGTGGCTGCTCTCGCGTCAGCAGGACGGCGCCGAGCACGAAACCACCGAGCAGCAACGACCAGAACAGCAGCCGGCGAAGGGTCTTCAAGGCAGGACCGCCAGCGTAGCCGGTGCGCTTCCTGATCGCTCGCGTGAGCTCGCGCGCCATGCTGCGTATCGGACAGGGGACATCGGTCGCACGCGGCGGCGGGAAACCCGGCTGCAATTCGGCGCCGATCGCTCGCGTTGCCGGCGCGCAGTTGCATCGCGGCCATGGCCGCCGAGACTACGGCCATGCGCGCTGCTGTCGTCTTGTTCGTGCTGCTCGCGATCGCTGCCGCGGTCGGCTGGTTGCTCGTGACGAGCGACCCGGAAACCCCTCCTGCGGGCACTGCGACCGCGCCGCGCGCCGACCGACCCGTGCCATTGCCCGCGTCGCCCGAACGCAGCCACGTCGCGCCGGACGAACCTGCGGAGCCGCAGCCGAACCAGACCGGAGCATCGCCGGCGCTGCCACCAGCGCTGCCCACGGCGCCGGTCGCGGAGCGGAGCCCGGTGCAGCTGACGGTGCGCAACCTGCAGACCCTCGCGGCCGTGCCGGCCTTCCGCTGGCGGTTTCGCGGCAACGGACCCGAGCGGCGCGGCGAGGGCGCCGACGGGCAGGCGAGCCTCGATCTGCCGCACGCCGCGCGCGGCGAGCTGCTGGTCGAGGCCACGGGCTACTCGCCGTTCGTGCGGCCCCAGTTCGCGACGGTCGCGGACGGGATCACGAGCGTGGACGTGCTGCTGACTCCCACGGTGCCCGCCGCGGGCATCACGTTGTTCGTGCACGACACCGCGCTGAAGCCGATCGGCAACGTGCGCGTCGATGCATTCGCGCTGACCGCGGAGTCGCGCGAGACGGCCTGGCATCTCGGCAAGGCGCTGTGGGCCCGCCGCACCGCGGCGACCGATGGACGCTACACGCTGCCGCCGCTGGCCGCGGGCGAATACGGCATCCGCGTCGCAGCGACCGACGCCGACGGCAACCTCGAGCCACTGCTGCCCTACTCGCGCACGTTCGTGCTGACCGGCGACAACGGCTACGTCGAGGACGTGACGCTCGAACCGGGCTGTCTGCCGGTCTTCGACCTCGTCGACGGCGCGGGCGCCTTCCTCGACCCGCAGCAGATCGGGGGCACCGTGGCGCTGCAGCTGCGTCTGCCCGGCGGACCCGACGTGCCGCGCATGTGGGTCGTCACGACCTGGACTGACGGAGTTTCGGATCACTCGGCGATGGCGATCGGCGTGCTGCCCGGTGTGGGTCCGGTCCGAACCGCGGAAGCGCTGCCGGCCGGCACGTACACGTTCGAAGTGTCGATCGCGGGCAACCGGCGCCTGCAGCAGGCGGTGACGCTGCGCGCGGGCGAGCGCCAGCAGGAACGCTTGATCGTTCCGTAGCCGCGCCCGCGCTGCGCGGGCGTCGGCTCCAACGCAGGCGGCCGGCAGGCGCCAGTTCGCCAGCCTCACTTCGAGTCGAAGCCGCCCGTGCGCCTGATCTCGCCGTCGAAGCCCACGATGGTCGCAAAACCGATCAGCAGCACCGTGTCCATGAACAGCAGCGGACTGACGGTGCCGTGCGCCACCCATGCGATCATGTGCAGCCCGAAGAAGCACCCGACCGCTCGCAGCGGATCGAGGAAACGATCCGGACGCCCGTACCGCCACCAGATGCCGCAGCAGATGCCAGCTCCTGCCGTGGCCGCCCACTGGCTGCCGGTTCCCGTGACGATGACCGTGGCGAACACGATGAGGGCTGCGACGAGCCGCCGATTGCCGTTGCGGCGCTGCGTCGCACCACTTGTCACGGCGAGCTGGCGCTTCTCCGCCCACGCCGCTTGCAAGCGCTCGCGTTCCTCCGAGGGCAGCGCCTTGAACCACGCCTCCTCCTCGCGTGGGTCGCGGCCGTGCGCGCCCGCGTCGTACTCGATGGGCAGCGGATCTCGCGGCTGCTTGCCGCCCTTCATGATGGCCGCGTCGGCCGCGAGCACGGCGCTCGCGGCGCGCTGCTGCCGTTCCTTGCGCTCCTCGCGGTGAACGACCTCCGCGACGAGACTCGTCGCCGGCGCGTGGGCCGCGATTTGCGCCCTCAGATCGCGGAGAGCCTGTTCGGCGGCAGGATCCGCTTCGGCCACGGGAGCCTGCTGTGTCTCCACGCCCGCGAGAGTCTGTGCCGGCGCGGCCTGCGTGTGTGCCGCATCCTCGATGATCTCGCCAGGATGCAGGATCATCTTCTCCTCGGGCAACGGAGCCCAACCGTCGGCATCGGGGTCGACGGGATCGGGGACGAAGGCGTCGGTGTGGTCGGCAGTCATGAGCCCTCCTACTCCCTTCTATTTCGACCGCGAACGCCCGCTGCTGCGGTCCCGATGCGGTCTCTCCGACGGCATCGTCGGTTGCGGGGCCTCACCTCGAGAAAACGTGACGCACCACGCCATCGCGACGGCGGGGATTGGTCCTGGCACGTCTTGCCCTACCATGGAGCCCTCGCAACTCGACGCGATCTCGACCTCATGCGCTTTCTGCCCGAACCGGACGGTGTCCCCATGGCCAACGCACCCGATCACCCGGGCTGGCGATGGCTGCTCTACGCGAGTGCTTTCGCGACCGTGCTCGCAGCGACCTGGCCGTGGATCTGCGTCCGCTTCGAGCGTCTCTGGGGCGACCTGGACGGCCCGCCAGGGTGGCAGACGTCGGCCGGGTTCACGTGCTTCTGCACTGGCCTGCTCGTGAGCGTGATGACGCTGGCCGAGACGCAGACATCGACTTCGCGAACGGCCGTGCGCCCCGGCAGCCTGCTGATCGTGCTCGTGGCTGCGTTGAGCCTGGTGCTCGCCGCGTGGGACGGTCCCGGTTGGCTGCGCGGCGTCACCGCGCGGTGGACCTGGGCGTTCCTCGTCGCCGCCGTGTGCGTGCCGGTGCTGCTGGTCGCGTGTTTCGTGCGCTGGTTGCCGCTGCGACATCCCAAGGCCTGGCCTCGCGCCACACGCGGGGAGCGCTACAGCTCCTCGGGGCCGCCGACGTAGCCGAGGAAAGCGCTCGCAGCCACGACATACGGGCTCGCGAGGTAGACCTGACCGGGACCCGAGCGGCCCGGGAAGTTGCGGTTGATCGCCGACACGGTGACCTCGTCGGCCGTGAACGACACGCCGGGGCCCGCCTTGATGCAGGCGCCGCAGCTCGGGTCGATCAACTCGACGCCGGCACCTTCGAACAACTGCACGTAGCCCATCTGCTCGGCGTAGTCGCGGATGCGCTGGCTGCCGAACTGGATGTAGGTCTTGCACTGCAGCGTGCGCCCCTTGTCGAGCGCCTTGCGCACGACCTGCGCGTACATGTCCATGTCCGCCTTCTTGCCGCCCGTGCACGAGCCGCCATACGCGATGTTGACCTTCGTCTTGCCCCTCTCGCGCAGGGTCTTCAGCGGGATGCCGTTGCGCGGATCACCCGGCGTCGCGACGGTCGGCTCGATGGTCGCGAGGTCGATCTGGAACGTCTTCACGTACGACGCGCCGGGATCCGCCTTCACGATCTGTGCTTTCAGCTTGGCCCGGTCGGTGCCGCGCTGCGTTGCGATGTAGTCGACGATCACGTCGTCGGCCTCGATGATGCCCGTGAAGCCGCCGGCCTCGACGGCCATGTTCGTCAGCGTCGCGCGTTCGTCGAGCGGCAGCGCCATCGTGCCGGCCCCCGCGAACTCGAGCACCTTGCCGATGCCGGCGCCGGTCTTGAAGAACGGATCAGCGAGCAGATGCAGCATGACGTCCTTCGCGCAGACGCCGGGGCGCAGCGCGCCCTGCAGCTCGACGCGCACCGATTCCGGCACCTTGACGCGCACGTCCTTCGTGAACCAGCTGTTCGCCATGTCGGTCGAGCCGACGCCGAACGCGAAGCAGCCGAGCGCGCCGGCCATGCACGTGTGGCTGTCGGTGCCTGTCACGAGCTGGCCCGGCTCCGCGATGTCCTCGACCACGATGTTGTGGCAGATGCCTTCGCTGCCGACGGTCTTCCCGCCCCGGCTCACCTCGCCGTAGAGCTTGACGCCCTGCTTCTTCGTGAACGCCTCCTGCACGGTCGCGAGCGACGCGGCCTGCTCGCGCAAGCCCATCTTGACGTGTGCTTCGGGCATGATGCGGTCGAGGAACGTCAGGTGGTCGCGGAACGCGAACACCGACTGCGGATCGGTGATCTTCGCGTTCTCGCCGAGGCCCATCTTGAACAGCGCCTCGGCCATCGGCGTCACGTACTCGTGGCTGAACCGCACGTCGGTGCGCACGAACAGCGCGTCACCCGGCGCGACGGCGGCGATGCCGAGTCGGCCGGTCTTCGCGTCGGCAATCGCGCGCTGGCTGATGATCTTCTCGCAGAGAGTCATCGGCCGCGGCTTGGTCGTCACGGCCGGTGGCGAGGTCTTGCCGGCGAGCCGCGCCTGGTTGTAGGCGAACAGGCCGCCGTGCCGCACGACCTCGGTCGCGATCGGGTCGAGCCCCTTCGTGAACTCCTCGATCGGGATCAACTCGCCGCGCTCGATGCGCGGCAGCAGCGAGAAGTCCGTCGACGTCAGGAGCCCGATGTTCTGGCAGTTCTGGCCGTAGATCTTCTCGATGTTCTTCGCGATCACGAGCTTGATGCCCGCCTTCAGCTCGCTGTACGGCGCGGTCTCGCGCGAGCTGCCGCAGCCCTTCGACACGCCGCTGACGATCACGGCGAAACCGCCGATCTTGATCGCGTCCTGCTTCACGTTGCCGCCACGCAGTCCGACGAGGCAGTAGCGCGCGAGCGTCTCGTCGTAGTAGTAGCAGACCCATCCGGGCGTCAGCTCGTCGGTCGAGATGTTGTCGATCAGCTTTCGCTTCTCGTCGTAGGTCAGCTTCGAAGCACCCGCGAGCTGCTGCTTCAGCAGCTCCTGGTCCTCGGTCAGGTAGAGCACGCGGCCTTCGAACTTCTGCGCTTTCGCCATCATCGGTGTGTCTCTTTTCCTCTCAGATGCGCTCGAGGATCATCGCGATGCCCTGGCCGCCGCCGATGCAGGCCGAAGCGCAGCCGATCGCCTTGCCGGCCTGCTCCATCTCGCGCACGAGCGTCAGCAACAGCCGCGCGCCGGTCGCGCCGAGCGGGTGGCCGAGCGCGATCGCGCCGCCGTTCACGTTGCACTTCTTGCGGTCGAGCTTCAGCTCCTTCTCGCAGCCGAGGTATTGCGCCGAGAACGCCTCGTTGATCTCGATCAGGTCGAGGTCAGAGGCCTGGAGACCGGCCTTCTTGCAGGCCTGCTGGATCGCGGGCACGGGGCCGAGGCCCATCAGCTCGGGTGGCACACCCGCGATGCCCCACGAACGGATGCGCGCCTTCGGCTTCAGACCCAGTTCTTTCGCGCGTTGCGCTGTCGTCACGACGAGCATCGCGGCGCCGTCGACGATGCCCGACGCGTTGCCGGCCGTCACGGTGCCGTCCTTGCCGAACGCCGGGCGCAGACCCGCGAGCGCCTCGAGCGACGTCTCCGGCTTGATGTGGTCGTCCTTGTCGACGACGACCTCCTTCTTGCCGAGCTGGATCGTGAGCGGCGCGATCTCGGCCGCGAACTTGCCGGCCTTCACGGCGGCTGCGCCGAGCTGGTGGCTGCGCAGCGCGTATTCGTCCTGCTCCTGGCGCGAGATGGTCAGCTTCTTCGCGACGTTCTCCGCCGTCTGCGCCATGAAGAACTTGCAGAACGGATCGTAGAGCGCCGCGAACAGCAGGTCCTCGATCTTCGGTTCGGCGCCGAAGCGGAACCCTTCGCGCGCGCCGCGGATCACGTGCGGCACCTGGCTCATGTTCTCCATGCCGCCCGCAAGGCAGAGCTGGGCCTCGCCGGCGATGATCGTGTGCGCGGCCGAGACCACGGCCTGGATGCCGGAGCCGCACAGCCGGTTCACGGTCAGCGCGGGCTTCTCGATCGGGACGCCGGACTTCAGCGCCACGTGGCGGGCCCCGTAGATCGCGTCGCTGCTGCTCTGCGCGGCGTTGCCGACGAACGTCTCGTCGACCATCGCGGGCTGAACGCCGGTTCGCTGCAACGCTGCCTTCGCGGCGTGCGCCGCGAGATCGATCGCGCTGATGTCCTTGAACTTGCCGAAGCCGGGTGTGCCGGAGTATTCGGCCATGGCGGTGCGCGCACCGCCCACGATCACGAGTTCTGGTCGCATTGCCCAGAGCATCGAACAAGCCCGCGTGCCGCGCAAGGTCGGCGTGGCAAGAGCAGGAGCCGCGAGGCGAGTCGCTGTCGCGCCACTCGGCCTGCCGGTCTAGGATCTGCCGGCATGTGCAAGCCACTGCGTCTCTCGTTCGTCGGCCTGCTGGCCCTGCTTCCGACCGCGTGCAGCAACCTGAACTTCTACAGCGACGAGCAACTCGAGCCGCTGAGCCTCGAGGCATACCAGTCGGCGATCAAGGAGCACCCGGAGATCACTTCGGGACCTGATTACGAGAGGGTGCAGCGCGTCGCCAAACGCATCGAGGTCGCATGTGAAGAGAACTTCCGTTGGGAGGCAAAGCTGCTGAAGGCCGACGACACGCCGAACGCGTTCTGTCTGCCGAATGGCCGCATCGCGATCTACTCGGGCATCCTGCCGATCACGCAGAACGATGACGGCCTCGCGATCGTCATGGGTCACGAAGTCGCGCACGCCGTGCTGCGACACGGCGGCAAGCGGATGACGCAGGGCACGCTCACGAGCGTGGGCCTCGCTGCCGTCGAAGCCGGTCTCGGCCTGTCCGAGATGAACCAGGACGCAAAGGCCGGCGTGATGGCAGCACTCGGCATGGGCGCCCAGGTCGGCGTGCTGCTGCCCTACAGCCGCGACAACGAGACCGAAGCCGACATCGAAGGGCTGCGCTACGCGATCCGCGCGGGCTTCAAACCCGAAGAGGCGCCGCGGCTGTGGGACCGCATGGCGAAGCTCAGCGGCGGCAACTCGACGCCGAAGTGGCTCAGCACGCACCCGCCATCGGAGGAGCGGTCCCAGAAGCTGCGCGAGATGATCCCCGTGCTCAGGGAGCAGGAGAAGAACTGGAAGCCGAAGCCGCCGCCCGCTGGCGCGCCGACGAAGCAGGTCGATCCCGGCGCGATCAAGAAGTGATGCGCGCCATTGCACCGACGGAGCCGGATGCCGGTGACGTGGTCGATGCACTGGAGGCCGACTCGTGCGCCGGGTGCAGTCTGCGAAGAAAGCTGAATTCTCTGCCCAATCAGCGCGTGCCAATTCCACTTCTCTCAGAGTGCTTCTGCTCGATCAGATCCTGCCGACTCCACATGGCTCCCAGTCGCCGCACGAAGACCACGCAACCGCTCCAGGGCGTGTTGCCGTTCCGCCGCCAGCGCGGCGGTAGCCGTGCTGGCGCGGGTCGCAAGCCGAAGGGTGAAAAGGCCGGAGTGAGCCACAGGTCGCGAGCTCAGCTCGCGGCCCGGTTCCCGGCGCACGTGACGCTGAAACTACAGCGGGGCTTGCCGCGCCTGCGCAGCAGGCGCGAGTACGCGGCGCTGCGCGCCGCGTTCGCCGCCGGATGCACCGGCACAGCCCGTGCATCCAGCAGCGGGACGTTCCGCCTCTGCCACTACGCGGTGCTCAACGACCACCTGCACCTGATCGCCGAGGCACAGGACCGCCGAGCGCTGTCGCGCGGCCTGCAGGGCCTCGCGATCCGGATCGCCAGAGCCTTGAACAGGCTCTGGGGACGCCGCGGCACCGTGTTCGCCGACCGCTACCACGACCGCATCCTGAAGACACCGCGCGAGGTCCGCAACGCACTGCGCTACGTGCTCGCAAATGGCAAGAAGCACGCTGCAGAAGGCCGCGAGGTCTCTGTGCCCGGGCCGATCGACACGTTCACGTCAGCGCCCTGGTTCGACGGCTTCCGCGAACGCGTGAGCGTTCGCGGCCTCGAAGTGATCATCCGACCCGTTACCGACGCAAAGACCTGGATGCTGACGATCGGCTGGCGACGGCACGGGCTGCTCTCGGTGCACGAGCTGCCGGCCACCGGCTGATCCCGCCTCAGCGCTCTTCGACCTTCTTGTAGCTGCGCGGCGTGGCCCCCATGTAGATCTGGCGCGGCCTCGTGATGCGCGCTTCGGGGTCCGCCTGATACTCGAGCCACTGCGAGATCCAGCCCGGCATGCGGCCGATCGCGAACAGCACCGTGAACAACTCCACCGGCACGCCGAGCGCCTTGTAGATGATGCCCGAGTAGAAGTCGACGTTCGGATACAGCTTGCGCTCGATGAAGTAGCTGTCGCTCAGCGCGATCTGTTCGAGCTCGAGCGCGATGTCGAGCAGCGGATCCTTGCGACCGAGCTCGCCGAGCACGCTGTAGCACGCCTGCTTCAGGATCAGCGCGCGCGGATCGTAGTTCTTGTAGACGCGGTGGCCGAAACCCATCAGCCGCACGCCGCTGTCCTTCTTCTTCGAGAGCTCCATGAACTCGCGCGCGGTGCGCTTCCCGTCGCGAATGGAAATCAGCATTTCGATCACGGCCTGGTTGGCGCCACCGTGCAGCGGCCCCCACAACGCCGAGATGCCGGCCGAAACGCTCGCGAACAGATTCGCGCCCGAGCTGCCCACCGTGCGCACCGTGCTCGTCGAGCAGTTCTGCTCGTGATCCGCGTGCAGGATCAGCAGCAGGTCGAGAGCGCGCGCCATGACCGGGTTCGGCTCGTAGGGCTCGCACGGCGTCGCGAACATCATGTAGAGCAGGTTGCCCGCGAACGAGAGGTCGTTGCGCGGATACATGAACGGCTGGCCGATGCTGTGTTTGTACGAGTAGGCCGCGATCGTCGGCATCTTCGCGAGCAGGCGCACCGCGTCGATCCAGTTCTGCTCGCGCGTGTTCGGCGATGCCTTGTGATAGAAGGTCGAGAGCGCCCCCACCGCGGCCGCGCAGACTGCCATCGGGTGACCGGCCTTCGGCAGGCTCTGGAACAGCCGCTTCAGGTCCTCGTGCAGCATCGTGTGGTAGGTGACTTCCTGCGTGAACTGCGCGAGCTGCGCGGCACTGGGCAGCTGCTGGTGCAACAGGAGCCACATCACCTCGACGAAGTGGCTGTTGTTCGCGAGCTCTTCGATCGGGTAACCCGCGTAGCGCAGGATGCCCTGCTCGCCGTCGAGGAACGTGATCTTCGACAGGCACGCACCCGTGTTGCCGAGCCCGGGGTCGTAGGTGATAGCACCGGTCTTCGCGCGCAGTTGACGGATGTCGATGGCCACCTCGCCCTCGGTGCCGACCATCACAGGCAGGTCGATCTCGTGTTCACCGAGCGTGAGTTTCGCGATCTTCGGGATGGTCTCGTTGGTCATCGCAGCAGCATCACCAGCAGTCGATTGGGGGGTGTCTCGGGTCGTGAGAGTATGCCCCGTCGTGGCTCGCGGTTCAAAAGACACGCTTGTGACTGGTCCACTGACCGGACTACATCCGACTAGTCCTGCTGGACCTGCCAGCTACCACACGCTGGTCCCAGCCGCGCTCCCCTGGGGGCGGCGCAGGCTGCTATCCCGTCAGCAGTATGCCAAGAGTTCGCCCGCGAGCCGCTGCGCGGGCGTCCTGCCTCATCTACTCGAGTGGCACGTTGCCGACCGGGTAGCGCCGCCACTCCGCGTAGTCGAAGTGCCACCACTCGTGCTCGTAGACCGTGAACCCTTCCGCCTCCATCGCGCGGCGCAGCACCTCGCGACAGTGGCGCTGCCGCGAGGTCCCACCGGGGTAGTCGGGGTAGGCACGCGCCGTGAACTCGTCGTACCCGCTCGGCATCGGCACCACGGCACCGGTCGCGAGGTCGTAGAGCGTCAGGTCGACGGCGCAGCCGCGGTTGTGACGCGACCCCTGGCTCGGGTCGGCGACGAAGTGGCGCAGCTCCTTCGGCGTCGCTTCGAAGAACACCTTCGTCACGGACCACGGCCGATACGCATCGAACACCCAGAGCCCGAAGCCCTTCGCCGCGAGCGCCCGGTGCACGCGCACGAGCGCCTCGGCCGCCGGACGCTGCAGCTTTGCTGTGGCCACCGGATACACCGCAGTGCCGAGGAAGTTGTCGGCCGTCGCGTAGCGCACGTCGAGCTTCAGCGTCGGGTCCAGCGACGACAGCTCGACGAGATCGAACGGCAGCAGACCGGCTGGCTGCGACGGTGGTGACTGCTTCGCCGCCTCGGCGCGCAACTCGGCGATCGGCCGCAGCGGCTTGATGCGGAAACCACCGGGTACCGGATCCGGGCGCCGCAGAAAGCGCGCGCCGCCGACCAGGGCCGCCACGACGGCGCCGTTCGCGTCGCGTTCGAAGGCGAGCCCATCGCCGCCATACATGCCCGGCGGAAACACGTATCGATCGGGGCCCACGCATTCGGGCAGATCTCTGACGACCCACTCGATCAGCACGCCGAGCCGGCCGTGATCCTCGTAGACGACCAGCACGTTGTGGTCCCAGCCATACTCGCCGAGCAGCGGCAGCAGTTCGTCCGGCGCCTCCGCCGGCATGCCATCGTCGCGCACGTATTCCTCCTCGCCGTCGCTCAAGCGCCCGTTGCCCAACTCGCGCAGCCTGCGGCCACCGACGCTGAGCACGTCATCGCTCACGAACGAGCCGTCGGGCGCGAGCCGCAGGCGCGTGCGCAAGCCGATGTTCGGGTCGTAGTAGAGATCGCCGCCGCGTTCGCTGAGCTCGACCCAGTTCTCGCCGACGCGCCAGTGACCCTGCAGGGCCCGGGCCCGCGCGACGCCGAGCGGCACCGGATGGTTCGGCGCCGGCAGCGACTCGCCGCGCCGGTTCGCCAGCGCGGCGCGCAGCGCGCGATCCGCGATCGCCTCGGCGACCTCGTTCGCGAAGTCCTTCGTCAGCACGACCGCAACGGCCAGGCCTTGGTCGGGAAGGGCCTCGAGCTCCGACGCGAACCCGTAGACCGCGCCATTGTGCCCCACCTGCAGATGACCCTCGCACTGCCGCACGAAGAACCCGAGACCACCGCCGCGTCCGTCCGGTGACAGCTGCCACATCGACGCGAGCGTCGCCGGCTGCAAGACGTGTTCGGTCGACGCGGGCATCCAGCTCGCGGCGAACTTCACGAGGTCGAGCGTCGTGCTGCGCAGGTTCGCTGCGGGGCCGTAGCCGAACGCGAAGTCGGGAGTCGGGATCGCGCGGCCATCGTAGGTCCACATCACGCCTTGCCCCTGGCGTGCGAGGAGTTCCGGGCGCGGCGCGAAGTCGCTGTCCTGCAGCCCGAGCGGTTGCAGCACGAGTTCGCGCACGGCCTGCTCGAACGGCTTGCCCGTGACCGTCGCGACCACGAGGCCGAGCACGCCGACCGCGGGATTGCTGTATTTGAAGGTCGTGCCCGGCGCGTGCACGAGTGTCGTCGACGAGAGGCTCTCGACGGTGGCTGCGAGCGTCGGTTCGCTCGGGTCGAAGTAGTGCCCGACCGGCGACTCGCGCACGATGCCGGCGCGATGGCTCAGCAGCGCGCGCAGCGTGATCTCGCCGCTGAACGGGTTGTTCGGCGCGAAGGAAGGCAGGTAGCGTTGCACCGGCGCATCGAGGTCGAGCCGCCCCTGCTCGACGAGCACCATGACCGCGGTCGCGGTGAACAACTTGCTGATCGACCCCACGCGGTGCACGGCGTCGAACGGCATCGCGGTGCCCTCGCCGCGCCATTGGCCGTAGCCTTCGGCCCAGCACGCTTGGCGGCCCGTCGCCGGGTCGATGTCGAGCACGGCAACGCACGCGCCCGGGATCTGCATCTGTTCGAGATAACGCGTCACGAACGGCCCGATGTCGGCCGCGATGCGCGCGAGTCCGGGTGCTTGCGGTCGAGGGGTGACCGCGCACCCGACCACGAGCAGGAAGAGCAGACGAAGGAGGGCCCGCATGGGCCGGCAGTGTGCCCGTCGCCTTGCTCATCTGCCAGTGCGCCCGTCAACGCTCCGTGCGCAGTGTGGTCGTCGCGCCGCCCGCGAGCGTGAACTCACGCACCGCGACCTTGCCGTCGCGCTTCCACAGCGCGACCCAGCGACCGACGGGCAGCAGCACGTCGCGCGTCCACGGCACGACGTCGTCGGCGCGCAGGTCGAGGTCGTCGCGGCGCAGGTAGAGCTCGAGCCCGTCGTTTCTGTCCCTGCCCTCGATCACGAGCCGACCGGGCGTCGCGAGTTGCACCGTGCCGAGGTCCGCCTGCGCCGTGCCGTCGACCCAGTGCTGCCCGAAGTCGCGGAAGCCGCTCGCGACCGCGCCGATCTCGAGCCGGTAGCAGCCCGCCGCGAGACCGTGCGCGTAGAACGCGCCGTCCTCGCGCAGATCGAGGCTGGCGCCGCGGCCCGTCTGCATCTGCCAGCAGCGCACTTCGATGTCCTGCGGCGTCTCGCCGTCGTGACCGCGAACGAACACGCGCAGGCCGCCCTTCGCCGCCGGCCGCTGCCGCAGGTCGAACACCGCGTCGCCGGTGTCGGGCAGCACCGACGGCTCCTCGGCGATCGGGAACTTCTCGCCCTGCACACCCCACAGCAGGAGGCGCGCGGGACCCGGCGACAGGTTGGCGAACGCGAAGTGGCCATCGGGGCCGACAGTCGCGACATCCCCGTCGTGCCGTGGTGCTACGTACTCGACCCTCGCGCCGTTCAAGCTCTCGCCGTTGCTGCCGATCGCGCGTCCACGCAACGTGCGACCGGTCTCCAGCATCAGATCGACGGTGACGTTGTGATCGTCGACGACTTCGATCGTGCGTGTCGCGAGGCCTTCTGGTCCCCCACCCGCTCGCAGCGACACGGGCCCGTTGCCGGGCGCCGGCCACGCGAAGCGGTAGCTGCCATCGGCGGTCGTCTGTGTCGACCCTCCCGTGAAGTCTGGCCGATGCACTTCGACCCGCACACCGAACAGCGGTTTGCCGTCCGCACCGAAGACGCGCCCCACGATCGCGCGCTTCATCGCGCCGCGGTCGCCGAACGAACCAGTCTCGGCTTCGTCGGTCGCGTCCGGGTCACCGGCCTCTCCGCTGGGATCCTCCGGCGGAATCGCGACCCGGTCCCCGAACGTCGCGTCCGGGTGCAGGCCGACGCGCCACCTGCCGCGCACCTCGAACAGGCTCGCTTCGGCCATCCCTTGATGGCAGCTCCGGCAATCTGTCTTGCCTTGGCTGCATTCCGGCATCGTCACGATCTGCCGCCCGAGCTCGTCGACGCGCACCTCCGCCGGCAACGGCGCAACCCCGGCGACGCAGTGCAGCTCCGCCGGCACACCGGCCGCAACCTGGACCTCCTGCAGCGAGGTGTGCGGAACCGAGATCCCGAGACCGACCGCGACCTTCATCACGGACACGCGGCCCCGCCACTTCACGGTGACGCGGCCGTCGTTGTCGCTCGGTGGCTGCACCAGGGCCAACGCGCACCCCGACGGCGCGAGAGCCAGGTACGCGCCGCTGATCGCCATGCCGTTGGAGTCGACCACGCGCGCGCGCAGCTCGAACTCGCATGGCTGCGCAAGTGCAAGCACGTCCGCCGCCTCCGACGCGACCACCGCGCGTTCGGCGCTGTCCTTCTGCTCGTTCGCCGTGATCGGCGGCGCGACGGACTCGTTCGCGCTCGCGACGGCGGCTGACGCCGGCGGCACGACCGCGGCAGCACCGGCCCACCATGTGAATGCCGCAACCGCGCACGCGGCGAGCACGAACCCCGACTTGGCGAGAGTGGACATCGAGGACACCGAGAGCGCGGGGAACAACCATCCAGAACGCGCGCCGAGCCGGAACGCGGACCCGATCGCCGCGCGCCAGGCGCGGCCTTCGCGCCGCTCGAGTGCTGCGCGCAGCATTTCGAGACCACGCTGCAACCTGCTCTTCACGGTCGCCACCGGCACGCGATGGCGCGCCGCGATGTGCGAGGGCGACAGCTCCTCGAAGTAACGCTGCACCAGCGTGCCCTGATACGGCTCCGGCAGCGACCACAGCGCGTCGGTCACGGCGCGGACCGAGTCGCGCTGCACGGCGTCCGCGTCGGCTGGCGGGCTGCTGCCCCCGCCGGCAGCCGCTTCGTGGTGCCGCCGCCGCTGGTCACCCCGGCGCCGGTTCGAGGCGAGGTTGCGCATCACGGTCGACAACCACGAGAACAGACCGTGCGGAACGGGCGGCGGCGAACGCAGCGCACGCACCGCGGTGTCCTGCACGAGATCGTCGGCGTCGCTGCGTCCGACGAGATCCCTGGCAAGACGTCGCAGCGCGCCGCTGTGCGCGACCAGCTCGCGGGCAACACTCGGGGAGTCCGGCATCGATGGCATGCACGGTAACACCCCCGACGACAGCGCCCGGATGCAACGGCCCGGTAGATTCCCCGAAGTCGCCGCCGCGACCGGCTGGGGCAGGTGCGACGTTCCGACCGACGAGGGCAGGGCAATACCTGCCGAATCGGAACGACCTCTCTTCCGTTCTTCAGCAGGACTCGTGCCCGCAGAACCCTCTCGATCATCTGCTGTCGCGTCGTGTCAGATTACGTCTCGATCCTGAACACGAAGCCACGCTGCGGCTGGCCGGAACCAAGGGTGTTTCGCGAGCCACCTGCCGGCAGCCGCGCGCTTGCCGCCTGCTCAACCACGACCCGGTTCGGACCGATGAGCTGCGCGGCCACGTGCGGACCCGTTCCGGGTCGGCTGGCCACGGGGATACCAACCATGAATTGGGGCAAACGAAAAGAAGCGCTGGCCAAGGGGCAGGCAGTGGACCTCGGAACCGACCTTGCCACCCTCGACGTACCGGACACGTTCTTCGATACACCAACGGGGGATGCTCCTACGGAGCTGCCATCGGACACCACGACCGACGACACCACGGGGACCACCACGGGGACCACGACGGAGACCACGACGGAGACCACCACGGGAGCGATCGGTTCGACGCTGTGCCTGCAGGGTGAGCTCACGGGCGACGAGGACGTGACCATCGACGGCAAGGTCGAAGGACGCATCGAGGTGCGCAACCACACCGTGACGATCGGCCCGAACGCGAACATCAAAGCGACCGTCCTGGCGCGTTCCGTGGTCATCCAAGGCAAGGTCGTTGGGGACATCACGGCCGAGGAGAAGGTCGAGATCGCGGCAACTGGCTCGCTCATCGGCGACATCCGCGCGAGCGGCGTCGTGCTGGCCGAGTCAGCGCGCTTCCGGGGCAGGATCGACATGGGCTGGGACGAACAGACCCCCACCACGACGACGGCCACGACCACCGCGGCGTCGACGACAACGGCAGCGCACACGACCACGCGCGCCGCGCGCGAGTCCGCGCTCGGAGCGTTGGACTGGGACCGGCCCACCACGAAGAAGACCACCGAGCCGAAGACCCACGAGCCGAAGACGCACGAGCCGAAGACTCACGAGCCGACACCCGGCACCAAGGACTGAGCCCGCGCCGCCGATCGGTGCCTTCTCAGGAGAACCCGACTCGCTCCTCACCCGCGATGCGCTTCTGCAGCGCGGGATCCGCGGTCGTGGCCCCCACGACGACCCCCTCCTGGAAGTGGTCGACTTCGTGCAGCGCCACGGCGATGCGCGAGCTGACGCCGCGCCGCTGCATCGTGATGCCGTAGAGCACCTGGCACTCGGCCATCGTGCGTTTGTGGTGCGTGACGATGCAGAACTGCGTCTGCGCCGTGAAGTCGCGCAGCACGCGCAGGAAGCGCTCGACGTTCGTCTCGTCGAGCGCGGCGTCGACTTCGTCGAGGATGCAGAACGGGCTCGGCCGCACCTTGAACAGCGCGAACAGGATCGCGACGGCCGTCAGCGAGCGTTCGCCGCCCGACAGCAGGTTGATCGACTGCAGCTGCTTGCCGGGCGGCTGCGCGACGATCTCGATGCCGGCTTCGAGGAGGTCCTCCATGTTCGAGAGGAACATGTCGGCTTTGCCGCCCTGGAACAGCTTGCGGAAGATCTCTTGGAAGTTCTTTCGCGCCTCGTGGAACGTGTGCTCGAAGAGCGCCTTCGACTCGACCTCGAGCTTCTTCAGCGTCTCCATCAGCGAGCGGCGCGCGTCCTTGAGGTCGACGACCTCCTGCTCGAGCGTCGAGAACTGGCCCTCTTCGAGGTCGAGCTCCTTGACCGCGTCGACGTTCACGGCGCCGAGGCGGTCCTTCTGGCTCTGCAGGACCTGGACCTCCTTGCGGGCCTCGCCGATGTCGAAGGTCTGCTGCTCCCAGAGACGCTGCAGGCCATACCACGCGTCGACGATCGCGGGCGGCAGCGGCGGTCCCTGCAGCTCTTCGACGAAGCCGAAGGGCGCTGGCGGACCGTGGTGCTTCTGCTGGTCCTCGAGGCCGAGGCCGTCGATCTCGCCGAGACAGCGGCGCAGCTCGATGCCGGTCTCCTCGCGCAGCCGATCTTCGAGCCGCGTGAAACGATGCTCGACGTCGGCCGACCCGAGACGCGTCTCGGTCAACGCTTCGGAAGCGCTCGCGCGCGCGGCTTCCGACTCCTGCAGCTCCTGCTGCACGCGGCTGCGCTGCTGGCGCGCTTCGTCTCCGGCCGCCTGGCGCTGCTGCTTGCTTGCTTCGAGCTCGACGAGCTGCTGCTCCAGCGAGGCCGCGAGCTCGGCGAGCCGCTGCTGTTCCGCCTCGGCCTGCACCCGATCGTTCTCGGCGTCGCGCTGGCGCTCGGTGAGCTCTTGCAGCGCGCGCTCGAAGTCGCCGATCGCGTGCTCGTGCATGCGGATCGAGCGCACGAGACCTTCGCGCGCTTCACCGGCCTGCACCTGGGTGATGCGCAGCTCCTGTTCGGCGCGCTGCTGCGCGTGGGCCGTCGCCTCCGCGGCGTCGATGCGCTGGCCGATGTCCTGCTCCTCGGCGGCGGCCGTGGCCTCGCCGCGCGACAGCAGGAACTGGTCGAACAACGCCGCGCCGAGGCGAGCGAGCTCGCCGCTGCTCGAGAGCGAGAGCTCGGAGCCCTCGTGCGCCAGCTCGCCGAGCTCGCGCTCGACGTCCTGGGTGCGCGCCGCGAGCCGCGCCTCCTGCGCTGCCGCGGCGGCGTGCGCCTTGGCCACGCTCTGCAGCGCCTCGCCGATGGCCTTGCATTCGCGTTTCAACTGATCGACGCGGCCCGTCGCCTGTTCCTTGCCCGCTTGCAACGCGTGCAGCTGCTGCTGCACGCGCTGGGCTTTCGCGGCGAGCTCGTGGATCTGCGAACGCCGCACGACGAGGCCCGCGTGTCCTTCGGCGGATGCCCCGCCTTCGAGCCGCGGGCCGCACACGAGCGTGCCGTCGGGCGTCACGAAGCAGAGGTCGGCGCGGCTGCTGTCGGCGACGTCGAAGTCCGCGACGACCACGCCGCGCAACAGCCAGGCGAGCAGCCGCTGGCTGCCGCTGTGCTCGGCGATGTGTTGCACGAGGTCCGCGAGGTAGCTGGCGCCAGGAGGCGCCGGCCAGAGCCGCGATCCGTTGGGCAGCTCGTCGCCGAACTGTTCTTCGACGAGCAGCAGCACCCGGCCGAGCCGCTTCTCGGCGAGCTCGCGCACGATGGCGGCCGCGTGCTCGCGCGTGTCGACGACGAGCGCCTGCACGAACGGACCGAGCGCGGCTTCGAGCGCCTGGCCGTGTTCGAGCGGCACGTCGATGAGGTCGAGCAGGCGGCCGCGCAGTCCTGCTGGCTGCTGCTGCAGCACGTAGCGCGGCCCCTGGTCGAAGCCCTCCATGTGGGCCTCCATCGCGAGCAGCGCCTGGCTGTGCCCTTCGGCCTGCGTCAGCTCGCCGCGCAGCGCCGATTCCTGCTCGGCGACCGCGGCCGCCGCGGCGTCGGCGCCTTCGAGATCGGCCAGCGCCTTGGCCTCGCGTTCCTCGAGAATGCGTTTTCGCGTGCTCTGTTCGTCGGCCTCCGCGCGCCACTTGCCGTTCTCCTCGAGGATGCGCGCGACCTCGGCCTGCAACACGGCCTGGCGCTCGGCAAGGCGTTGCTCGCGCGAACGCGCCGCCGCGATCTTCGCGGTCGCGTCGGCCGCCGTGTTCCGAGCGCGCGTGCGGCGATGCAGCAGCTCGAGCTGGCGTTCGCGCAGCAGCTCGCGCTGTTGCTGCAACAGGCGCCGCGCGAGCACCGCGGCCTGCGCGGCCTGGCGTTGGCCGTCGACCAGCTTGTGCAGATCGATCAGCTCGGCTTCCTTCTGCGCGAGCTCGTCGCGCGCGAGCTGCACGGCGGCCGTGCGCTCGCCGCGCTGCGCCTCGAGACCCGAGGCGCGTTGCCGGCCGCGTTCGAGCTCGGCCAGGAGGTCGGCCGCGCGCTGGCGTTGCGCGTCGGCGCGTTCGCGGTGCGTGGTCAGCTCGCCGCGGCAGATCCGCAGCTCTTCCTGCACCTGTTCGAGCGCCGCGGTGCACGCCGCGATCGTTTCGTCGGCCGCCGCGACGCGCTCGGCAGCCGCCGTGCGCTGCTGGTCCGCGCCGGCGAGTTGTTGCTGCAGCTCCTGAAGCTTCTCCTGCTGCGCCGCGAGCTCGCGCCGCAGGATGGCGCCGTCGACGACGGCGAGGGCCGAACGCAGGTCGCGCAGCGACGCCTGCAGCTCGTGGAAACGGCGCGCCTTGCCGGCCTGGATGCGCAGGCTGCGGATGCGGCGCGAACGTTCTTCGAGCAGGTCGGTGATGCGCGCGAGGTTCTGGTCCGTGCGCTCGAGCTTGCGCAGCGCCTCCTTCTTCTGCAGCTTGAAGCGCGCGACGCCGGCCGCCTCTTCGAAGATCGTGCGGCGCGCCTCGGGGTTGGCCGACAACACGGCGTCGATGCGGCCCTGTTCCATGACCGAGTAGCCGCCCGTGCCGAGACCCGTGTCGAGCAGCACGTCGCGCACGTCCTTGAGCCGCACCTCCTGCCCGTTCAGCAGGTAGCTCGATTCCTTGTCGAGCGTGAGCCGGCGCGAGATGTCGATCTCGTTGCGCCCTTCGACGCGTCCGTGCGGGTCCTCGAAGGTGATCGTCACCTCGGCCATGCCCATCGCCTCGCGGCCTTCGGCGCCCTTGAAGATGACGTCCGTCATCTCGGAGCCGCGCAGGCTCTTGGCGCGCTGGTCGCCGAGCACCCACTTGATCGCATCGACGACGTTCGACTTGCCGCAGCCGTTCGGGCCGATGATGCCCGTGAGGCGCGTGTCGAATTCGAACTCGGTGCGGTCTGCGAACGACTTGAAGCCGCGCGCGACCAGGCGCTTGAGCCTCATGCAATCACTCCAGACCGACGCGGCGGTGGCGCCACTGGTCTTCTCCGACCTCGGGCTTGGCGAGCGAACCGAGCGCCAGCTGCCGCCCATACTCGGCGACGGAACGGCGACGGCGCGTGCGTTCGGCCGCGACCGCGCCATAGGCCACCGCCGCCGCGGGCTGCCCCGTCACGACCAGCAGGTGTTGCACGGCATCCGACAGCTCGCTCGTCGTCAACAAGACCGGCTCCTCGCGCTCCGGCTCGCCGTGTTTCCGCCGCAGGGCGTGCAGCGCGACGTTCGCGATCTCGATCGCACGCCAATCCTCGTCGACACCGACGCTGTGCAGCGCCAGATGGATCGAGCGGGCCAGTTTCGTGGCCCGCAAGAACTCCCTGCGACCATCGCGCTTAAGAACCAGATGTTCCGTCCGCCGCTTCATGACCATCCTCCCGTCGCTTTTCGAGCATGGGCTTGAGCTCGTCGAGGAACTGCGTGACGTCCTTGAATTCGCGGTAGACCGACGCGAACCGGACGTACGCAACCTGATCGAGCTGCCTCAGCTCCTGCATGATGAGGTTGCCGATCACCTTGCTCGGCACCTCCTTGTCGAAGGCCTCCATGCATTGCCGTTCGATGCGGTCGGCGATCACCTCGAGCTGCTCGAGGGGAACCGGCCGCTTCTCGCACGCGCGCAGCATGCCGCCGAGCACCTTGAGGCGGTCGAACACCACGCGCTCCCCGTTCTTCTTGACCACACGCAACGGCGCGGTCTCGACGCGTTCGTAGGTCGTGTAGCGCCGACCACAGTCGGCGCAGACACGGCGCCGGCGGATGGCAAACCCGTCGGCGCTCGCGCGCGAGTCGATGACACGATCGTTGTCGGTCTTGCAGTACGGACAGCGCATGGAGCTGGCCCCCAGGCACCGAGCCCAAACCACCAAGACGTGGGCCCTGTGCTTGCGGTACACGGCAGTGACCAGAGCCGGCTGACCCCGGCTCCGACCTTGCAGACGCGCGGGACCTTACTGCCCCAACCCTTTGTGTGTCAAAGGATCGGAGCCACCAATCCGTGGAAAAGTCTGGCTGCAACCAAACCCGAATCGAAGCCGTGCACGAAACGACAAGCCGCGGGTCCGCGCGCCCTCGCTCGCCTGGCTCACCGCCGGTGCAGCATGAGGACGACACGCTCGCGGTCTGCGGGATCGACGTCGAGTTCGACGGAGTTGGCGAAGACGCATCGAGGTCTTCCATCAGAAGGCGACGACGGCGTAGCCCTCGGTGGTGACCAGCTCACCGTTCGTCCAGATGACGCCTTGCGCGTAGAAGGTCAGCGGTCGCAGCGACGCCGGCAGCGGCACTTCCAGAATCCCCGTCGGTTCGAAGAGCACGATCTGCGGCGCCGGCAACAAGAGGCACGGCAACACACCCTGACTGCCGAGCAGCGCCGGCTGCGGCGAGAAGCCGACGACCACGAGGGGCAGATCGTTCGGGTAATAGCCCAGCGTCAGCGTGATGCCGCGACCCAGGAACGACGGCTGCACGAACGGCGGCGGCGATGGCTGCAGCGGACGGCAGGTCGCGACGACCTCGGTGATCGTCAGGTCGTTGTGCGGCGTCGCGACGAGCCAGAGCCGCGTTCCCGCGTACTCGGCGCCGCTGAGACTCGTGGCGACGATGACCCGCACCTGGAAAGATTGTGGCCCGTACGGCCGGATCAGCTGCAGTGGCTGCGCCGTGGACACGCTGGCGACGTCGATCGTGCCGTCGTTGTCGTAGTCGAGCTGCACCGTCGGTGCGCCGACTCCCGGGGCGAGTTCGTCGATGCGCGTGATCCGGATGTCGGCCGACACCGGGGCCGTCGCCGTCAGTTCGACGAGGAACTCGTGCGGCCCCGTGCTCGCGGTGACCGTCGGGACTGCGCCTGGATTCCAGAGGACGTGCTCGAGGCGCACGACCGCACCGTTGTTCCAGTGATAGTGGTGCCAGTTCACAGCCGCCTGTGCGAGCGACGTGCCCGGCAACGATGCGCCGAACCCCCAGTAGCTCGGCAGCTGGCCGACAGGACACATCGCGGTGTTGCTGACCGCGCCATCCGTGATCACGGCTTGCAACGGCGTCAGCGCCGACAACGTGAGCCCGGTCGATTGCCCGGTGAGTGTGGTGGTCAGAACGAGAAGCGCGCAGCAGGCTTGGTGCTTCATGCGGAAGGGTTCTCCGCCGTGAGATAGCAGCTCCCGTCGAGTGCGTAACCGCTCACGAGCGATTCGCCGGCGAAACATGCGCGCCGTGGTTCCCGATGTCCACGTCGACTCACTTGCCGAGGCAGAAGCGACCGTAGATGCGATCGAGCAGCTGTTCGGGCGAATGCGCGCCGACGAACCCGTCGAGAGCCCGCAGCGCTTGCTGCAACTCCACGGCCGCAAGCTCGGTCTCGCGATCGGCCAGGGCGGCGACGCGCAGCACCGCGGCGCGCGCGGCCTGTAGCGCCTGGCGCACGGGCCCGCCCGCATCGACCACGCTGCCTCGCGCGCAACGCTGGAGCAGCGCACGCAGCGGCTCGAGCCCGGTCCGGGCCGCGGCACTCGTCGCGAACACCGGTACACCGGGCGAAAGTCGGGCGGCGACGGCAGGCGGCAGCGGCGGTGCCTTCGCGAGGTCGCACTTGGTCCACACGACCGCGAGCCATGGCAACGACGTCTGCAGCGCCATCGCCGGAGCGACGGGTTCACTCGCATCGAGCACGCAGAGCGCCGCGACCGCGCGACCCGACAGGCGTTCGCGCAGCGCGAGCGCGGCCTGGTCGAGGGCCGAAGGACTCTCGAGGTCCCCGGGTGCGTCCCACAACGCCACTCCGGGCGCGATCTCGATGCGCAGCAGATCGCGCGTCGTGCCCGGCGTCGCGTCGACTAGCGCCTGGGGCCGGTCCGCCATCGCATTGGCCAGCGACGACTTGCCGGCGTTGGCGCGACCGAGCAGCAGCACTTCGCCGCCCGGAGCCGCGGCCGGCAACGCCTGCAACAGCTCGCCGAGCCGCGCTGACACCTGCGCGAGCGGCCCGCGCCAGCTCGCAGCCTCGACTTCGCCCGTCTCGCCGTCGGTGAAGTCGAGCCCCGCTTCGAGCATCGCGAGCACGTCCTGCAGGGCCCCGCGAACGTCGCGCACCGCTGCCGACAACCCGCCCTCCAGCCATTGCACAGCGGCCGCAGCCCCCTGCTGGTCGGCCGCGTGCAGCAGCAGCAGCACACCCTCGGCCTGCAACAGGTCGAGGCGGCCGTTCTGGCACGCGCGCGCCGTGAACTCGCCGGGCAACGCCTGCCGCACGCCGCGCGCGGCCCCGTCGTGCAGCATCGTGTCCTGCAGCAGTTGCACGAGCAGCGGACTGCCGGGCACATGCAGCTCGACCGTGTCTTCGCCCGTGAACGAAGCAGGCCCCATCATCACGAGCGCCATCGCGTCGACAGAGCCTCCGCGCACGCGCACGCGACCCGCGCGCTGCGCGCGCACGGCCGGCAGCGCGGGCTCGAACACCATCGCGGCGACCTCGCGCGCACGCGGGCCCGAGATGCGCAGCACCGCGCGTTCGGCAGCTCCCGGACTGGAGGCCAGAGCCACGATCGTGTCGCCGAGCATGGACCCGATTATGCCGGAGTACTCACGCGTGCAGCCCCGCGAGGCGCCCGGTCGCGAACGCCGCCTGGAAGTTGAAGCCGCCGATCGGGCCGTCGACGTCGAGCAGCTCGCCGCACACGAACAGGCCCGGCTGGCGCCGGCTCTGCATCGTGCGCGGATCGATCTCGTCGAGTGCCATGCCGCCGCGCGTGACCTCCGCGTGATCGAAGCCGAGGCTGCGCGGCACCACGACGCGCAGTTCCTTCGTGAGCTCGAGCAGGCGCAATCGCGCCTCTCGCGACAGTGCCGCGAGCGTGCCCTCCGCGCCCGCGAGCTGCACGAGCGTCGCGCGCAGTCGTTCCGGCAGGTGTGATGGCAACGCGGTTTCGACGCGCCGCGTGCCGTGACTCTTCGCCGCGGCGAGCCACTCGGCCTGCAGCGTTTCTCGCCCGACGCCCGGAGCGAAGTCGAGCCGCACGCTCCCACCACCCTGCTGCTCCTCGATGTCGCCCGCGAGATCCATCGGGGCCGGCCCGGAGAGGCCCTTGTGCGTGAACAGGATCGGGCGGTTGCGGACCTGCAGCTCGCGGCCGTCCGCAGCGAGCGCAGCGATCGAAACACCGTGCAGCACGATGCCCTGCAGCCCGTGCACCCAGGCCGCATCGACGGCCAACGGCGCGAGCGCGGGCCAGGTCTTCGTGATCGTGTGGCCGAAGTTGCGGCAGAAGTCGTAGCCGTCGCCGGTCGTCCCGGTCTTCGGATAACTGAGCCCGCCCGTCGCGAGCACGAGGCTCGCGGCGGTCAGCGAACTGCTGCAAGCCTGGACCTCGAACTGCGAGCCGGTCCACCGCGCCGATCGCATCGGCAACCCCGTGCGCAGTTCGACGCCGGCCTCGCGCGCAAGCCGCAATAGCGCCTCGACGACGTCGCGCGCCTGCTGCGAAACGGGAAACACCTTCTCGAGGTCCTCCTCCTGCAGCGCCACGCCCGCGTTCTCGAAGACCTCGCGCAGCGCCGCGGGTTGGAACGCGCGCAGCGCGTGGCGCAGGAACCGGCCGCGCACGGGACCGAACTGCGCCTCGAGGTCGGCGCCGCTGCGCGTCGTCGTGAGGTTGCAGCGGCCCCCACCGCTGATCAGGATCTTGAGACCCGGGCGCTGGTTCTTCTCGAGCAGCAGCGTGCGGCGCCCGCGCCGCGCCGCCGTGATCGCAGCCATGAGGCCCGCCGCGCCCCCACCGACGACGAGCACTTCGACGGCCGTCACGGCACGAAACGCGCTCGCGTCAGCGCTTGCCCGTCGTGGCCTTGCCGGCCGTGGCCTTGCTGTCCTGGGCCTTGCCGTCCGCAGCCGCGGTGTCGGGCTCGCTGATGCGCAGCACCGGGCGCGTGCCGATCGGCTTCGCGCGGTTCGCGATGTAGCCCTTGCCGAGCTTCTTCATCTTGAAGCGGCCGCGTGTCGGGCCGCCGTTCTTGCGTCGTGAACGAGCCATCGTGGGAATCCTGCAGTCGGGGTTGGTCGGTTACTTCTTGCCCTTGGCAGCCATGGCCTTGGCGGCCGCGTTCTTGACCTGGAGCCCAGGCTTGTCGGCGATCGCGCGCTCGTTCTTGACGGTGCTGTGCAGCACGAGGTAGCCGTTGTTGTGGCCCGGCACGGCCCCGCCGATGTAGACGATGTTGCGCGGTTCGTCGATCTTGACGACCTCGAGCCGCTGCACCGTGACCTTCTCGACGCCGAAGTGTCCGGCCATGCGCTTGCCGCGCGGCACACCGCTGCTGATCGAGTGCTGGCGGCCGAGGCCACCACCGGTGCGGTGGTTCAGCGAGTTGCCGTGCGAGGTCGGCTGGCGGCTGAAGCCATGACGCTTGATCGTGCCGGCCCAACCGCGGCCCTTGCTCGTGCCCGTCACGTCGACGTGCTTGGTGTCCGCGAACACCCCGACCGTGACGTCTTCGCCGGGCTTCTGCGTCGGCGCCTTGTCGAGCCGGAACTCGCGCACGAAGCGCATGCCGTGGTCGAGCCCCGCCTTCTTCGCGGTGCCGAGCTCGGCCTTGCTGCAGACGCGCACGGGCTTGTCGTCGAAGCCGAGCTGAACGGCGTAGTAGCCGTCCGCGGACCGCGGCTTGTTCTGGCGGCCGCGCTTCTTGCCGAGGTTGACGCTCGCGGTGCGATGTCCCTCGGGATGTTCGGCCGCGGTCACCATCTTGACCTGCAGGACCCTGCACGGGCCCGCCTGCACGACGGTCACCGGGACACAGGTGCCGTCTTCCTTGAAGATCTGCGTCATGCCGATCTTCTTGCCGAGAATGCCGAGCGTGCGATTGCCGGATGTCATGACACCAACTCCAGTTTGACCGGGTCGAGAGGGGCCCGCGCGAAGAGGTCCGGCCGCGGCGCCTACGAGGGCCACGGCAGTACGTTCGTTTGCCGAAAGGGCCGAACGTTGTAAGGATTCCCCTGGTCACAAGCAAGCGTGCGCTGGCCCCGACCTGGCGGCGGGCTCCCTACCATGCCAACTACCGCACGAACGCCCGCAGCGCCAAGGCGCAGAGCCCGAGCAGCAGCGACCACGCCGCCAGCTCGCGATCGGGCGTGCCGAACGGCGGCAACGGCCGGTCGGCGCCGACGGCCCGGCTTGCGAGGTCCTGTTCGCCGGGCGCGATCGCCGGACTGCGGACCTTCAGCTTCGCAGCCGCCCCGTAGGCGCGCACGAACGCCCGCCGCAGCAGCTGCGGAAATGCGGACAAGAGCGGCAGGTTGCTGTCCTGCAGGCGGAATGCGAAGTGCACGGACGCGCGGCTGTCGTCGCCCGCGACCGCGGCCAGCGGCACGCGCCCCTCCAGCGTGTGCTCGGCCCACAGGAACGCCTTGCCGGCCGGCAGCGTCTCGCGGAACGCGCAGTGCACCCGCAGCTCCGACAGGTCGAGGCCGGCCGTGAGCGGGGAGCTGCGATCCCAATCGGCGAACTGCGGCTCGAGCCACGGCACGGGAACCCGCTGCGCGTCGAACTGGCTGCCGAAACAGATCGCGCGCACGCGGCCCGGCGCGATCGCGACGTTGCCGCCGTCGACGAGCAACAGGCCGACCTCGACGCCGGGCCCGGCCGGGACGACTTGCCCTCCGACTTCTTCGGCGAGCGTCTTCGCGGCCATGGCCGCGAACGAAGGCCCGGCCTCGGCATCGGCGAGCACGGCGATGCGCGGCGCCGGCAACGGCGGCAGCTCGACCTCGTAGACATCGTCGTCGGGCAGCACGTCGCCCGCGACGACCAGACGCACTTGGAGCAGGCCGCCCTTGGCGAGCCGTTCGAGTTCGACCGACACGGTCTGCACGGCGCGTGGTTGCAGCTCGATCGACAGCGGCGGCGTGTCCAACACGGCGCCGGTGACCTGCACTTCGCCCCTGCGGGCTTCCGGGCCGCACCACGACATGTCCACCGCAACGCTGAACCCCGGCAGCGGCCAGCGGTCGATCGTGCGCACCGCGACGATCGCGGCGTTGGGCCCGGCCGCGCCGACGCACGTGAGCGCTCCCGCGGCCGGCAAGCGCTGCTGCCCCTGGCCGTCGCTCAGCGTCCACACGACGGTGTTCGGACCGGCGACCTGGGCCGCGAGCGCGTCGAGATCCACCGCGAGCGCACCTGCGGGTCGGCCGATGTCCTGCAGCGCGCGCGCAGAAGGCCCGTGCCGCCGCACGAGGTCGCCGCCACAACGCAGTACGGTCACCTCGACGTTTTCGGGCAGCTCGGACAGCTTCTGCCTCACTGCCTGCGTCGCGACGTCGAACGCCGAACGACCGTCGTGGCGCGCCGCCATGCTCGCGGAAGCATCCAACAACACGACGAGCCGCGTCGGCCCCGGCGTGCCGGCCAGCACGGGACCCGCGTGCGCGAGGACCGCGGCGGTGCAGGCCAGTGCCAGCAGCAAGAACCGCAGACCCGACAACCGCGGCGGCTTCTGCCGCAGTGCCTTCTGCGCGAGCCGCCACTGCACGAGGTGCGCGGTCCACGCGCGCTGCCGCGGCCGCGGCGGCAACGCGAGCCAGAACAAGAGCGGCAGCACCAGGAGCCACCACAGATGCGCCGCATGCGTGAGGTTCATCGCGAACACCACTGCACGATCTGCTGGTACGCCGCCGCGGCGAGGAAGTCGGCCGGCGCCGGCACCGGCCAGCGTCGCAGCGGAAAACCACACTGCGCGAACAGACGATCCTGCTGGCGCGCGAGCAGTTCGAGCTGGTGCTGCATCTCGGCCGCGAGAGCCTGGTCGACCGCGATGATCATCTCGGCGCCGGTCTCGAGATCGTCGAGCGTCAAGTAGCCGCGCACCGGCGCCTGCCGATCCTCGGCGAGCACCGGCAGCCAGCCCGTCACCGAGGCGCCGCGGCGGCGCAGCGCCGCGAGCGGCAACTCGCAGGTCGCCGGATCGACGAAGTCGGAGATCCAGTGCAGGCGCCCCGCGACTCCGCGCTTCAAGACGACTCCGATCGCGGCCTCGGCACTCGCCGGCACGACCGGCAGCGCGTCGAGGTGCGCGAGCAGCGCGTCGAGTTCGCCGGGTCCTTCGAACGACGCGACGGCACCGCCACCGGCGCCGGGCGCGATGACCGTCAGGCCATCGAGATGGCGCAATGCGAGGCCCCCGATGATCGCCGCGAGGCGCAGCATGAACAGACGGCGCGGCGTCGTTCCGGCGAGCAGGCTCGGCGACAGATCGAGCAGCAGCGTCAACGCGCGCCGTTCTTCCTCTTCGAACTGCTTCACGAACAACTCGCCGGTGCGCGCGCAGGCGGCCCAGTCGATGCGCCTCAGGTCGTCGCCGCGAACGTAGCGCCGGTGGCCGACGAACGTGCCGCTCTGGCTCAGCACGCGGCGCTTGCTGCGTTCGTGCTCGGTCTTGCCGCCAGGCAGACGCGGACCGCGCGCGAGCAGGTCGTGCAGCAGGTCCTGGAACGCGCGCGGAAAGCGCTCGGGCACGTCCGGCAGGTTGCGGGTTCTCCGCTTCACTTCGCCGCCTGTCGCAGCAGTTCGAAATAGCGACGCACCATCGGCCGCTCCTCGGCAGGCACGTGGCGGCTGCGTTGCGCCGCTTCGGCCGCGCGTTCGAACTCTTCGCGCGAACGCGGCGGCGGCAGCGCGCCCGGCGCGCCCGAGCTGCCGCTCGCGCCGGGTGCCGTGGTCCCGGCGCGTTCGAGCTCCGCGGCGTGCATGCGCACGCGACGCGTCGGACCGTCGCCGACGAACTCCGGCACGATGAAGCGTTGTTGCGCCGGCAGATCGAGCAGCGGGGCCGGCGGCTCGGGCGGCGGCGGCTCGGGTGTCTCGGTGGGCTGTGGTGGCGGCGGCTGCGGCGGCGGTGTGGAGCTCGGCGGTGGCTTCTGCTGCGGGTCCTTCGACTCCGGCTCCTCGTCGCCACCGGGCGCGGGCACGCCGCGGCCGTTGCCCGCGCCGCCCGAGCCGCCCGAGCCGGCGCCATCGCCTTGGGCCGGCTGGTCGACGGTGGGCCGGCCACCGAGCACGCCCGCCCAGGGCGGCACGAGCCATTCGGTCAGCAGCCACGCGAGCAGCAGCAGGATCACGAGCGGCACGAGCCAGCGCCGGCGGCCGAGACCGGACCGGCCGATCTGCGCCACGACCGGGGTCAGGGCAGGCAGCTTCGATGCGACGTCGTCGCCGAGCCAACGCGCCATCGGCACGTCGGCGCGCGCCCGGCGGTGACACTCGAGCCACGTCGCGAACTCATCGCCGAGCACCTCGAGCCCGCCGGGAACCTGGAAGCCGCCGCCGGTGCGCAACAGCGCCGCGTCCGTCACCCCCGACGTGCGAAAGCCGGCGAGCAGCGCGGCGGCGAGCGCGAACGACGCGAGTGCTGTGGCCACGGGCAACCGCCCCTCGGGCACGAGCCACGCGACGACGATCGCGGGACCGGCCACGAGCAGCACCGAGCGCCCCATGGCACCAAGCGCCGCGCGGCGTACGCGCAGCCGCCGCAGCTGCGCAGCAAAGGCGAGCAGGCGCCCGCCAGGCGACGCCGCGTCCAGACCCTCGATGGTCTCGTGCACGCCGCCATCATGCAGCGTCGCTGCGTACAAGAAAATGGCCGGGCACGGGGGTAACGCACCCCCGTCCCCGGCCTACTCAGAAGGAGGAGACGATCACACCATCGACCACCGCCGGCGGGCTGCGCGCACACGAGCCTGCGGTCATCCTGCAGCGGTGGAACGGGCGTCGCGATCGAGGCGGTGGCAACGTGCAAAGGCTGCGGGTCCCGCGTAGGGACAAATGCACCCCGACGACTTCACTGCGGAACGCGCTGTTGCCGACGCGCCGCAGCCACGGGCGTGCAGGCGGCTCAGCCCCCGATCCGCTTCACTTCCTTGGCCTCGGCCTTCTTCTCGTCTTTCTTGATCTCGCCGGGCTTCTCTTCCTTCTTGACCTCGCCGGCCTTCTCGTCCTTCTTGGTCTCGCCCGGCTTCTCGTCCTTCTTGATCTCGCCGGTCTTCTCGTCCTTCTTGACCTCGCCCGCCTTCTCGTCCTTCTTGACCTCGCCGGGCTTCACGCCCTCCACGGGCTGCGCGGGGTCGAACAGCTGCGCCTTCACGTCGAGCTCGAACGACGTGACCGTGCCGGCCGGCCAGGTCAGCAGGAACGCGGACTCCGAACAGTACAGGTAGAACTCGTTCTTGCCCTCGACCTTGTTGCCGACCGAGAGCTTGATCTCGCGATCCTGGTCGCCGTCGCGCAACCCGAGCACGATCTCGATCTGCGGCGGCAAGAGTCCGAGCGTCTGCAGGTTGCCCGCGCGCTGCATCGGCATGCGGAAGTCCTGCACGGCGATCCAGCGCAGGCGCTGCACCAGCGACTCGACTTCGCTCTGCCGCAGCGCGCCGACGTCGGCGGGCGGCTCGACGGCGGTCCACGACGCCTTGTTGTCCTTGCGCTCGAACGTGAAGGTAGTGCCGGCCGTGGCCGCGTTGCGGATCGAGAGCCTCCGCACCTTCTCGGGCTCGGGCTTCGCGAGGACCTTGTCGAGCCACTGGTCCTGCTGCACGTCGCGGCGCCAGCCCTTGTCGAACTCGTAGAGCACGACGTCGTTGCTGTCGCGTTTGCGCACGAACACGCCGCGCACCATCTCGGTGCCGGTCTGCCCCGCGCTCGCATCCTTGCCGACGAGCACTTCGGCGACCACGTTCTGGCCAGTCGTGTCGACGGCCTTGACCACCAACGCGTGGGCTTCGTCGAGTCCGTATGTCGCGAGTTGCTCGGGAGTCGCGTTGGGTTGCACGAGCACGTCGCGGTCGATGCGGATCGCGCGCAGGTGCGCGAACACGTCCGCTTCGACGCGGTCCTTGTTGACCGGCGCGCCGACGAGGTCGCCCGCCACGAGGTTGCCGAACACGAAGCCCTTGCCGGTCTTCACGATGTGCAGCTGGTCGTAGGCGATCTGCTTCTGGTCGGGTTGTCGCGGGTCGGGGGGCGGTTGTTCCTTCTTGGGCTGCTGGAGCAGGATGGCCCCGACGTTGTCCGAGGTGAAGCCGTCGAACAGCAGCGGGATCCGACCGGGATCCTTGAAGGTCTCGGCATCGCTGCTGAGCTGCAGCCAGGTCGGCACGGCGAGCAGGACCGCGGCGGCGGCCACGATGAGATTCTGTCTGGCGAGATTCATCGGTACTCAGGAGCCAAGGGACGCGAGGAAGGTGCGCTTCTGCGCGCGGCGAACCAGGAAGACGCAGAGCCCGAACGCGGCGAGCAGGCCGGCGGGCAACACGACGTTGAGGCCGCGCAGCCAGCTCGTCCTGCTGCGCAGCGTCTGTTCTTGCAGACGCGCGTCGGCGTTCGGCGTGGCCTGCTCCTCGACGAGCTTCAGCGTGCGATCGATGGGCACGCGAGCCTGCAACGCGACGAGATCGGAGTCCTCCGCGATCCAGTCCACCAGCCCCAGGAAGAAAACCGCCCCCATGGTCGAGTACGGACCGCCCGCTTGGGCGTAGTCGCCGCGCACCAGATCGTCGCGCACGAAGTCGGAGTCGCCGATCATCACGATGCGGCCCGGCTTGTCACCCTTCAGGAACGGCTCCGGCTCCGGCGGCGGCTTCGGAGCGTCGACGGGCTTTTGCGCCTCGGGACCATCGACGGGTTTCTTCGTCTCGGGCGTCTCGTCGGGCTTCTTCCCCTTCTCGGTCGGGCCGGCGTCCTTGTCCTCCTTCTCCTTGGCGGCTGCCTCCGCCTCCTTGATCTCGGACGGGCGCTTGGGGCGTTCTGCACCCGCGAAGAACGAGCTGAAGCGACCCTTCACCTGGACCATCAGCGGCGCCTGCTGGCGCGGTTCGGCTTTGAAGCGCTCCCCGAGTTTCTGCCTGAACTTGTCCAGCTCCGCTTGGCGCGTCGCCGGGTTCTGTCCGATCGGATTCAGCATCTGCGGCGGATCCTCGACGAGCACATCCGGACTCGACCACAGCAGCACGCGTCCCTCGACGTTCTCGGGCAGGTCGAGCACGCCGCCCGCACGTTGGCGCAGGCCCACCCAGGTCGGCCAGTAGAAGCCGGGGCCGCGGCCGATCTGCTTGAACGACTTGAACAGGAAGTCGTCGCTCGGCATGCCCGGGACGAACAGCTTGCGAAAGATCTCGGCGAGCTCCTTGTCGGGTTGACCACGCTCGTCCTTGCTGAGCTCGTCGGCGACCTTCTTCCAGTCGAAGTCCCTGGCATGGAAGAAATACGGGTAGGCCACCCACACGAGCTGCTGGCCGAACGTGCCCATCTGCGGCACCGCGAAGTACTCGAAGCCCTGCATGATCCGCTCGCGCGGCGTGTGCGCTACCTCCGCCATGTCGGCGAGCACCTTCTGCTTCCAGTCGATGCCGTAGCTCAGCAGCTGGTCGCCGAACTGCTTCTTGCTGCCTTGCGCGTCGACCTGGAACGGGATCTTCGCGAACACGCGATTCGGTCCGATCGCGTACTCGGCCGCGTCCGCGAACACGACCAGCGTGCCACCGCGCACGACGAACTGGTCGAGCACGTACTTCTGCCGGTCGGTGAGGTCCTTCGGCCGGAACAGGAACAGCGTCTCGAGGTCCGCGGGCAGCAGCGCGCCGTCGTCGTCCTTGAAGTTCTGGAACTCGTAGCGCTTGGCGACGACCTCGACCGTGCGCAGCGCGTTCCAGCCGATGCCGCCCGGCGTCTGCTGGCCGGCCGCGTTCGCGGGCCACTCCATGTAGCCGATCTTGCGCTTCTGGTCGGTCATCACTTCCTTGATCGCCGGGGTCAGCGCTGCCTCGGCCACGAACGAGCTGGTCGGCCCGAACTGGGCGATCACCTTCTGCTTGCCGCCGCCATACACGAGACGCAGGCCCTGCCAGTGGCGGTCCACGGAGATCGACGTCGACGTCTTGCTCTGCAGATCGACCTGTTTCACGCCGATGCGCTGGCAACGGTCGGCGATCGCCTTGTCGGCGTTCGGATCGAAGCGTTGCACGACGACCCTGCCGCGGCCGAGCTGCACTATCTCGTCGAGGAAGTTGTCGGCGATCGCGCGGGTCTCGCGCAGTTGGACCGGCAGCTTCTCCTTCGGACTGAAGTAGGCCTCGATCACGAGGCGCTTGTCGAGCATGCCGAGCAGCGTGCGCGTCGACTCGGTGGTCGACCACAGCGAGTCGGAGGTCAGGTCGAAGCGCAGGCGGTGGCGCGAGCAGAGGTAGACGACTTCGCCGAGCACGAGCAGCACCAGCAGCAGGTGCAGGGACACGGCCAGCGCGGCGCCGCACTCGCTCGCGCGTCGGCGAGCTGCTCTCACAGAAGTAGGGTGCTTGCGATTCATGCGATCACCCGCGGTGGCGTCTCGTCTCGAGCACGAGCGCGTTGGCGTAGAGGAAGAACCCGCAGAAGCAGGCGAAGTAGACGACGTCGCGCGTGTCGAGCACGCCGCGCGAGATGCTCTCGAAGTAGCGATACGGGCTCACTCCGTTCAGCACGTCGACGCCCCACGCAGGCATCCACTCGGCCATCCACTCGATCAGGCTCGGATAGCCGAGCGCGTAGAGCACGAACAGCGACACCAACGAAACGAGCATCGCGACGATCTGGTCGCGCGTCGTGCTCGACCAGAACATGCCGACGGCGACGAAGCTGCCCGCGAACAACAGCGACGCTACGTAGGCGGCGAATACCTGCAGCCAGTCGACGCGTCCGAAGACACCGAGGGTGATCGGCAGACCGAGCGTCAGCAGCAGCACGAAGCCCAGATACGCGACCACTGCTCCGAACTTGCCGAGCACGAGCTGCGGGATCCGGACCGGGAATGTCATCAGCAGCTCGATCGTGCCGAGCTTGCGCTCCTCGGCCCACAACCGCATCGTGAGCGCGGGCAAGAAGCACAGGAACAGGAACGGCAACAGAGCGAAGAAGCCCTGCATGCTCGCCTGCGCGCCGTGCTGCAGGCTGCCCTGCGACGCGAAGAACAGCAGCAGGCCGAGGAACAGCACGCCGAACACGTAGGCGATCGGCGACGTGAAGTAGCTCTTCAGTTCGCGGCGGAAGATCACGAGAGTCTCACGCATGGAGAGCCTCCTTCTGCGCCTCCAGCGTCAGCGATCGGAACACGTCCTCGAGGCTCGCGCGTTCGCGGTGCAGGCCGAGCAGGGCCCAGCCGTTCTTGACGATCAGGCGCGCGAACGCCTCCTCGATCGGCGCCGAACCCGCTCCGACTTCGAGGCGGTAGTCGATCCCGTCCGGACCGCGCGCCACGACGGTGATCGGGCAGCCGTTCAGCAGCTCGCGGCTCTGCGACAGCACGTTGGCTTCGGGACCGCGCACGCGCGCCAGCAAGGCGCCGACCGGGTGGCTGCCGACCAGTTCTTCGCGCGTGCCGTCGGCGACGATCTGCCCCTGGCTGACGATGATGATCCGCGAACAGGACTTCTCGACTTCCTGCAGGTAGTGCGTGCTGAGCACGACCGTGTGCTCGGAGCCGAGGCGTTCGATCAGCTTGCGCACCTCGACGATCTGGTTCGGGTCGAGACCCGAGGTCGGCTCGTCGAGGAACAACACGGGCGGCTCGTGCACGATCGCCTGCGCGAGACCGACACGCTGCCGGTAACCCTTCGACAGCTCGACGATGTTCTTGCCGACGACGCGTGAGAGACCGCACAACTCGATCGCGCGCGCGATCGCGGTCTTGCACTGGTTCACGGGCACACCGCGGATCTCGGCGCAGAAGCGCAGATACTCGTCGACGCGCATCTCGCCGTAGAGCGGCGTGCTCTCGGGCAGATAACCGATCCGGCGGCGCACCTCGAGCGAGGCGCCGACCACGTCGAAGCCGGCGACCGTCGCCTTGCCGCCGTCGGGCAGCAGATAGCCGGTCAGGATCTTCATCGTCGTCGACTTGCCGGCGCCGTTGGGGCCGAGGAAACCGACGACTTCGCCCTTCTGCACCGCGAAGGAGATGCCCTTCAAGGCGCGAGCAAAGCCATAACTCTTCTCGAGCCGATCGACCTCGATCATCGTTCCGTCGCTCCGATATCAGAAAACTTCATCTGCATGCTCCAAATGGGCAACGCCGTCGCGTCAGGGCAACATGCTCGTACACCGACCAGCCGCGCCGGTCACTCCTCGAGACGGAAGGAATCCAGGAACGCCTTGTTGCTGTCGGTCTTCATCAGGCGGTCGATCAGCAGCGGCATCGCGTCGAGCGCGTTCATGCGCGCGAGCACGCGCCGCAGCGTGTAGAGGCGCTTCGTCGTCTCGGCGCCGAACAACAGCTCCTCCTTGCGCGTGCCCGACAATTCGATGTCGATCGCGGGGAAGATGCGGCGTTCCGCGAGCTGGCGGTTCAACACGAGTTCCATGTTGCCGGTGCCTTTGAACTCCTCGAAGATCACCTGGTCCATGCGCGAGCCCGTGTCGACGAGCGTCGTCGCGAGGATCGTCAGCGAGCCGCCCTCCTCGCAGTTGCGCGCCGAGCCGAAGAAGCGCTTGGGCACTTCGAGCACCTTGGAGCCGAGGCCGCCCGACATCGTGCCGCCGCCGCGGCCGCCGAGGAAGCTGTTGTAGGCGCGCGTGAGTCGCGTGATCGAGTCGAGCAGGATCACGACGTCGCGGCCGGTCTCGACGAGCCGCATCGCGCGCTTCAGACAGATCTCGCTGACCTCGATGTGGTGCTTCGGCCCTTCGTCGAGCGTGGACACGAGCACTTCGCGGTTGGGTCCTTCGACCGAACGCTTCCATCCCGTCGCTTCTTCGGGCCGCTCGTCGATGAGCAGCACCATCATGTGCACCTCGGGATACGCGGTGCCGATCGCGTGGCAGATCTTCTGCAGCAACACGGTCTTGCCCGACCGCGGCGGCGCCACGACGAGGCCGCGCTGGCCGCGCCCGACCGGACACAAGATGTCGACGACACGCAGACTGATGTCGTCGTCGGCGGGCGCCAACACGAACATCGGCTGCGGATCGATCACCGTGAGGTCGCGGAAGGTCTTGAGCTCGCGGCGCTCTGCGGGCGGCATGCCGTCGACTTCGTCGACCGACGCCATCGTGAGACGCTGTGGGCCGCGGCTCGGCATGCCCGCCTGCCCGCGGATCTCGCTGCCTTCCTGCAGGCGATGCGTGCGGATCAACGCGGACGGCACGAACACGTCGCCGTTCGGGATCGTGTCCTGCATGTAGCTGTTCTGCTTCTTGCGCAGCCAGCCATTGCCCTCCTTCGTGTATTCGAGCACGCCAAGGGCCTCTTCGGTCGGCCCTTCGACGATCGGCCGCGCATCACCGCCGCCACCATCGCCATTGCCGCCGTTGCCGACCGCCGTGCCGCTCCCGCCATAGCCGCCCCCGCCATTGCCGGGGCCTTGGCCGCCACCGAAGCCGCCGCCACCACCCCCGCCGCCGCCACCGCCGCGACGGCGACGGCGCCGCCGGCCGCCACGCCAGCGTTTGCGTTCAGGGCCGCCTTGGTCGGAGGCCGCGTCCATTCCGCCAGTAAACTCGTTCTCACTGATGCTCATGTAGATGCATCCCGATCAGCCAGCTCGATTGGCTGGCAGTCTTCTCCGGGCCGATCGACGCGCCCTTGCCACTCCACCGCGCGCTCCATCGACCCAACGTTGTTCGTGCCCCAGGAGGCCACTGCCTCGAGCGGCTATCTCTGCCCTCGAACGGGTCCAGCTCCAGGAATGGCCTGGATCCCTATCCGGCCCGGCAGGCGATGACGTGAAATCACGTCATCGAAACCGCGCCGTCCCGCCACCCACATCACGAGTCCAGCGCCGACATCCGAGCATGAGCTGCGGACCCAAACGCTGGATCAAGCCGCTGGCCGAGGTTGCCTGCGAAGCCCGCTTGGGACTCGACGTGGTCAGGGCGAGTGTCGCCGGCTCGCTGTCCACCAGCGGGCCAGAGACGAGCACGGACGATAACGACCACGATGGCCCCACGCAAGCGGCCATCCATGTTTTCTCACACGCACGTTGCCGCCTCACGAGCGTCGGCTGCCGCATGGTTGCAGGCGCCCCGGGCTTGCGCTATCCACGTGCCCCTGCGATCGGCGGTTGCGATTCAACTCGGAGGCCGCCGAACACCGAAATCAGGCCAGCGGGCAATCACCCGCGCTACCGACCGGACCAACGCACGCATGCAGAATCCCTTCGACCTCGATCCCCGCCGCCTGCGCCCCGATGAAGACGACGACGAGGAGCACGAGCACGGCCAGAACGGCGAACCGCGGAACCCCCCGAGCCCCTTCGAAAGAGCCCTGCTGGATGCTCGCACGCTGCTGATCAGCGGCCCCGTCGACGACAAGATGCTGCGCGAGGCCACGGTTCGCTGCCTCGCGATGGAGCAGAAGGACCCGAAGAAGCCGATCACGGTCTTCATCAATTCGCCGGGTGGCAGCGCCGACGCGGGCTTCGCGCTCTACGACATGCTGCGCTTCATCAAGCCTCCGATCATCACGGTCGTGAACGGCCTCTGCGCTTCGGCGGGCATCCTGGTCCACCTCGCCGCCGACAAGAAGCGGCGGTTCTGCATGAGCGAGAGCCGCTTCATGATCCACCAGCCATCGACGATGGGGCGCGGCACCGCGAGCGACCTCGACATCACGGCCAAGGAGATCCTCAAGCTGCGCGACCGCTACAACCGCATCATCGCGGAGACCTGCGGCAAGACCCCCGAAGCCGTGCTCGAGTCGGCGCGCCGCGACTTCTGGCTCGACGCGGGACAGGCGCTCGAGTACGGGCTCGTGCACAAAGTCGTGAAGAAGCGCGAAGAACTGCCGGAATGACCGTCGGTCCGCTCGCGAGCGCGCAGTGAACCTGCCCCCGCGGCGCTCGTTGTGCCGAGCCATGCTGCGCCCGTTCGCGGTAGTCGATCATCGCCGCAACGCGGCGTCACCGAACAGCGCAAGACAGCCCCCTGCCGCCGCTGCGGCGACGAGCCCGAGCCACCCGGGCGGGAGGCCGCGCGGCTACTTGCTGGTAGCCCTGGCGGCATGCTTCGCCGCCAGCCCCGCGTTGGGCACAACACTGCCACAGGGCCAAGACGGGCTCGTGCTCATCCTGCGGCGCGATCCCTCGGGTGGGCCTGCGACCGGCGCGACCGGGTATCTCGTCTGCGAGCCCGCTTGGGAACTGCCCGTGTTGCGCGGCCTCTGGCACGGCGAGCGCGTGATCTCGCCGACGACGCTCGCCACGGGCAGCAGCGACGACAAGGGCATCCTGCGCTTCCAATACCCGGGGAACGAGGCGCGGGCGGGCTCAGGCTTCGTGTTCACGCCGCAGGGTCTCGGCGCACTCGTGGGCCGACTGCGGCCCGGGCGGGCGCAGCGTCTCGAGCTGCACCCGATGGCGGCCGTGACGACCGCGACGGGCACGGAGCAGTTCACGTTGTGGGCACGCAACACGCTGCCGTCCGGTGAGACTGTGACGCTGCGCGAGAGCACCGGCACCGAACACCGCCTTCCGGCCGGCACCTACGAAGTGTGGGCGCACAACAGCGACGGCTGGATCTGGCAGCGCCTCGAGCTCGTGTCGGGGCAACGGTCCACGATCCAGTTCACGGGCAAGGCGCAGCAGGTGCACGCACCACGCCCGAACCTCGTGTATCCGTCGGGCCGACCCGAGATCGAATTGCGAGGGCCCGACGATCGCTTCGTGCTGCTCGGCCCGGCGCTGGCGGCGCCGCTCGCGACCATCGTGTCGCTCGATGGGCTCGTGCTGCCCGATCGCGTGCTGCCGCTGTCACCCGTGCCAGCAGCGCTCGAGTGGCCGCCCCCACGACCACGAGGCCAACAGGTCGCGTTCGACTTCCCGGCCGCCGGGGAAAGCAAGCACGCGGCGCTCTTCAGTCTCGTGTGCCGCGAGGGCGGGCGTTGGCAGGTGCTCGGCGCCGCCACGCCCTCGCGCGGCAAGTTCGCGATGCCTACACCGCCCGAGGGCGACACCTGGTTGCTGCTCGTGGCCGAGGGCCATGCGCCGCTGGCCTGGCCCTGGTCGCAGCCCAAGCCGGAGAAGCTCGAGCCGCCACGCGGCGTGCCTCTGTCCGCGATCGCGCGCGACGCACGAGGCGATCCCGTCGTCGACCTGCAGGTCGAGTACGTTCCCGACGGCCAGGAAGTGGCCGCCGTCGCCGCGCACAGCGATGGCCGTGGCCGCGCCGACCTCGGCCGCGCGCTCGCTCCCGGTCGCTTGCGCATCAGCGATGCCCGCTTCGCGAACCAGGAGATCCCGCTGCCGGCGATCCCCGCAGACGGCGTAGGCGTCACGGTGAGCGAGGGCAGCCGCGTCACGGGAACGGCACAGTGGCCCGATGGGAAGGCCGCGGCCTTCGTGCTCGTCACGCTGCGCGACCCGCGCGGGTTCCTGCGACCCGACGCGCGCAGTGCGCTGACCGGGCCGGACGGCAGCTTCACCTTCTGCGGACTCCACGAAGAGGGCGTCTACGTGCTGTTCGCGACGGCGCTGCGCGAGGACCGCACCTGGTCGGGCCGAATCGGGTCAGTGCGCACCGACACCGAAGACGTCGTCCTCACGCTGCAGAACGAGGATCCGAGGCTGGTGCCTTCGGGTGGGCGCTGGTGACGAGGGATCACCGCTTGCGCACGACGCAGTGCGCGCTGATCCACTCGTATCCACCCCATGCGTCGAGACTGCCGTCGACGGACTCGCCACCCGCAGCGGCGGCAGCACGGTCGTGAACGCCTTCACACCGACGGCCGGTATGGCATCGCCCTACTCCCACTCGATCGTCGCGGGCGGCTTGCTCGAAATGTCGAGACAGACGCGAGAGAAGCCCTTCACTTCGTTCAGGATGCGGTTGCTGATGCGCTTCAAGACCACGTCGGGCAGCAGCTCCCAGTCCGCCGTCATCGCGTCCTGGCTGCTCACGATGCGCAGCATGCAGATGTCCTCGTAGACGCGCGCGTCGCCCTTCACGCCGACCGACTTCTGCGGCACGTAGACCGCGAAGTACTGCCAGAGCCCCTTGTGCAGCGAACGCTGCTCGACCTCCTCGCGCAGGATGCGGTCGGCAGCTCGCAGCGGCTCGAGCTTCTCGAGCGTGACCTCACCGAGACACCGCACCGCGAGGCCGGGGCCCGGGAACGGCTGGCGGTCGACGAGTGCCGCGGGCAGGCCGAGCTGGCGGCCGATCGCGCGCACTTCGTCCTTGAACAGATCGCGCAGCGGCTCGACGAGCACGAGGTCGAGATCCTTCGGCAGACCACCCACGTTGTGGTGGCTCTTGATCGTCGAGGTCGCGCCGCCGTGCGCAGCGACCGACTCGATCACGTCGGGATACAGCGTGCCCTGACCCAGGAACCGCGCGTTGCGGCAGCCCTTCGCTTCGGCGCGGAAGACCTCGATGAAGACGCGCCCGACGATCTTGCGCTTCTGCTCGGGGTCGACGACGCCCTTCAGCTCGCCGAGGAAGCGTTCGCTCGCATCGACGACCTTGAGATCGATGTGGTGCTGGTCGCGAAACAGCGCTTCGACGCCGTGCCGCTCGCCGTGACGCAACAGCCCGTTGTCGACGAACACGCAGTGCAGGCGGTTGCCGATCGCGCGGTGGATCAACACGGCCGCGACCGAGCTGTCGACGCCGCCCGACAGGCCCATCACGACGTCGCCTTGCTCGCCGACGAGCGTCTTCACGGCGGCGACCTTCGTGTCGACGATGTTGCCGGGGTTCCAGTCGGTGCGGCAGCGGGCCACGCGGATCACGAAGTTCTCGAGCATGCGCCCGCCGTCTTGCGTGTGCGCAACCTCGGGATGGAACTGCAGCCCGTAGAAGCGCCGCTTCTTGTCCGCGACGACCGCGAACGGGGACGGCTCGCTCTTCGCGAGCACCTCGAACCCGGGGCCGAGCTTCGCGACCTTGTCGCCGTGCGACATCCAGACGATGCCGCGGTCGCGCACGCCCTCGAGGAAGCCCGAGCGGTCCACTACATCGAGCTCCGTGCGGCCATACTCGGCGCCCGATTGTCCCGGGATCACCTGACCGCCAGTTTGCTGCGCGAGCCACTGCAGTCCGTAGCAGATGCCGAGCACCGGCACCCCCTGTTGCAGGATCACCGGATCGAGCTCCGGCGCGTCCTTCTCGTAGACCGAACGCGGCCCGCCGCTCAGGATCACGGCGCCGGGTCGCATGTGCGTGAACGTGAACATCGCGCGCTCGGGCACCGTGATGCGCGAGTAGACGCCGAGTTCGCGCACACGCCGCGCGATCAGCTGACAGTATTGAGCGCCGAAGTCGACGATGAGGACGCCGCCGCTCGGGCCGTTGTTGCTCTGTGGGTCGTTCATGCTTCGCCGCTGTAGTTCGGCGCTTCCTTCGTGATCTGGATGTCGTGCGGGTGCGACTCGCGCAGGCCGGCCGCGGTGACGCGCAGGAACTTCGCTTTGCCCGAGAGCTCGGCGAGCGTGCGCGCGCCGCAGTAGCCCATGCCGGACCGCAGGCCGCCCGTGAGCTGGTAGATGAACTCCGCGACGGGCCCGCGGTAGGGCACCATGCCCTCGACGCCCTCGGGCACGAACTTCGGACGCTCCTTGATCTCACCCTGCGCGTAGCGATCGGCCGAGCCCTGCTCCATCGCGCCGAGCGAACCCATGCCGCGCACGGTCTTGAACTGGCGGCCGCGGTAGAGAATCGTCTCGCCGGGGGACTCTTCGACGCCCGCCAGCAGCGAACCGAGCATCACCGACGAAGCGCCGGCAGCGAGCGCCTTCACGATGTCGCCCGACTGGCGGATGCCGCCGTCGGCGACGACAGGCACGGCAGCCGGCCCGCACGCGCGCACGGCGTCGAGCACGGCCGTGAGCTGCGGCACGCCGCAGCCCGTGACGATGCGCGTCGTGCAGATCGAACCGGGACCGATGCCGACCTTGACCCCGTCCGCTCCCGCGTCGACGAGCGCCTTGGCGCCGTCGTAGGTGCCGACGTTGCCGGCGACGACAGGAATGGGGCACGCCTTCTTGATCGCGCGCACCGTGTCGATCACGTTCTTGCTGTGGCCGTGCGCCGTGTCGACGACGACGACGTCGCAACCGGCTTCGAGCAGCTTGCCGACGCGGTCGAGATCGTGCACGCCGACCGCGGCGCCGACGAGCAGGCGGCCGCGGCTGTCGCGCGCGGCGGCCGGGAACTCCTCGGTGCCGCGGATGTCGCGCATCGTGATCAGGCCGGCCAGCGTGCCGTCCTGCTGCACGAGGATCAGCTTCTCGACCTTGTTGCGGCGCAGGATCTGGCGCGCCTGGTCGAGCGTCGTGTTCGGCGCCGCCTTCACGAGATTCTGCGCCGTCATCACGGTCGCGACCTTGGCGTCGCGCGCCTCGACGAAACGCAGGTCGCGGTGCGTCAGGATGCCGACCACGACGCGGCGGCCGTCGACGACGGGCAGGCCGCTGATCTTGTGCGCCTGCATCAGGTCCTTCGCCTTGCCGATCGTGTCGTCGGGCGACACCGCGACGGGATCCTGGATCACGCCGTTCGCCGAGCGCTTGACCTTGTCGACCTCGGAGACCTGCCGGTCGACCGTCAGGTTCTTGTGCACGATGCCGATGCCACCCTGCTGCGCGAGAGCGACCGCCATGCGCCACTCGGTGACCGTGTCCATCGCGGCGCCCGCGATCGGGGCCTGCAGCGAGACGCCGCGGCAGAACCGCGAGCTGATGTCGACGTCGCGCGGCAGGGCCGATCCGAGCTGCGGCACCAGCAGGACGTCGTCGTAGGTGAGGCCTTCGCCGAGGAACTCAGCCACAGTTGCTTTCTCCGGAAGTGACGGGAAAGCGTGACGAGCCTAGCGGTGCTGGGCGGTCCCTGCCATCGGTCTCGCGTGAATCGTCGCCCCTACTTCACGGGGTCCCACCCGGCCTTCCTTGGCTCGTAGCGGACCTTGGCCTGCGGAAACGCGGCCAGCAGGGCCTCGGCGCGCGCGATCAGCGTGTCGCGCCCGGCCGGTCCACGGGGTCGAACGCAACCAGCTCGTGCGGAGCGACGCCGACGCCTTCGATGCCTTGCCGCCCTGGAAGCGCGTCTTGTTGGACGCCACGGACACGTAGAGCGAGAACAGCTTGCTGGGCAGCTTGATGTCCGTC
>Ga0111538_10000185_pt1 | contig 74509 bp, 80 predicted proteins | sample SoiMethybrSBSTD1_FD_79669 | JGI IMG/M metagenome (GOLD analysis project Ga0111538, IMG submission 79669) | Bulk soil microbial communities from a Populus tree surrounding site in Tennessee, USA - Soil MetaG P. TD hybrid SBSTD1 (version 2)... | ecosystem: Environmental > Terrestrial > Soil >...
AGACAACGTGACGGTGGAAGTGACGCTGGTTTCGCCGATCGCGATGGAAAAAGAGCTGCGTTTCGCCATCCGCGAGGGTGGCCGGACCGTCGGCGCCGGCGTCGTCACCGACATTCTGGAATAACGGATAATCATGGCCATCGTGACGCAAAAAATCCGGATCCGTCTGCGCGCCTACGACCACATTACGTTGGACAAGTCGGCGGCGGAGATCTGCAAGACGGCGGAGCGGACCGGCGCGCGCGTCGCGGGCCCCGTCCCTCTTCCCACGAAGAAAACGGTGTACACGGTGAACCGCTCGCCGCACATCGACAAGAAGTCGCGCGAGCAGTTCGAGCGGCGCGTTCACAAGCGCGTCATCGACATTTACAATTCGACGCCGCAAACGGTGGATGCGCTGCAGCGCCTCGATCTGCCGGCCGGCGTCGACATCGAGATCAAGGTCTGATGTCATGGTGAACGGAATCATCGGCCGGAAAAAGGGAATGACCCAGGTGTTCCTGGAGGACGGGACGCTCGTTCCGGTCACCGTGATCGATGCCGGCCACTGCTCCATCGTGCAGAAGAAGTCGCCCGAGAAGGACGGCTACACCGCGGTGCAGATGGGCGCGTTTGCCGGCAAGGAAAAGCGCCTGGGCAAGCCGCGCTCCGGCCACGGCCGAAAGCACGGCGGCAAGCTCGTACGCCGCATCATCGAGTTCCGTGTTCCGTCGCTCGAAGGATTCGAGTCGGGACAAGAGATCAAGGTGGAAGAGGTGTTCACGGTCGGCGACCACGTGGACGTGCGCGGCGTCTCCAAGGGACGCGGTTTCGCGGGAACGGTCAAACGGCACAAGTTCAACGTCGGACCCATGACCCACGGCAGCATGAATCATCGCGCGCCGGGTTCGATCGGACAATGCGCCACGCCGGGACGCGTGTTCAAAGGCAAACGGTTGCCCGGTCACATGGGCGATCGCAACGTGACGGTGCGCAATCTGCAGGTCGTGCGCATCGATTCCGAGAATCACATCCTTCTGGTGAGGGGCGCGGTTCCCGGTGCGTTCAACGCGGAAGTTCTCGTGCGCAAGACGAAAAAGGGCGTGCGAGTTCCCAAGTACAAGACAGGTTGATCGAAGATGACCAAAGCACGCACGAAAACCAAGAACGACGATGCGAAATCGGCCAAGGCGGTCGCGTACAGCGCCAAGGGCGACGAGTCGGGATCGCTCGAGCTTCCGCCGAGCATCTTCGGCATCACGCCCAAGCCGCATGCCGTTTGGGAAGCCGTCGTGAATTACGAGGCGAATCAGCGCCAGGGAACGGTGAAGACGAAGACGCGCGGAGAGATCCGCCGCTCGAATTCCAAGCCGTGGCGCCAGAAGGGAACCGGACGCGCGCGCGCCGGAACGTGGCGCAGTCCCATTTGGGTCGGGGGCGGCACGATTCACGGCCCGCAGCCGCGCGATCATTCCTACCGCCTGCCGCGCAAGCTGAAGCGCACGGCACTTCTCTCCGCGCTCTCCGATCGCGCGCAGAACGGCCGTGTTGCGATCATCGATTCGATCGAGCTCTCGCAGGCGAAGACCAAAGTCATGGCTTCGCTCTTGAAGAAGCTGGGTCTCGAAGGGCAGAAGGTGCTGCTTCTTACCGAAGCGCATGACAACAACGTGGTGCTCGCCTCGCGCAATCTGGCCAAGGTGGTCGCGATGCCGGCACGTGAAGTGAATCCATACATGGTCGTGGCCTGCGACTGGATTTTGGCGACGAAGGACGCGGTCAAGACTTTGGAAGAGGTGTTCTCGTAATGGAAGCGCGCCAAGTTCTTCGCCGCCCGCTTCTTACCGAGAAGGCCACGGTCTCCCGGGAAACTCGCAACGAATACGCATTCGAAGTGAATACCCGGGCGAACAAGTTGCAAATCAAGGCGGCGATCGAGCAAGAGTTCAACGTGAAGGTCGCCGATGTGCGCACCGTCACGATCCGAGGAAAGTTGAAGAGGCAGGGCTACACGATGGGCCGACGTTCCGATTGGAAGAAGGCGCTCGTGACCCTGAAGCCGGGAAACACGATCGAGCTGTTCGAGCAGACATAAGAGCATTCGAGACTCGCGCCCGGGGCAGTGTCCGCACGATCCCGGGTATCGCCCCCGTCCCGGGGGGAGTGACCCGAACGCGCCAGATATGGCGAAGCTGAGGGGCGCGGGATCGACGAAACCGCGGACACGGAAAGAACGAGATGGGAATCAAGAAGTACAAGCCGACGACGCCGTCACGTCGTTATTTCAACACTGCGGATTTCTCGGAGATCACGACGTCGACTCCGGAGAAGTCGTTGTTGGAGCCCTTGCGCAAGAAGGGTGGGCGCAATCATCACGGCCATGTGACGTCGAGATTTCGCGGCGGCGGACACAAGCAAGCTTACCGGCGGATCGATTTCCGCCGCGACAAGCACGGGATTGCCGGCAAGGTCGCGACGATCGAATACGATCCGAATCGCAATGCGCGCATCGCGCTGGTCGTGTATGTGGACGGTGAGAAGCGCTACATCCTGGCGCCCTTGGGACTCAAGATCGACGACCAAGTGATGTCCGGACCGGATGTGGAGCTGCGCACCGGCAATGCCATGCCGCTGTCCAAGATTCCGCTGGGAACCGTCGTGCACGCGGTCGAGCTTCGCCCGGGACAAGGCGCGCGCATCGCGCGCGGTGCCGGGACGTTTGCGCAGCTCATGGCCAAGGAAGGGCCGCACGCGCTTCTGCGCTTGCCGTCCGGTGAAGTGCGCAAGGTGCATGCATCCGGTTACGCGACGATCGGCCAGGTCGGCAACGAAGACGCGCAAAACGTGAGCTTCGGCAAAGCAGGACGCACGCGCTGGCTCGGCCGGCGCCCGCACAATCGCGGTGTCGCCATGAATCCGGTCGATCACCCGATGGGCGGAGGCGAAGGCAAGTCTTCCGGCGGACGGCATCCCTGCTCGCCGTGGGGCATGCCCAGCAAGGGGTACAAGACGCGCAAGCCGAAGAAGGATTCGAATAAGTTGATCGTGAAGAGGAGAAGCAAATGACGCGGTCGGTGAAGAAGGGACCTTACGTCGTCCAAAGTCTCGTCGCGAAGATCGAAGCGATGAACCGTTCCGCGGACAAGCGCGTGCTCAAGACTTGGGCGCGCCGCTCCACGATCACGCCCGAGTTCGTCGGCCACACCCTGGCCGTGCACAACGGCAACAAGTTCATTCCGATCTACGTGTCGGAGAACATGGTCGGTCACAAGCTCGGCGAGTTCGCGCCGACACGCACGTTCCGCGGGCACAGCGGTCGTTCCTCGGAGAAAACCGCAACGAAGTCGTCCGGCGGACCTCCGCAAGGCGGCGGTGGCGGCGGGTCGAGCGGACCGCCTTCGAAGAAGTCGTAGGAGAGAGAGCATGGAAGCGACGGCACGCGCTCGAGACATTCGCATCGCCCCGAGGAAAATGCGCCTCGTCGTGGACTTGATCCGCGGGCGAAAGGTCGAGGACGCGCTGGTCATCTTGCAGGGCACGGAGAAGAAGGCGGCACCGTTGATCGAGAAGATTCTGCGCTCGGCGGTGGCCAATGTATTGCACGTCGCCGGCGACGAAGCCGCGGCGCGCGTCTCCGTGGATGATTTGTTCGTAAAGACGGCGTTCGTGGACGGCGGCCCATTCTTGAAAAGATTTCGGCCGCGGCCCATGGGACGCGCCAATCGTATTCGCAAGCGCACGAGTCACGTGACCGTAGTGGTCGGCGAGCGCGGTAAGAAGCCGCGTGCCGCCGCGCCTGCCGCGCGCGCGAAGGCGGAAGCACCAGCGCCGCGGACCGCGCAGCGGAAGACGCAGCGTAAGTCGCAGCGCAAAGCGCCGCGCAAATAGGAGGAACCTTGGGTCAAAAAACCCATCCGGTCGGACTTCGACTCGGCATCATCAAGACCTGGGACTCGCGTTGGTTCGCGGGCCGGGACTTCCCCGAGCTTTTGCAGGAAGACTTGATGATCCGGCGTTATTTGGGACGCCGTCTCGCACAAGCGGGGCTTTCGCGAATTCTGATCGAGCGCAAGGCGAACAAGGTCACGATCGTGATTCACACGGCACGTCCCGGCATCGTCATCGGACGCAAGGGCGCGCAAGTCGACCAGATTCGCGACGAGCTGCAGAGTCTCACCAAGCGCGAGGTCTACATCGAGATTCAAGAAGTGGACAAGCCGGAGGTCGATGCGCAGCTCGTGGCGGAGCACATCGCCCGCCAGCTGGAGCAGCGTGTCGGATTCCGCCGCGCGATGAAGAAGTCGCTCTCTTCGGCGATGCGCCGCGGTGCGCTCGGCATTCGCGTGTGCTGCTCGGGTCGATTGGCCGGCGCGGAAATGGCGCGCCGTGAGACGTATCGCGAAGGCCGCGTGCCGCTGCACACGCTGCGCGCGGACATCGACTACGCCGCGGTCACGTGCATGACGACGTACGGCGCCATCGGTGTGAAGGTGTGGATCTTCAAAGGTGAAGTGTTGAGCAAAGCGAGCGCCGAGCGCGATCACATGATCGGCTCGACCGCGGCCACGCCTCCGGCCCAAACGCAGCAACAGCCGCCGAGGCCGGCGGCCACTTCCACTCCTCCGGCGAAGCCGACGGGCCCGCGGCCTGGATCACCGGCCTCCGCCCCGGCGCGTGCGGGAGCGAAGTAACCATGTTGTCACCGAAGCGGAGCAAGTTCCGCAAGATGCAGAAAGGGCGCCGCCGCGGCGCCGCAACGCGCGGCAACAAGATCGACTTCGGCGAATACGCGCTGCAGGCGCTCGAGCCGGCGTGGATCACGAGCAAGCAGATCGAGGCTGCGCGTGTTGCGCTCACGCGCCGCGTGAAGCGCGGCGGAAAAATTTGGATTCGAATTTTCCCGGACAAGCCCATTACGAAGAAGCCGGCGGAAACCCGCATGGGCAAAGGCAAGGGGCCGCCCGAGTACTTCGTCGCGGTCGTGAAGCCGGGCCGCATTCTGTTCGAGATCGAAGGCGTCACCGTGGATCTCGCGAAGGAAGCCATGGATCTCGCGCGTCACAAGCTGCCCTTGAAGACCCGTTTCGTCTCGCGCCGCGAGATGGCCATGGAGCATTGAGATGGCGAAGATCCCGATGCGCGATTTGCCGCTCGAAGACTTGCAAGTGAAGCTCAAGGACACGTCCGAGGAGCTCTTCAAGTTGAAGTTCCGGCTCACCACGCAGCCGCTCGACAATCCTTTGCGCATTCGCGTCGTACGCAAGGACATCGCGCGCTTGAACACGTTCATTCGCCAGCATGAGCTGGGGATTGCGTCACTTTCGGGCGGCGAGCCTCGCGCCCTAGCTCCGGCCCCGCGCGCTGCGGCGCCGAAGCCGAAGAAGGCCGCGGCCAAGGCGCCGGCCAAGAAGGCTGCCGCCAAGAGCACCAAGAGTGCGAAGAGCGCGAAGAAGAAGTCCAGCGCGAAGAAGTCGACTGCACGAAAGAGGAGTGGGACATGAGCGAGAAACGCGCGGAGCGCAAGACGCGCACGGGCCAAGTCGTCTCCAACGGCGGCGACAAGACGATCGTCTTGGCGATTCGCCGGCGCGTCCCGCATCCGAAATATGGAAAGATCATCAAGCTGACGTCGAAGATCATGGCCCACGACGAGAAGAACGAGTGCAAGGTGGGCGACATCGTGCGCGTGGTCGAAACGCGCCCGCTTTCGAAGAGGAAGCGCTGGCGTTACGTCGAGATGGTGCGCAAAGCCGAGGAATAGGCGGGAAGGGTCATGGTCCAGCAGGAAACGATCGTCGAGATTGCCGACAACACGGGCGCGAAGTCCGCGCTCATCATTCGTGTGCTGGGCGGCACGAAGCGCCGCTACGCCACGATCGGTGACGTGGTGGTACTCGCCGTGAAAGATGCGCTGCCCGGTGGCGCGGTGAAGAAGAGCGAGGTCGTGAAGGGCGTGATCGTGCGCACGAAGAAAGAGATTCGCCGTCCCGACGGCTCGTACATCCGCTTCGATCAAAACGCGGCTGTGATCATCAATGATGCGAAAGAGCCGCGCGGTACGCGCATCTTCGGGCCGGTCGCGCGCGAGCTGCGCGAGAAAAAGTTCATGCGCATCATCTCGCTCGCCCCGGAGGTGGTCTAGTGATCCGGCGGAAACTTGCGCAGAGCTCCGGAAAAGTGACGGCAATGAAAATCCGTCGCAATGACGAGGTCATGGTCATTTCCGGGGATGACAAAGGAAAGAAGGGCCGTGTGCTCGCGGTGTTTCCCGACAAGAGCCGCGTGTTGGTCGAAGGAATCAATTTCGTGAAGCGCCACACGCGCCCGCGTACTGGGCGCCAGGGCGGCATCGTGGAGAAGGAAGCGCCCATTCACGTGTCCAACGTGATGGCGATCGATCCTTCGAGCGGCGAGCCTACGCGCATCTCCAAGCAGGTCTTGGGAGACGGCAAGCGCCAGCGCGTCGCGAAGAAGAGCGGGGAAGCGTTTCCCCAAGGTGGAAAGTAAATGGCTGCTCCAAGAATTCTCGAGGAATACCGCCGCGACGTCGTGCCGGCGCTGATGAAGCGCTTCAATTACGACAACGTGATGATGGTTCCGCGCTTCGAGAAGATCTCGGTGAACATCGGGGTCGGCGATGCCGGGGCGAATCCGAACTTGCTGGAAGAGGCGGTGCAGACGCTGCGCTCCATCACCGGACAGCAACCGTCGGTGCGCAAGGCGAAGAAGTCGATCGCGAACTTCAAGCTGCGCGAAGGCATGCCGGTCGGCGCGCTCGTCACGTTGCGCGGACCGCGCATGTGGGAGTTCTACGATCGTATGGTCGGCACGGCGCTCCCCCGCATTCGCGACTTTCGCGGGATGCCGTCGAATTGCTTCGACGGGCGCGGCAACTACACGATCGGCATTCGCGAGCAGATCGTGTTCCCGGAGATCAACATCGACAAGTTGATCAAGATCCGGGGCATGAACATCACCCTGGTGACGACAGCCCTCACCGACGAAGAGGGGCTGGAGTTCCTGAAGCTGTTGAAGTTTCCGTTCCGGAAGAATTGATTCGAACGGCCGCGATGCGTCGCGGCACGAGAAGGAAGACTCGGTGGCGAAGAAGTCCCTGATTGCGAAAGCAAAGCGGACCCCGAAGTTCAAAGTGCGGGCGTACAACCGTTGCCGGCGTTGTGGCCGGCCGCGTGCGTACTACCGTGATTTTGGCTTGTGTCGCATTTGCTTCCGGGAATTGGCTCATCTGGGCCAGATCCCGGGCATCGTGAAGTCCAGCTGGTAAGCGAGGAGTAGAAGACGATGGCGATGTCCGATCCGATTGCGGACATGCTGACGAGGATTCGCAATGCTGCGTCCGCGCGGCACAAGCGCGTCGACGTTCCGGCATCGAAACTGAAGCTGGAGATCGCGCGGATCCTCCTCAAGGAACGTTTCATTGCGAATTACAAGTTCCTCTCTGAGGGACATCCTCAGGGAACGATCCGCGTGTACTTGAAGTACACGCCGGACGAGGAACCGGTGATCACCGGGATGGAGCGCGTCTCCAAACCCGGCTTGCGCCGCTATTGCGGCTCAGAGGAAGTTCCGCGCGTTTTGGGCGGGATGGGTGTGTCCATCCTTTCCACGTCCCGCGGAGTCATGACCGGACGCGAAGCGAAGAGGACCGGCGTCGGCGGCGAGATCCTCTGCAACATTTGGTAGGAGCGGAAGGAAATGTCGCGCATCGGGAAAATGCCGGTTCCAATTCCGAAGGGCGTCACCACGACGCTCGATGGTAACGAGTTCCGGGCCAAAGGACCCTTGGGCGAGATGCAAGTCGCCGTTCCCAAGGGAATGTCGCTCGAGATGCAAGACGGCGAGGTTCTCGTGAAACGAGACGGAGACTCGAAGACCATGCGCTCGCTTCACGGCTTGGCGCGCAGTCTGGTGAACTCTGCCGTGCTCGGTGTTTCGCAAGGATTCTCGAAGACGCTGGAGATCACCGGGGTCGGTTATCGCGGCGAGATCAAGGGCCAGAACCTGGTCATGCATCTCGGCTATTCGCATCCGATCACGATCGTTCCCCCAAAGGGGATCCAGCTGCAGACTCCCGATCCGACGCACGTCGTCGTGAAGGGAGTGGACAAACAAGCGGTCGGCCAGATCGCGGCCAACATTCGCGGGCTGCGTCCGCCCGAGCCGTACAAGGGCAAGGGCGTGAAGTACTCGACGGAGACGGTTCGTCGCAAGGCCGGAAAGACGGCGGCGGGATAACACGATGAAAGATAAGAACAAGCTCAAGCAGAAGAGCCTCGAGAAGCGTCACGATCGCGTGCGCAGAAAAGTGCGTGGCGATGGGGAGAGGCCGCGTCTCGTCGTGTTCCGCAGCTTGAATCACATGGTCGCGGAGCTCGTCGATGACGTCGCCCACAAGACCCTGGTCCAAGTTTCGAGCACGTCGAAGGCGCTTTCCGTTGCGACCGGCGAAGGCTCGGCCAAGATGCGCCGCTCCCAAGCCGTCGGCAGCGAGATCGCGAAGCGCGCCATCGAAGCCGGCATCAAGACCGTCATGTTCGATCGAGGTGGGCGTCTCTATCACGGACGCATCAAGGCACTCGCCGAAGCTGCCCGAAAAGGAGGCCTCCAATTTTGAGCGAATCCAATGTGCATCCCGCGGGCGATCCCGCGGGCTCGGGCGGTCCTGGTGGTGGCGGCGGTGGCGGTGGCGGTCGCGGCGGACGTGGTGGCGGCGGCGGACGGGGTGGTCGCGGACAGCGCGGTCGCGGCGGACGCGGACAGCGCGGCCGTGATCGCGGTCAGGACGAGCCGAAAGAATTCGTCGAGAAGCTGATCCAGATCAATCGCGTCGCCAAGGTCGTGAAGGGTGGACGCCGCTTCAGCTTCAACGCACTCGTCGCCGTCGGCGATGAGAAGGGGCGTGTCGGCGCAGGTCTCGGCAAAGCGAATGAAGTTTCCGAAGCGGTGCGCAAGGCCACCGAGAACGCGAAGAAGCAGATGTTTCGCGTCGCGATGATCAAGGGCACGGTCCCGCACATGGTCGTCGGCCGTGCGGGTGCGGGCATCGTGTTGTTGAAGCCGGCCAGCCCGGGAACCGGCGTGATCGCCGGCGGTGCGGTGCGTCCCATTCTGGAAGTCGCGGGATTTCGCGACGTGCTCACGAAGTGCTTGGGCACCAGCAATCCGCACAACGCGGTGAAGGCGACGGTTCGCGGTCTCAAGATGTTGGGAACGCCGGCGGACATTGCACGCCGCCGCGGGATTTCTTTGGCGCAGCTGTTCGGTCAGGAAGAAGCGGAGCCCGGATCATGACGAAGAAGCTGCGCGTGACTCAAATTCGAAGCGCGATCTCGCGGCTCGAGAACCAGAAGCAAACGATCCGCAGCCTCGGCATTCGCCGGCTCCACCACACCGTGGAGCACAATGACACGCCGATGGTGCGCGGAATGATCGCCGCCGTGCGACATTTGCTCCGCGTGGAAGAGGTCCAACAGTAATGTTGCAATTGAACAATCTCGCGCCGGCGGAAGGCGCGACGAAGAATCGCAAGCGTGTGGGGCGCGGCCCGGGCTCGGGCCACGGCAAGACCGCCACGCGCGGAATGAAGGGTCATCTCTCCCGCTCCGGCGCGAAGGCGTACAACGCGTTCGAAGGCGGGCAGATGCGCCTGTATCGCCGCGTTCCGAAGCGCGGCTTTGCGAATCGCAACCGCATCGTGAACGAAGTCGTGAATCTCACCGCTCTCTCCACGTTGGATGCGAAGCAGCCAGTCACCGTCGAAGCGCTGCTCGAAGCCGGCCTCATTCATGGGCCGGATCCGCGCGTCAAGATTCTGGGCATGGGTGAGATCGAGGGCGCCTACACCGTGCGTGTGCACGGCGTCAGCGAATCGGCGCGCAAGAAGATCGAAGCCAAGGGCGGCAAGATCGAGCTCCTCGTGTATCGCGAAGTCGCGGAGCAGAAGGCGGAGCGCAAGAAGGCGGAGCGCAAGAAGTCATGATCGAAAAGATCGCGGCCATCTTCAAGATTCCGGAGCTCAAGCGTCGCGTTCTCTTCACGTTAGGGATGCTGATCGTCTATCGCCTGGGCAGCCACGTGCCCTCGCCGGGTGTGGACGGCGCCGCGCTCGCCGACTTCTTCTCCAACCAGAAGAACAGCCTCTTCGGTCTCTACGACATGTTCGTTGGCGGGAATCTCTCCCAGGCCACGATCTTCGCACTCGGCATCATGCCGTACATTTCCGCGTCGATCATCTTCCAGGTGATGACCGCGGTCGTGCCGTTCTTCGAGAAGCTGCAGAAGGAAGGGGAATCGGGGCGCAAGAAGATCAACCAGTACACGCGCTACGGAACGGTGATCTTCTCCTTCATCCAAGGCTTGGGCGTTGCCAAGTTTCTGGAAGGCCTCACCTCTCCCTCCGGCGTTCCGGTCGTGCCGCATCCCGGTTTTCTCTTCGAGGTGACCACCGTCATCACGCTCATCAGCGGGACGATGTTCGTCATGTGGGTCGGCGAGCAGATCACTGAGCGCGGCATCGGCAACGGCATCTCGCTCATCATCTTCATCGGCATCGTGGCCCGCTATCCGTCCGACGTGTTGAACACTTGGCAAGCGGTGCGCAGCCACGCGATCGGCCTGCCCATCCTTCTTCTGGTGTTGACGGCGATGGTGCTCATCATTGCCGCGGTCATCTTGGTCACCCAGGCGCAGCGCCGCATTCCGGTGCAGTATGCGCGGCGCGTCGTAGGACGGAAGGTGTACGGCGGACAGTCGACGCACATTCCGCTGCGCGTCAACACGGCCGGCGTCATCCCGATCATCTTCGCGCAGTCGTTCATCATGTTCCCGTCTACGCTGGCGCTGTACTGGCCGGACAACGAGATCGTGCAGACGATCGCGGCCAATCTGCAATTCGGAACGGTGGTGCACTCGCTCCTGTACTCGGCGATCATTGTGTTCTTCGCCTACTTCTACACGGCGATCGTGTTCAATCCGAACGATCTCGCCGACAACATGAAGAAGCACGGCGGATTCATTCCCGGAATTCGCCCCGGCAAACGCACCGCGGAGTACATCGACCGCATCCTGACCCACATCACGCTGCCGGGTGCGCTGTTCTTGGCGGCGATCGCGATCCTGCCCTTCGTCTTGATCAACAAGATGGCGCTGCCGTTCTACTTCGGCGGCACGGGACTTCTGATCGTGGTCGGCGTCGCGCTCGATACGCTGCAGCAGATCGAGTCGCATCTTTTGATGCGGCATTACGACGGCTTCCTGAAGAAGGGACGCCTGCGGGGACGGAGGTAGCCGTCCTGAGCACGATTTGGATCTTCTTGGGAGCTCCCGGATCCGGGAAGGGCACGCAAGCCGCACTTCTGGCGGAGCGCTCGAGCTGGATCCACCTCTCCACCGGCGATCTCTTGCGCAAAGCAGTGCGCGAGGGGACGGAGCTGGGAAAGAAGGCCAAGTCGTACATGGACAAGGGGGAGCTCGTTCCGGACGCGCTTCTCTTGGATCTCGTGAGAGAAAAGCTGGGTGTCGAGCCCAAGCCCAAGGGCTGGGTGTTGGACGGGTATCCGCGTAACTTGTCCCAGGCGCAAAGCCTGGGCCGGATCATCGACGAGATCCCCGGGGTTCAGATCGGCGGAGTCTTGAGCCTGCGGGTTTCCACCCTCGAGCTCGTCACCCGGCTGAAGAAGCGGGCTGCGCTGGAGAATCGAACCGACGATACGGACGCCACGGTCCAAAACCGTCTTCGCGTGTACGAAGAGCAAACTGCTCCGGTCATCGAGTTCTACCGGAAGGAATTACGCGAGGTCGACGGACAGGGCGAGATCGAAGAAGTGCAGCGGCGTATCGGGGCCATCGTGGAAGGCGCATCCAAGGGCTCCGGAAAATTCGGCTCCAAGGCCGCGACCAACGGCGCGCATCACTCCGCACCGGGGCGGGCATGATCCTGCTGAAGTCGCCCTCCGAGGTGCAGGAGATGAGGGTGGCCGGGGAGATCGTGGCGGGTGCGCATGCCCGGGCCCGCGAGATTGTGCGTCCGGGGATTCGCACCCTGGACATCGATCGCGAGATCGAGTCCTACATCCGGGATGCCGGCGGAGCGCCGGCCTTCAAGGGCTATCGGGGTTATCCGGCCTCGGTCTGCGTCTCGGTGAATGAAGAAGTGGTGCACGGGATCCCGGGTCCCCGCGTCCTCAAAGAGGGGGACATTATTGGGGTGGACATCGGGGTCAAGGCTGGGGGATTCTATGCGGATGCTGCGCAGACCCTCCCGGTCGGTCGGGTCTCCGCGGATTCGGAACAGCTTCTGCGCGTCACGCGCGAGGCGCTGTACCGCGGAATCTCGAAAGTGGCGGTCGGGAATCGTCTGGGCGACATCTCCCATGCGATCCAGGCGCATGTGGAGTCCGCCGGGTATTCCGTCGTTCGCTCGCTCGTGGGTCACGGCATCGGTCGCTCGATGCACGAGGATCCACAAGTTCCGAACTACGGCAAGCCCGGCGAAGGCGCCGTCCTGAAAGCAGGTGTGGTGCTCGCGATCGAACCGATGGTGAACGCGGGCGCGCACGAAGTGGAGATCCTCGACGACAAGTGGACCGTCGTCACTCGCGACGGGTCTTTGTCCGCTCACTTCGAGCATTCGGTGGCCGTCACCGAGTCGGGACCAATGATCTTGACCGATGGTGCGGTTCCGCAAGTCTGAGGATTTCGAATTGGGGAGTATGACGAAGGAACAAGGAATTCAGGTCGAGGGAACGGTTGTCGAGCCCCTGCCGAACGCGAGCTTTCGCGTGGAGCTGGAGAACGGACACCGTGTGCTGGCCCACATTTCCGGGAAGATGCGAATGAACTTCATCAAGATCCTTCCCGGTGACAAGGTAACGGTGGAGCTTTCGCCTTACGACTTGAGCCGCGGACGCATCGTCTACCGTTACAAGTAGACGCAAGCCGCGTTTGAAGCGAGGGAGTTCAATATGAAGTGCCGCTCGTCGGTGAAGAAAATCTGTAACGAGTGCCGAATCGTGCGGCGCCACGGCGTCGTGCGCGTGGTGTGCAAGTCGAATCCGCGGCACAAGCAACGCCAGATCGTGAAGAATTAAGGAGTCAGCGAAGCATGCCGCGCATTTCCGGAATCGATCTTCCACCGAACAAGCGCATGGACATCGCGTTGCGCTACATCTACGGAATCGGGCCGACATTGGCGAAGCGCATCTTGGCCAGGACCGGCGTGAGTCCGGCGACGAAGTCGAAGGATCTCTCCGAAGCGGAGACGGCCAAGATCCGCCAGGAGATCGAGTCGAATTACAAGGTCGAGGGCTCGCTGCGGAGCGAGGTCTCGTTGAACATCAAGCGATTGATGGACATCGGCTCGTATCGCGGGCTGCGCCACCGGCGCGGTCTTCCGGTGCGTGGCCAACAAACGAAAACGAATTCGCGCACCCGCAAAGGTCCCCGCAAGGGCGGCGTCGTGCGGATGATCAAGAAAGAACCCAAGAAAGACTAATTGAGGAGATTGAGCTTTGGCGGAGCCAGTAAAACCGAAAACGTCGAAACCCAAGAAAAAGAAAGACCGCAAGGTCGAGGCCGTTGGCGTAGCTCACATCATGAGCTCCTTCAACAACACGATCGTGACGGTGACCGACACCAAGGGCAACGTGATCTCCTGGGCTTCGGCGGGGAAAGTCGGTTTCAAGGGCTCGCGCAAGTCCACGCCGTTCGCCGCGCAGTTGGCAGCGGAGCAGGCGGCGCGTGAAGCGCTCGATCTCGGAATGCGTCGCGTCGAGGTGCGGGTGTCGGGTCCGGGTGCAGGACGCGAAGCGGCGATTCGTTCACTCACCGTGGCGGGGCTGGACATCTCGCTCATTCGCGACGTCACCCCTATTCCGCACAACGGTTGCCGCCCGAAGAAGCGGCGCCGGAACTAATCGAGGTCTAGAGGAATGGCGAGAGATACTGATCCGAAGTGCAGAAAATGCCGGCGCGAAGGGCTGAAGCTCTTCTTGAAGGGCGACCGCTGCTTGACGTTGAAGTGCGCCATCGAGCGGCGCAATTTCCCCCCGGGAGTGCACGGCCAGAGCCAGCGCCGCAAGGTTTCCGACTACGGCGTGCAGATGCGCGAGAAGCAGAAGGCGCGCCGCATGTACGGCGTGCTGGAGCGGCAGTTCCGCGGTTATTACTGGAAGGCCACGGCGCAAAAGGGCATCACCGGCGAAAACTTGCTGCGTATGCTCGAGCTGCGCTTGGACAATCTCGTGTATCGCATGGGCATCGCGACCTCGCGCTCGCAAGCGCGCCAGCTCATTCTGCACCAGCATTTGTCGGTGAATGGGCGCACGGTCACGATTCCTTCATATCAGTGCAAGGCCGGAGACCGCATCGCGGTGCGTCCGGACAGCAAAGAATTGGACGTCATCAAAGCGGCACTGGAATCGCGCGATCCGAATTCCATGGTGAGCTGGCTCTCGGTCGACAAAGGGCAGCTGGCCGGCACTTTGATCTCGGTTCCTTCGCGTACGGAAATTCCCGTACCGGTGAATGAACAATTGATCGTCGAGCTTTATTCGAAGTAACGACTCCGGCCGGAGGTTCCGGCCGCTTTGGGGCTCACGGAAGAAGATCCGTCGAAGATCGAAGAACCGGGCGCCCTGTTCCCTCAAGGACAAGGAGATTCTCCATGACAATGAAGTGGAGACCTTTGACCATGCCGAAGAAGGCGGACTTCGACGAGTCCACCTTGACCAATACCTATGGAAAGATGTCGATCCAGCCGCTCGAAAAGGGCTTTGGCACGACGCTCGGCAACTCGCTGCGCCGTGTGCTGCTCTCGAGTCTGCAAGGATCGGCGGTGATGTTCACGCGCATCGACGGCGTCGAGCACGAGTTCTCGACGGTCACTGGCGTGCGTGAAGACGTCACCGAGATCGTGCTGAATTTGAAGAACCTGCGCTTCCGTTACGACGGCGAAGAAGTGAAGAAGGGCCGTCTGCAGATCGAAGGAGAGAAGCAGGTCACCGCCGGCGACATCGTGTTCGAGCCGGATGTCGAGCTTTTGAATCCCGATCAATACATCGCCACGGTGAACAAGGGCGCGCGCCTCTCTATGGAGATCGGCGTCGGCACTGGCCGCGGCTACGTTCAGGCGGAAACGCACAAGCTGGGCGAGCAGCCCTTGGGCACGGTGCTCGTGGATTCGGTGTTCTCCCCGGTCGTGAAGGTTCGCTATGAAGTAGAAGCGACCCGCGTGGGACAGCGCACCGACTATGACCGGCTCAACATGGAGATCTGGACCGACGGATCGCTCAGCCCGGTGGATGCCGTCGCGCACGCCGCCAAGATCTTCAAGGATCATTTGATGATCCTCATCAACTTCGACGAAGAGCCGGAGATTCTCGAGGAGTCGGAGTACGACGAAGAGTTTGAGCGGATGCGCGAGATCTTGAATCGCTCCGTGGACGAGCTGGAGCTCTCGGTGCGCTCTTCGAACTGCCTCACGTCCGCGAACATTCGCACCATCGGCGAATTGGTGCAGAAGTCCGAGGGCGAGATGCTGCGGCAGAGAAACTTCGGACGCAAATCGCTGCGCGAGATCCAAGAGATTCTGAAAGGAATGAATCTTTCCTTCGGAATGGATATTTCGCGCTGGGTGGGATCGATGGCGCACCGGCCGGCAGTTGCTGCGGCGGCGACTTCGGTGCCGCCCGATTCCGAGATGATCGAGAATGAGCCCGATTTGGAAACAGATGCCGAATCGGAAACGGAAGACACGGCCGCGGTCTAGAAAGACGCGAGAGACACGGCCGCGTTCCGAAACGGGACGGCCGGCGGAGGCGCACGATCATGAGACATCGCAGGGCCAACCCGAAGCTTGGGAGAACGACCGCGCATCGAAAAGCCATGATTCGCAACATGGTCACGTCGCTGTTGCGTGAAGAGCGCGTGGTGACGACGGTGCCGAAGGCCAAGGAAGCGCGCCGCATCGCCGAGCGCGTGATCACAGTCGCGAAGCGAGGCGGGCTGCACAACATCCGCCAAGCATCGCGTGTGGTGAAGGATCGCGACGTGTTGAAGCGGCTCTTCGAAGTGGTGGCGCCGCGCTATGCCGCACGCCCCGGCGGATACACCCGCATTTTGAAGACGGGATTTCGTGCCGGTGACAATGCGCCGATGTCGATCTTGGAGCTCATCGATTCCGACCGCGCCGTCGTTCCCGTCGTCGAGACGGAAGAGACGAAGAAGAAGGGCGGCGCCAAGGACAAGGTGAAGGCCGAGAAGACCGAGAAGAAGGTCAAGAAGGAAGCGGCGGCCAAGCCCAAGAAGGAAAAGGATAAGAAAGAGCGCGCGGAAAAGCGCCTCGAGCGCAAGGAGCGGAAGTCGGCGGCACCGAAGGGCGGCGGCAAGAAGCCCATGGCCGGCATGCAAAAGAAGACGTCCGTGAGAAAGAGCTCGAAGGGGCAGTAGGCTTCCCTTCCGGAGAAGCCGTTGGGTTCGACGCCCTCAGTCACCGGGCTGAGGGCGTTTCCTTTTTGGGCTTTTGAGCAATTCTGGCGGCGCGATGCATTCCCGCATTGCAAGGTGCAACGTCTTATTCCCAAGCTGCAACGTCCCATTCCTCTTGATGTTGCGGCGCTTCGAATCCCTGAAATGACAAGCGCGATCTGCCGATGACGGATTCGAGGGAGTCTCCATGCTCCGCTCGTGAACGGTCATCGAAGGACGCGCCGTGCAACCCACGACTCCACAACCGGGATTCCCGGCTCCGCACGATTCGCCGATGGACTGGCTCTCGCGTGAGCCGGATTTCGTCGCGTTTCGAATCGATCCTTTGGGCCGCATCCTCGATTGGCCGGAAGCCGCGTCGCGCATCTTGGGATGGAAGCAGGCCGACGTGGTGGGGCGCCACTTCGAGATGCTTCTTTCCGAAGATGACCGCCGGCATTGGCAAAAGAGCATCGAAGGACAAAAGCTCGTCGGCACTGGCGAGACGAACATCCATTTGTTGGCCCAGGGAAGCGAGCCTGTGCCGTGCGGCTTGCGCATGGTTTCCTTGGGACGCGATGCGACCGAGACGCTCCTGATCTTCCGCGAGCGCCGCGGCGATGAAGCAACGGAGCGTTGGCTGCGCTGGTCGCGTTCGCTGCTATCGGTGCTGGGCTCGTCCACGCTCGTGTTGGATTCGGGCGGACGGATTCGGGAGCTGGGCTCCGGGTGGCTGCAGGGAATTTCCGGCAAAGCACATGACTGGCTCGGTAAACACGCCGGCGAGCTCTTCGATTCCGATCGGCGCGACGTGTTGGGCGCGCTGCGCCATGCTGCGCGCGTGGGTGAATGGTCGGGAACCCTCTCTTTGGGAGGCGCGCCGATTGCGCTGCGCTTGAAGGCGGTGCGCGATCATCAAGAAGTGTTGGAAGCGTTCGTCGGCGCGCGGCTCTTGGAAGCACCGGTCGAGGTGCGCGATCTCTTCCGCAAGATTCCCGTCGGCATGCTTCTCGTCGATCGCACGTACAAGATCCTCGAGTGGAACGACGAAGTGCAAGCGATCTGCGGCGATGGAACGATGCCGGCGAATCCGTCCGGCTTGGACGTGCGCTCTTTGGCGATATTCCAAACGCGCGAGATTCAAGAAGCGTTGGACAGTCTCTCGCAGAGCGAGGGCTTCGATCTTCCGGAAGCGAAGTTGAAGGATGCGATGAACAGTGCGGCGGTCGTGCAGCTGCGCGGCAAGGTGCTCACCAATGAGAGCAAAGAGACGACGGGCTACTTGCTGATCGTCCTGGGGCGTGCGGGGAAGTCGCAGGTCGAAAAGCAATTGGCCCGCGCGCAGCAGATGGAATCGATCGGCAACTTCGCGTCGGGATTGGCGCATGACTTCGGCAATTTCGTCTCCATGATCTTGGGCAAAGCGAGCATGCTGCGGGTGAAACTGCCCGACGATCCGCACATCACCACGGACTTGGACGATATCGAGGCGGCAGCGAAGCGCGCGCAGCACCTGGCGCAGGAGCTCATGAAGTTTGCGCGCGGTGGCCGGAGCCGCGTGGAGCCGCTCGCCATGAACAAGCTCATTCGCGACATCGAAGCGCTCATCCGCGCGAGCTTGGGCAAGAAGATCGAGCTCACTTTCGATTTGTCCGAGGCGCTGTGCACGGTGCACGGCGACGAAGTGGAGCTACAGCAGATGCTGATGAACCTGTGCTTGAACGCGCGCGATGCGATGCCGGAACGCGGACGGCTGCGCATCGAGACCCGGCCGGCCACGTCGGAGGAAATTGCGCGTTTGGCAGTCGGCGCGGAGGTCGCGCAAGCGGTGTGCATGAGCGTGCGTGACACCGGAACGGGGATGACGCCGGACATCTGCGAGCGCATCTTCGAGCCGTTCTTCACCACGAAAGAAGATTCCAAGGGATCGGGACTGGGGCTGGCGATGGTGTATGGAATCGTGCGCCGCCACGGCGGGATCATCGATGTGCGCAGCCAAGTGGGGCTGGGCACCACGTTCGAGATTCTGCTGCCGGGCGGATTGGGGCAAGGCACTCCGGGCGGACAGCGCCATCACACTTTGGTGGTCGATGACGAGCCGGCATTCCGCGAGATGGTGAAGATCGTCCTCGAGGAAGAGGGGCACGCGGTGGTGGCGGCGGCGAATGGGGTGGAGGCGCTGAAGGCGTTGCGCTCGCGCATCGATGAGTTCTCGCTGGTCGTTCTCGATTTGCGCATGCCGGGCATCGATGGGTTGGCGGTGCTCGATGAGATTCGCGCGATGGCCGCGGATTTGCCGGTGCTGGTGACGACGGGTTATGCGGATCCCATCGAGAAGCAGGAAGCGATTCGCAAAGGTGCGGGGTTTGTGCTGGAGAAGCCGTATCGCGTGAATGATCTGAAGTCGGCTCTGGCGGCGTTGCTTTCGGGGAAGAAGGTGGCGAGCTAGGCTGCAAGGGGCGCTGGGATAGGCCCACCCACATACGGCACTTAGGGGTGGGTCGCGCCATTGACAAGTTATGAGATGCCGTATATTTTGGCCGGCCAGGTTCCTCGGTAGCTCAATGGTAGAGCATGCGGCTGTGAAGAGGAGCATCCGCGCGATGGGAGCGAAGAGAACCTACGCCGATCGTCGCGAGTACGTGATTGGAGCCGTGCGAAAACGGCGAAAGAAAGTCCGCCATATGGCGATCGATCATCTGGGTGGTCGATGCAGTCAATGCGGATACGATCGGTGTCTCGACGCACTAGAGTTTCACCACGTCGAATCTTCCGTAAAGGACTTTGGGATTTCCAATCGGGGCTACACCCGTAGCTGGAAGAGAGTCCAGGAGGAGATCGAAAAGTGTGTGCTCTTGTGCGCCAACTGCCATCGCGAACACCATGCTCAATTGCAGCTCCAGCGCGAAATCGCTGGTGAAAAATCGGGTGAATTCAGGGAAGCCCTTCAGGGTAATCCTGAGCGAAGCCCGCCGAACGAGAACGAAGAGTAGGCGGGAACGTGCAGAGACTAGGGGATGAGGATCTCGACCGATAAGCCCCGCCAGCGCCCGACACCCTCGGCCTAAGGTCAGGGTGATGAGATAGTCCAAGCCCTTTGGAAACAGAGGGGACCTTGTAACCGCAGGGTTGTAGGTTCGAGTCCTACCCGAGGAGCCAGAACCTAAAACTGCAAGATTACGATGACGTGAATTAAGACCCTGCTGGCGTGAGTCGGCGGGGTCTTTTGATTGGGGCGCAGTTCGATGCCCGGAATCGAATGTGTATAATCCTTCCCTCATAAAGCAGACAAGAAACACGATTCGAGTAATCCCCTGTTCACCGTTTTGGCGGAAGCTATGTTTCATCGGCGGTGAAAAGCGGCCATTCGGATTCTTCTTCATGGTTTGCCATCTCCGATAGGAGCAGCAATGGACCTCCGGGTGCCGGTGACGATTGCGTGGGCAGTATTTGTAGGGGTGGCATGTTCTACGGATGAGACAAATGGTCCGGAAGATGATCCGCAAATACCAGAAGCATTCAAGATTTCGAGCGAGCAACCTGCATGGTCGCCAGATGGTAAATCGATCGTGTTCACCTACGACGCGCGTCACCCCGACGAGCTTGCTCTAGGAGCAAGTCAGCTTTGGCTCTATTCGATTGAGAGCAACAAGGTCACATATCTTACCGAGGGCCACTACGCGAGCTGGTCACCTTCGGGGGACAGACTCGTGTATACGATTGGGTCGGCTCTCTGGATCTTGAATCTCGAATCAAATGAGAAGCGTCAGCTGTCTGATTTCGAGCCGGCATTCCAACCCCGATGGTCTCCAACGGGCGAAAAGATCCTGTTCGCGGCATGGTCCCCGTCACAGGCTCTTTGGAGGATTGACGCGGATGGAAGCAATTTGCAAGAGGTGGGCATCGCCTCGTCATCTGTCGACTGGAGTCCGGACGGAGCCAGGTTTGTTTGCAATGCAGGAAGCCAATTCCATCTACTTATGGCTGACTTTGGAGAGCCCCCTCCCGATTCTCTTATCGAAACTACCCCAGCGCTCTGCGCGTATCCCCGTTGGGCGCCAGATGGGAGTTGGATCGTTTATCACCGCTATGGTGGTGGCTTGCCATTGGGGCTGTGGATTGTGCGGCCCGACGGAACGGATGCGCACGAGTTGATTCGGGGTGGAAAAGGTCAAGCTGGTCTCCAGATGGAATCCAGCTCGTTTACGAGCAACAAAATCAGAGTTTCGATAGCGACTCTGCCCTTTGGCTGTATTCAACAACAACAGCCACGTCCCGACCTCTGTTTGGGGAGTAATTCCCCGAATCGATTCACTTCACACTTACGCCGTTCGCGCGCGTATCCGACAACGCACGGCAACGCTCGGCAATGGCGGGCGAACCTCACCCGAAAATTGCGGTCAGCGTAGGTCTCGCTGCGCTCATCGGCAGCATTGTCTCCCAGCTCATAATCAATTACGTCGTCAGATGAACAAACAACTGCGCCTCGATGACCGCCTTCTCGCCAGACGCTTGCACGGCTCCATCCTGCGTCGGCGATTCCTTTGTGCCGCCGCAACCCATTCCGAATCCCACGGAGAGAATCAACGAAACGAAGGTGTACGCGTGGGACTTCCATTTCGAAACCATGACCCGATCTCCTTCACGGAGCCTCGGCACTGCGGTCGGAGACGTGCTAGGTTGACGATCATGAAGGAGCACGTCACCCTCCTGCGCTCCGACGCGCCACCGCCCTCATCTCGAGGGATCTCCTCTGCTCTCCCGCCGGATCTGCTCGAGCAGGTGCGCGGGCGCGTGCGGCTCCTCGCGTTGTTCTTGATGGTCGCATTTGCTTTCGATCCCGTTCTGTTTTTCACAGTCTTTGGACTCTCGAATCTTCGGCACAAGCCGCCTGATCCCGAGTTGCTCCGAAACCTGCCGTTTCAGTGGGTCAACCTGGGCGCCGTTGCGGCGTCCGCCCTGCTGTGGAAGGCGGCAGGCAAACGGCATGTCTCCGCATCACGATTGCACACGATCGGCCTCACATACGAGATTGTCATCTGCTTCGTCATTGCCATCACGTGCTTCTGGCAGAGCTATCTCGACACGAAGGTGATCCCGAATCTCACTTGGGTTCCGGCCATCGTCATTCTGTTCCCTTTGATCATGCCGGGTCCACCGCGTCGAATGCTCCTGGCGGCGATCGCCGCCGGAGCGATGCCGCCGCTCGCGCTCCTCATCCTCGACCGAACGGGCAAGATCAGCGGAACCAGCGAAGCCTACGCGCCCGCCTTCGTCAGTTCTGCCTTCGCCGTGTGGTTCGCCTACCTTGGGGCGCGGATTGTTTATGGACTCGGTCGAGAAGTCGTTGTCGCGCGCGAGATGGGGAGCTATCGATTGGAAGAGAAGCTTGGACAGGGTGGTATGGGCGAGGTGTGGCGCGCCCAGCATCGATTGCTCGCCCGTCCGGCCGCGATCAAAGTCATCTCACCGATTGCTGCGAATCGCGCTGGCTCCAGCGACCCGGAGAGCTTGCGGCGACGGTTCGAGCGCGAGGCACAAGTTACCGCGAATCTTCGATCGCCGCATACGGTGGACCTTTACGACTTTGGCGTCTGCCCCGACGGATCGTTTTATTACGTCATGGAGTTGCTCGAGGGACTCGACGCCGACACGCTGGTGAAGCGTTTCGGTCCGTTGCCGGCGGAGCGCGTGGTGTACTTGTTGCAGCAAGTTTGTCACTCGCTCTCGGAAGCGGACTCGCGCGGCCTCATTCATCGGGACGTCAAGCCTGCGAACATCTTCCTTTGCCGCTATGGCGAAGAGCACGACTTCGTGAAGGTGCTGGATTTCGGATTGGTGAAGGCGTTGGGCGTTGATGGAAGCGGCGAAGAGGTCACCGACTCAGCAACGGCGCTGACACGCGAGAACATGATTCATGGAACACCGGCTTTCATCGCTCCGGAACAGGCACTCGGGAACTTGGAGCTCGACGGACGCGTGGACGTCTATGCGACCGCGTGCGTAGCGTTCTGGCTCTTGACGGGGGAGACCGTATTCCGCGCGGACTCGGCGATCGGGTTGTTGATGCAACATGTGAATGCGATGCCGGCCGCCCCTTCGACGCGGACCGACCTCCCGATTCCGGAGGCGCTGGACCGTTTGGTTTTGGAATGTCTCGCGAAAGACCCGAAAGATCGGCCGCAGTCGGCGAAGGATCTGATGGGGAGGTTCGCGGAGATCGGAAGGAATGGCCTCGAGCAATGGACGGAACAACGAGCGAAAGTGTGGTGGGAGACGCACATGCCCGTAGGGTGTTGACCAAGGGGATGCTGAAATGAGGGGTTGCCGGGCTCTCCCAATTAACCTATATTGGTTAAGCAGAGAGGGAGTATTCAGAACGGCTAAACTAGCTAGAGTTATCTGAATTTGCCTTGCCGCATAACCGAAAGGTTATCATGTACGCACGCAGAGTATCGATCCAGTTGAAACCAAACAGCTCCGCTGAATACACTCAAAAGTTTGAGAGAGATATCCTTCCCTTGCTTCGCAAGTCCAAGGGATTCCAGGATGAGATCACCTTCGTCGCGCCAAGTGGCGCGAAGGCATTCGCCATCAGTCTTTGGGATCGGATGGATAGCGCGGAAGCGTATAGCCGCGACACGTACCCACAGATTGCCAAGATCCTGGAGAAGGTGACTGATGGGACTCCTCAGATTGAGAACTTTGAGGTTGGCAACTCGACGTTCCACAAGATTGCGGCAACAGTGCCGGCTTGATCTCTGCACCTCTGATCTGATTCAGCATCCTAGATCTGAGATCAAGTGGCCTCTCCCTTCCTCTGGAAGGGGGAGGCCCTCTCTCTGGTTCCTCGCACTCTCCTAAATTCGATGCGCAAGGCGCACTTCACAATTGATTCACTCCGCCTCAGCACCCGCCGTGGACCGAATGACAGGCGCCGCGGTTGGGGGCCGGATGCGCTCCCGGAATTCACCCACTGCCGCCTCCAAGTACTCGCCTCCCTTTTCTGAGAGTTCGTCCATACGTCTCCGCAGCTTCTTCCGTGCTTCGGAGCCTTTTTCTGGCGCAAGCAAAAGTGCAGTCACTCCTCCGGCCACTGCGCCCGCCAAAAACGCCAGGACCACATCGCTGCTGCGACTCATGTTGAACTCCTTTCCCCCGCATGGGGATGACTTGAGGTGGACTCTGCGCGGTCTCTTGACTCCCGGGATCCATCACGCCTGCGTCGCAAGGCGGCAATTCCCGCGAGCACGCCCGAGAGGGCGGCATGAAGTACGCCGCGCTTGCCCGTTAGAATCTGGATTGGATGGAGGATTCCCTGGACAGTTCCTACGGCTTGCTCGGTCACTGCTTCAATTCGTTCGCTGACATCCGACAAGCGCGTGGTGATCTCGCGAACGGTCGCGAGCTCTTTCTCGGTCTTATCGATGAAGCTTTCGAGTCTGCCGGTCAATCGACTGACCGACTGCAACGTGACCGTCGCTTCGTCAATGAGCCGGGCAATTCGTTTCAACAACAGCAAGGACACAATGGCGATGAAGACCGCGGTCACGCTAATCACTATGAGTGCGAAAGATTGCACGAAGGTCAATGCGCCAAGCCCCCATTCACGGTCAATTCATGGTCGGTCACGACGGGATGAGGGGACCACAAGGTCCCAAGTCGCGGCTGTAAGTGAAGGCTACAGTTCCGAATGGAGGAATTCAAGGAATCTGCGGTGAGAAGACTATTGCCGAACACACGACTCCCGCTTTCTTGAAACCGCCGAACCCCACCACACCGTCTCAAGATACAGAATCGATCGCCGGCGGACATCGTGTCGTTCCGCGTGGGCAATCCCACCGCGTCCGTCGCGACGATCGAATTCACTGGCGGAGGAGTTCCATGACGATTCAACAACACCTTCAATTGCGAACCGGCATTTCTCTGGCACTTGGGCTCGCGCTCTGCGGCGCGACCGTCGCGATGGCGCAAAGCACTCCGGCTCCGGCCCCGACATCCTCGAGCGTATCAGGCGACGACCGCCAAGACGTTCCGATCGACGCCGCCGCCCGAAAGCTCGCCATTGAGTCACTGATCGCTCGGATCGATGAATATTATCCGATCCCAGAAGTGCGGAAGCGCCTCACGACGCAATTGAGCAAACGATACAAGGCTGGCGCCTACGACAAAATCGTGAGCGCGAAAGTATTCCGAACGCAACTCACTTCAGACCTGCGTGAGATCAGCAAGGATAAGCACTTTAACGTTGATTACTTCGTGATGCCTCGTCCCTTCCCTCCGCGGGAGCAGGAAGATGTTGATCCGAACTCGAGCCGGAAGCTCATCGCAAGCGTGCACAATCAAGGTTTTGATACCGTGGAACGACTCTCCGGAAACATCGGGTACATGCGCCTGCGGACTTTTGAGGAGCCCGGAGAGACCGGTGAGGTGATCGCGGCGGCGATGCGTTTTCTCTCGCGAACCGATGCAATGATCATCGACTTGCGTGAGAACAGGGGAGGATATGGAGAGTCTGTGGCTTTCCTTGCCAGCTACTTCCTGCCTGATGCAACGGCGCTCAGCGAGGTCAGGTCGAAGGATGGGCTGAAGCAAGTGTGGACATCCGCCTTTGTCCCCGGTCCGAAGTATCTCGATAAGCCCGTTTACGTCTTGATGTCCAAGAGCACCTTTTCGGCGCCGGAGTCTTTTGCCTACGATCTACAGGCGCTGAAGCGAGTGACTGTCGTTGGAGAAGTGAGCCGCGGTGGCGCCAATCCCTCGTTGCAGCTCCTCCTGTCGGATCGGTTTGGGGTCATTCTTCCGCACGCTGTGACGCGCAATCCCATCACCAACACGAATTGGGACGGAAAAGGTGTCGTCCCCGACATCCCCGCCACGAGCGATCAGGCGCTCGATGTGGCCCACCTCGCAGCGGCACGCGCGATTGCCCCAGCGCATCGCGATGATTCGCTGACTGGGGAAATCGATGAAGTCATCGGCAAGCTGGGAGGAACAACCACCGGCCGATGATTGAAGAGACCTGCTCCACAGGACGTACTTGCGGCCGACGCGCGTCGGGGAGCAAACTGTCGAGCGTTCTTGGCGGCGCCAGCGCACGATCCGTCGTGTCGCATGCTGGCGCTTGCTGCTGAACCGCCTCGCGTTCTACTCGCAGCGAATCTCTTGGAAAGGAGCTCAGGATGCCTGCCGCACAAGACTCGTCGGTGAAGAATGTTGTTCTGGTTCATGGCGGCTTTGTGGACGGATCGGGGTGGGAGGGCGTCTACAAGATTCTGAGGAATGAAGGTTACAAAGTGAGCATCGTTCAGAATCCGACGATATCGCTGGAAGACGATGTCGCCGCAACTGAGCTCATCCTCGCCGCGCAGAATGGCTCGGTGATTCTCGTCGGCCACTCGTACGGCGGAGCCGTGATCACCGAAGCGGGCAGCGATCCCAAGGTGGTTGGACTCGTTTACATCGCTGCGTTTGCTCCAGACAAAGGAGAATCAGTGTCCAGTTTGATCAAGGATCCGCCGCCGGGTGCGCCGGTTCCTCCGATTCTCCCACCGCAGGATGGATATCTGTTCCTGGACAAGGCGAAGTTCCCAGCCTCCTTCGCGGCGGACGTCGATTTGGGAAAAGCGGAGTTCCTCGCCGACTCGCAAGTGCCCTGGGGCGTCGACGCGCTCAGTGGCACGATCAGCCAGCCGGCCTGGAAGACCAAACCAAGCTGGTACTTGGTTGCCACGGACGACCGGATGATTCCACCGCCCGCCCAGCGTTTCATGTCGAAGCGGATTGGAGCGAAGGTTGTGGAGGTCCCCGGCAGTCACGCGATCTACGTCTCTCAACCCGATGCGGTGGCGAAGCTCATTGTGGAGGCTTCCAAGAGTCTGAAAGAGGTGGCGCACTCGGGTTAGTGGGCATATGCGATTGGGTCATGCAATCCATCGATCTCATACGTGGAAACTTGATGACGAGCAGGGATCGCGTTTTGGCTCGCGTCGAGGAAATGCGAGAGTACTGTGTCGTATTCCCGACATCGAGAGGAGGCTGCCACACTCTGTGGGTGCTTGGACACCTTGCCTACATCGAGGCCTTGATTGTTCATGGATTCATGCTTGGGCAGGGGAATCCGTTGGTGGAGTGGGAGAAGATCTTCGACGGAGCGGACACGAGCGGGGACATCAGCCAATTCCCTCCCTTCGACCAAGTCCTTGCCAAATGTCGTGAGGCGCGCGAGTCGACGATCGCGCTTCTCGACTCGCTTTCGGAGGACGATCTCGACAGGGTGGGCGCGAGCGTACCCGCGGGCTTCGAAGGTACTTTCGGTACCTACCGGCTCTGCCTGCAGTTTCTCGCCGACCACTGGTACATGCATCGCGGAAATCTGGCTGACGCACGGCGGGCTGCCGGACTCGCGCGGATGTGGCTGTAGCCAACTTGGGGGTTGCCAGAACTAGTGGACCGAAGAATGTGCGCACTCCACAATGTCGATCGCTTTCACGCGTCTCTCGCTGACCAACCCTCTTCAGAAACTGGGATATGCCAAACCGACGACTGACCAACGATGAGCTGAAACGGCTTGCGGGATCCGTCCTCGCAATTCTCTTCATTCTGATGTCCGGGACTTCCGTCTCGGCACAGTATTCCAGTACTTCGTCGTCCGAGCATCGCTTCGAGCTCATTCCGCAGGTGGGCTACGTCTGGACAGGTGCGCGGAGTGCCGGGGGCGAGCTCGATTCCGGTGAGCTCGACTTGGAGGACAGCGCCTATTGGGGAATTACAGGCGATTTCACCGTACGACCCGACGGGCAGGTGCGGCTGCAGTATCGACGTCAAGACACTGACTTGGTTTTTCGAGGTCGCACGCTTGGCAAAGTCTCGACCGACGTCGCTGTCGAATACTTTCAGATCGGAGGGCTCGCTGGAGTCGAGCGCGGCAAGTTGTTCCCCTACGGTTCGTTTACGGTTGGAGCAACACGCTTTTCCGCGTCCGATTTCGATGAGGACGACTGGAAGTTCTCGATGCTTCTCGGATTTGGCGTCAAAGCCTATGGAGATCGAGTCGGATTCATGTTTCAGGGCACGTTCCCATTCACCTTGATCGAGGGTGGCGGCACGATCGCAGTCGGGCCCGCAGGCGGGTTCGCCACCTTTGGAGGCTATGGCATCGGTCAGTTCGATCTGACTGGCGGCCTCATCATTCGAATCTGAGGGCCCGGACGCCGATACGAGCGCCGCGTCGCCACCACTCCGCGGGATCGAAGGGCTGTCTGGATAACCGAAACCGGTTCAGCCTACTCGGCAGCTCTGTTGCCACTTCATCAATTCGAGTGAATTCACCTTGATCTGCAACCAAGGTTTCAGGAATGATCCTCTTGTCGTGAGTCCGCTCGGTTCGAGAAGCGAGAAGGGGGTAGCAATGGACGTCGCTTCGGTGGTGAAGCAGCGTCTCAGAGATTTGGGACTCGAACAGAAAGACCTGGCGGCCGCAGCCGGAGTCACGGAGTCCTATATCTCTCAGTTGCTGAATCGAAAAAAGCTACCTCCCGTTCCCGGCCGCACCAAGGTCTACGAGAGAATGGCCAAGTTCCTGAATCTGCCGAGCGGGAAGTTGACCAAGCTTGCCGCCATTCAGCGGAGGGAAGAGGCTCTGCGAAGCCTGGGAAATCCTCCCCCTGCCTTAGTCAAGGAAGTCCGGGAGTTCATTCTTCGCAAGTGCGTTCCGGCCAGAGAAAGGCAGATTCGGACGATCTTCGAAAAGGAACCGTTTGGAGAAGTCGAACGTTTCGTGACTCAAAAGCTCTTGGAAGTCGCCAAGAGAGTCGCCAAGGAAGAATTGAATAGCGAGAATTGGCTCCGGCTCGCGGCTCGGCTCAGCGGGCGCAGTTATAAGCAAATGCGCTCCGTCACGATCAAGTTCATGAATGCGAATGTCTTCAATGTGACCGGGGAGAATTTCGTTTCGTTTCTCGATCCGCTCATTGAATCGTGGGACATCAATCTCGACAATTTCGCGATGGAGATTATCTTGAGCAGCCGGCTGTCTCCCGGAGACCCGAAACGATTCGAATTCGTCGAAACAAGTGATGACGACGTCCTGGACGAGGAGCCGGGATTCAAAGATTTTCTGAAAGACTCCTCACTGAGCGGAGATGCATCGAAACAAGAGCTCGACTTTCTGAAGACGCTGAGATTCAAGGACCGCCGGCCGACGCCGGTCTACTACTATCGAGAATTGCAGAACCTCAGGGATCCGCTGAATTTTCAAAGACCCAAGGCCGCAAGGCGCCGCGGATAAACTGCCGCGAACAAGAAACCCCGCCGGCTCTCGCCGGCGGGGTTCAAGTACTCGGTCAACAGAAGGTTAAGGCTTAGGCGACCATGGTGACGTTCTCTGCCGCCGGGCCCTTTTGGCCCTGAACGACGTCGAACTCGACCTTCTGTCCTTCGGCGAGGGATTTGAAGCCCTGTCCTTGGATCGCGGAGTGATGGCAGAAGACATCCTTCTCCTGGTCATCACGCGCGATAAAGCCGAAGCCCTTTTCTTCATTGAACCACTTGACGGTTCCTGTCGTACGCATTGTCCGTACTCCTTTACTCGTTTTCGAATTGTCGGAGCACGGCCCTGCGGTACTGCTGCACCATCCGATACTTCCCGACTTCTCGTGTTTGCGGGAAACCATCCCGCGTTGGATGCGGCTCAACTGTTGAGCGCGCAATGGGGGGCGCGGCTTGAGACCAAGCTCGCGCAATTCGATAGCCACTGACGATCATTGGAGGTCGATTTAGCAGAAGAGTCAAGCCGGAAGAGGAGCGACGATCTTGTGGAACGTTGAGCTCGTGACTTGATAGCTCCGCACTTTCGGAGCTTCCTCGGCCAGACTGCCGACAATCTCTAAGACCTTGGGGTAGGTGTCACGGGTATAGTTCTCCGCACTCTCCGCCTTATCCCACAAGCTAATCGCGAACGCTCTCGTACCGTCTCCGGTAACCAGCAGGATCTCATCCTGGAACCCCTTCGCCTTGCGAAGCAAGGGAAGGATTTCCTTTTCGAGCTTCTGCGTGAGCTGAGTTGCGCTATTCGGTTTTAGCTTGATCGAGACTCTCCGTGCGTGCATGGCATCCTCCTAACGTGTGGGTGCCAAGGCAATTTCCCATAACTCGGCTGGTTTAGCCGCCTTGAGTAATTCCTAATTGATTAACCAATATAGGTGAAGCGAACCGCAGAGTCAAGGGGCGATCCCCCGAAGGACCGCTTAACCATTGGTTTATCACGCCTTACCAATGAGCTCAGCTGCTTAACTCACTTGGCCAGGAGACTGGTGCGTCGCGTCGGTACTCGAGTGAGGGAATGATGATGTTCGCCTGGCGTCAGTCGGATCTCGCACCGCGATCGAGCTCGGTTTGCCGGCTTGCCAGTTTACAATTACTTTATGGAGGTGCCATAATCTTTCCACGTCACTTCACCGTCGGAGTTAATTTGCGTCGTCTTCGAATCACCGTCTTAGACCTCGTCACGAAAAGTCCTTCCAGCTCATCCTGGCAACGAATCATGACCCCGAATTTCGCGAGCATCATGCCGCAAGTGATTGCGGTCTGGTGCGAAGAGCTGGGGCACGAAGTGAACTTCGTGTGCTACACGGGCAAAGAGGATTTGCAACGAGAGCTCCCGAAAGACATGGATGTGCTCTTCATCGGGGCATTCACTCATGCTGCGCAATTTGCCTACGCGCTGAGTAATCTCTTCCGAAAGAGGGGAGCGATCACGGTTCTGGGCGGTCCCCATGCGCGCTCCTACCCTGAGGATGCCTGCAAGTATTTCGACTATGTGCTGGGGCTCACCGATCGCATCGTCTTGGAGAACTTGCTGCGCGAGGCCGCTCCGCATCGTCCCATGGGCAAGCGGATGGCGGCGCCCCGTCAGCCCAAGCATCTTCCCGGAGTCAAGGAGCGGTGGCGATTCATCGAGCCAACGATTGCCAAGGCTCCCTGGATCAAGATCGTTCCGATGATCTCGAGCTTGGGGTGTCCTTACACCTGCAGCTTCTGCGTCGATTCAACGGTGGACTTCCAGACTTTGAGCCATGATCAGATTCGCGAAGACCTGCGTTTTCTTTTGACGCGTCTCAAACGTCCCATCGTGGGATGGCACGACCCGAACTTTGGGATGCGCTTCGAGGAGACGATGGATGCCATCGAGGGTTCAGTCCCGCCGAACCGTATCGACTTCGCGGCGGAGAGCAGCCTTTCGCTCTTAACGGAGTCGCGCTTGCGCCGCCTCCAGCGCAGTGGATTTCGAGCCATTCTTCCCGGAATCGAGTCCTGGTTCTCCTGCGGCAACAAGTCCAAGACCGGACAGACTGTCGGACTGGAGAAGATGAAGCGGGTCTCGGAACACGTGAACATGGTTCTCCGATTCATCCCCTACGTGCAGACGAATTTTGTTCTGGGTCTCGACGAAGATGAGGGCCGCGAACCCTTCGAGCTCACCAAGCGCTTTGTGGAGATGACTCCGGGCGCATTTCCGGCGTACTCGCTCCTTTCCTCGTTCGGCCGATCCGCGCCGCTCGACCTCGTGCTTCAGAGGGCGAGCCGAGTGCTGTCCGTTCCGTTCCACTTTCTGAACAACAATAGCGCGACGAACGTGCGACCCAAGAACTACGCGTTGGACGAGTTGTACGATCACATCATCGATTTGCGCCGGCATTCGTTCTCTTTGAGGTCGATTGGGAGAAGGCTTCGAGCGAATCGCGGCGCCATTGCGCTCGGATTGAATTTCGTGCGCGCCCTGTCGTCGGAAGGCGCGGGACGCATCCGATACGATTCGAAAGTCCGAAAGCTTCTGGCGACCGATGGCTCGGTGCGGAGTTTCTTCGAAGGCGACAATGCCGTTTTGCCGGCGTTTTACCACAACCAAGTGCAGAGGGATCTCGGCGACATGTGGAAGTGGCTTCCCGCCGGCGCTCTCTCGCACGACCCGAACGCCTACCGGGACGAGATGGCCGCGAATGGGAACTCGATCGCCGCGAATGGGAACTCGATCGCTGCGAATGGGAACTCAATGGCCGCGAATGGGAAGTCGATCGCGGCGGTGAGTGCGTAACGGAGGCACGAAGTCACCCGCGCAAACGCACGCCACGGCCGATGCGCAGTTGACGAGCCTCGTGCGACAGTAGGATGTCGGCTGCGGGCCGCACGTCTCGTGGAGCGGGCCTGTGCATCTCCCACCAGCGCTCCGCTCGCTCGGCGGTCCAGTCCGCGACTCCGGGAACTTCCTCCAGCCGCGCGCCGATGACTTCGGCACTCGATGGGCGGCGCGTCGGCTCCTTTTCCAAACATTCCATGACGAGGTCATCGAGCGACGCTGGGATCGTCGTCTCCGCGCGCATCGACGGCCGCGTCGGCGGCGTGCGAGCGTGATCGATCAAGACTTGCATCACGTTGTCGCCTTCGAAGACGAGCTTTCCGGTGAGTAGCCAATAAGCGACGCAGCCCAATGCATACACATCGACGCGGTGATCGGTTTCGCCGCCGGTCACGACTTCCGGAGCCATGAAACCCGGCGTGCCGCTCGTTGTACCGGCGGAGCTCAGCTTCACGGCCTCCTTATCGATGCGCTGCGTGCTGTCGAGCTTGACCAACCCGAAGTCGAGCACTTTGACAAAATCGAACGTGATGCCGGCGCGGCTGACCACAATGTTGGCCGGCTTGATGTCGCGATGAACGAGGCCGTTGGCGTGCGCGTCGGCAAGTGATGAGCAGACTTGGCGCAAGAGGTGGATCACTCGCTCGGCAGGCTGAGGTCCATGCTGTCGCACCAGCGTGTCGAGATCGAGACCATCGAGCAACTCCATGACGTAGTACAGCGTTCCGTCATCGGTCGCGCCGAAGTCGTAGAGCTGCACGGTGTGCGGCGATTTGAGAGCAGCCGTGGCCCGCGCTTCGCGCTCAAAGCGCCGCATGAGAAGCTCGGGATCACCGGACTCCGCCGCCAACGCGCGCGGTCGGATCAGCTTGACTGCCGCCGGCCGGATCAGCATGCGATGACGAGCCCGCCAAACCTCTCCCATCCCGCCCATTCCGATCTTCTCCTCGAGAATGTACTGCCCGAGCTCGCTCACTTCCGCGACCTGTTGGCGAAGCCCGTGCGTAACGCGCGAGGTCACGGTCGCCAGCGTGGTCCCGAGAACGCTCCACAAAATGGTGTTGAGAGTCATGTGCAACTTCTGATAACTCGCGCTGAAACCGGGCATGAGATCCGTTGGATGGTGGCGCACGATGTTCACGACGATGATGGGAACGAACGCCAAAGCGGTGAGAAACATCGTTCGGCCGGGCGTTGACGGCACCAAGATGGCGCGGATCATGACCGTCACCGTGATCGCCAGCAGCGCCTGGAGCACTTGGCCTTGGTCGTTGACCGTCATGTAGGCGAGAAAACCGCCGCCGATGATGATGCTGAAGGCGTCGAGCGCACCCAGCGTGGCCAAGGAAATCGAAGGCCGGCTGGTCAAGAGCCAGAGCAAACCCATGGTCGAGCTGGCACAGAGGTGACCGAGTGAGATGGGCCCGCGCACCACATCCATCCATTGGGCGTGGCCGATGAGGACCATGCTGGCCAGCAGGAAGAGGTAGAACCCGAACGACACGAGAAAGAGCGTCTTGCCAACGAGCGCCAGACGTTCCTTCAAGAATCCGGTACCGCCGGAAGTGTCGAGGCCTCGGTCCAGCATGGTACGAGTGACGGTCTCCGTCGACATTGCGGCGATTCTATCTCACATCAGCAAGGTCTCGTAGCCGCTTTGATTTCGCCACCACCGCGTTGTTAAGATTCTCGTCACAACCCGCCGTTCCATACGATCGACTGCCGTGGGAGGTCGCAATGAGGACTCAATTGCGTGCATGCTGGCTAACTCTATTCTTCTTCTCTTTTGTTTCCACCGCCATTCAATTTGCCGCGGTGGATGAATGTCTCGCATCCGCCTGCTGGAGTGTCTCGACCACGGTGACCCAAGCCGCCGGTGAAGGCCAGCTCAGCTATTACGCAGTGGCGTCTGAGCTGCGCGCGGTGTGGAGTGAAACCATCGCGGGCCACGTCGCCGGGGATGTTGCCTGGACCTGGTCCACTCCCTCGGGAGCGCCGATCACGAATTTCCCGACTCCCGTGCCGGCGAGCCTCGCAGGCCCGGAAGCGATCTATTTGGGAGCAGAGGACGGTTTTCTCTACAAGCTGGATACCACCGGGAATCTCCACTGGCTCAAGGATCTCCGGCGGCCCGGATTTCCCAATGATCAAGTGATCGGCACGCCTGCCGTACAACTCGCGAGCTTCTCCAATTCCACGTTTCAGACTGCATGGGGCGGAAACGATGCCGTCTTCATCCTGACGCGATACCTCGGTTCCCATACCGAGAATCGTGTGTATGCCTGTTTCTCGAACAACGGGAATCCCAAGTGGATCTTCAACTCCCCGCCTACCGTGGCCATGGACTACGGCGTCGACGGATGTGCGATCGACTACGCCACGAACACGCTCTTCTGCGGAACGGAGTTAACCGCAGCGAGTGGGCCGACAGTCTTTGCGATCGATACGACGAACAAAGCATTGAAGTGGAGCGTCCAGGCGGGTCCCATCAAGTCGCGTCCGATGTTCGTACAGCCTGCAGGATTTGGCGGCCGAATCTATGTGGTCACCTCGACGGGAATGATCCGCAAGTTCGACAGCATCACCGGGGCGCCCAGCTGGAGTGCTCCTCTGCAGATTCAATCGCGCATCGCGATCTGGCCCGAAACGGGCGGCACGGTAGCGATTCTCGCCGTCGATCAACCGGGATTCCTTCACGGCATTCGCGACACGGGGCCGAACACGGTGCCGATCTTCCCACCGACGCAATCGAACGGAATTCCATTTGTGTCTGCGCCGGCGGTTTTGCCGCTCTCCGGCAAAGCGTATCTCGGCCGTTCGGACGGCTATGTCGCGCAGGTGTGCATTAGCAACGGACAGACCGAAGCCCAAGAGCCGTTCGTGAGCTCGAGCAGGATTTACGATCCAACGCTCGACGTCTCCGGTGGCGTGGGCTTCGAGCGGCTCCTGATTACCGGGAGCGACGTTGAAGCGCTGCATGCGGCGCAATTCTGCCTTCCTTTTCTCGATACCAAATGCGGCACAATCACTGCCGCGCCTTTCGCGGAGAAAGCGCTGTCCTTTGCGCTCCGTCCGATTTCTCCGAACCCGTCTGCCGGCCCGGCGACCATCTCCTATGAGCTCGCCAGAGACAGTAACGTGGAGATCTCGGTGATCGATCTGGGAGGAAGACTGGTGCATTCGTTCGCGAGCGGACTGCAGACGGCGGGACCGCACGAAATCGAATGGGATGGACGGAATGATCAAGGGCAAGTCGTCGCCAACGGCGTCTACATGATTCGGCTGCGTGCCAATGCGGATCGATTCGAAGAAATGCAGAAGGTCGTGTTGATGAGATAGGGGAGAGGCGGCGGTCGCTCGCCGCCCGCCTCTAGCGCATAGATGTCCGTGCCGCCTGGAGACTCCGGGGAATCGTTTCGGACTCCCCGGAGTGTAGGGCATTCCAGATCAGCGATAGCCGGTCTTGATGCTTCCCCAAGTCGACTCACTGGTGGAAACCGTTCCGCACTCGGTTACGCAGGACCAGATCATGAGGTCCGCGGAATATTCGTTCTCCGGCCCACACCGACTATTGAGGCTCCAGTACGAGCGATTGTGCGGTGCGCTGAGATCTTCACCGCACACGCCCCAGCCACCGCCGCGTGGCGGGCACAAGAAGATGAGATACTCCTTGCCGGCCGGAATGCAGATCGGCGTGGCGAACTCAACTTCCCACGTCCCAGATCCGGTGACGTTGACCGATCCGAGCGTCGCATTGGCGGCGTTGTCGAACTCCTGTGCGTGAATGTCGACTTGACCTGGCGCGACCCAGAAGTCCGTATAAAAGCTCGCACTCTGAATGAGGTAGTTGGACCCGGTATTGGGCGGAGTGAAACGAGCGCCCAGGTATTGATAATCGGTGTCGGAATACCAACCCAGTGTTGGCCCGTAATCGAGCGTGTCGTCAGTTCCATCATCGTAGCGAAGCAGAACATCGCAGGGGACGCTGCCCTGGCCCTGTTCCCCAGGAGTTTGATTCCCTGGATTGAGCGTAATGTGCGGGCCGGCGTGTGCGACGGCAGACCCGCCGAGGAGTGCGAATCCAGCAAGTCCGAGTACCAACTTTCGCATGGGGATCCTCCGATAAAGGTGCGTCGCCAGTGCTTGGCGCTTCTTTAAGAGTGACTACTCACCGATAGCTGGCTTTGATGCTGCCCCAGCTGTTCGGCTCGACTGCAATCGGTCCGAGTCCGAAGATGCAGTACACAAACGGCTGCTCGTAGTGCGAGAGCCAAACGTTGGTCGTCAAAGGGTCGATGCCGCAGCCTGCTCCGTTGTTCAACCCGCCCAACGGAATGGAGTAGCTTGCGATCAAGCTGCCATCCACTGCCGAGATCCAGTGTCCAGTCGCCTGATCACGGGCGTTGTAAGCGATTGCGTCGTTGGTCGCGTCGTAGCCGGTCCCGGCGATGCGCGTCCCGATCGGAACCGCGAAGACGGGGCCGATGACGCCGGTGTCCGCATTGATCGCGTACACTCGGTTGGTCGTCCAATCGCAGGCCCAATACACATCCCTGCTCGGATCGTAAGTGACGCCAACAGGATTCCCGATTGCTGCGAATGATCCGGCTTGAGTGCCATCGGCGGCATAAGTCAAAATGAGTTGCAGCGACGAGTCTGAAATGAGATAGAGGTCGCGCGCCGAATCATATCCAACGTCGAAGCCGAATACGGGGGCCGGGCTCGGTGTGATGGACTCGACCTCTCCACAGCTTTGGTACCGGCGAATCTTGTTGTCTCCCGCATAGACGATCAGATCGTTGCCTTTGAAGTCCACTCCAAGATCCCCATCCGGTGCCTGACAAGTACCGCAAACATCGCCGAGCCCGTTCACCGGACCGCCAGAGCCCTCGCCGATGATGTTGCCCGCGGCGTCGTAGCGCGCCAGCGCTGTGCCGGGAGCGAGCGTGAGAAAGAGAAAGGTGATTCGAATCGCAGTATGGGACAGTTTCATTCCGCTCTCCTCTCGATGAGAGAGCAATGCCGCTCTGTTGATCAGTGTCGAATGACAACGGTGGATCAGGACATTGCCAGTCTCCCGGCACCAGAAGCAGATCCGTTGTTGATTTGATCGCAACGAGTGCGGATAGAAGGCAGACCTGAAACCTGCGGCTGCTTCATGAGGGACTCCGGGAGAGGCGAGGGGAGGCTATCAGCCTGTGGGGGCTGAATTCAAGCCGCTCCAACGCGCGCGTAGGTGACGCGGCAGGGGAGTTACTTCCGGAGAATCACGACTTTCGCACGAGCCTGACGGTTGGGCTCGCGCAGGCGCGCGTAGTAGATGCCGTTCGCGACAAGTCTTCCCGATGTGTCCCGGCCCACCCAATCAATGATCGGGGGTGTGGTTGCGAAGCTTTGCTCGAAGATGCGCCGCCCAGCAGTGTCGAAGATCTCGAGGACGGAAGGCACCTGGCCGCCGCCCGCCACATCAAAAAGGATGTTCCTTACTGCTGGCGTCTGCCGAACGTGGAGTCGCAATTCCTCGCTTGTCGCAAGAATCTCCGGCGCATCGAGCCCTTCGCCTTCTTCGGTGACGGTGACATCTCCCATCGGCACATTCGTGAATTCGTTCACAAGTCCGGAAGGCCACTCCACGCGAAGCAATTGTGCTTGCGTGCCGGTGCCAAGACCGAAATACGCATCTAGCATCACCTGTCCTCCGCGCCATGCATTCGCTGTGACATATTGAGTTTGAGTGCCGGCGGCGGAAGAGACGCAAGTGACCCACGCTCCCAGGCCATCCCGTTGTGAGACGACGCCTTCCAGATTCACGCGCAGCTCGTTGCGCGGCTGAGAGTCGTTCATGTAGAGCCGATCCGTTTCCATGAGCGCAAAGACGCGCGGCGGACCTCCTGACAAGATTGCCACGTCCAGATCTCCGTCACCGTCGTAGTCGTCCCACGCGCAGGCATCGGCGAGACCATGCGTGGGACCTTCAATGTGCTGCTGGGAGGTTTGGTTCGAGAAAGTGCCGCCGGAGTTGCGATAGAGCAGATCCGGCTCGTTCTGAGACTTCGTGTCTCCTTTCGCCAGCACGTGCAGGTCGAGGTCGCCATCGCGGTCGTAGTCGACCCAAGTGAGATTGCGGACGTTGACTCCGTCCGTAATGCCGGCTGCGCCGGTGACGTTCGTGAAGATCGTCCCGTCGTTGCGGTAGATCCGGGTTCCTCGCGGTCCATGCGTGTACGGCTCGAGCTGGCTGGTCGCAATCGAAGACATCGATGAATTGCCATCGATGACGCCGCCGAAGTTGTGTCCTTGCTCGGGAGGTGCGCAGCAGCGGACTTTCCAGGAATTCCCTTCGGTCCAAATGTACATGCCGATCGACTGCCCAATGGTGTAAGCGGGCTGCCCGGCGGCTTGCGTGCGCGTAATGGAGACCGGGGAATTGGGCCCTGGATGTGCACCGTTGGCCCCGATGAAGATGAACTCCGGATCGTAATAGCCTTCATAATAGAGATCGAAATTCACCGTGGAACCGCTCGTGTAGAAGTCAATCGCGTCCATCCCATTCTCATCGGAGCGGGCGTTGAAGAAAAACGTGATCTTGTCTGAGGTCCACTCAGCGCCATCGAACAGCGCTTCATCGCCAAGCCCCAAGGCCAAGTCCAAATCGGAATCCTTGTCGTAGTCGCCCCAGGTCGCAGCGGCGACGCGTCCCAGGCCAGGCAGCATTGTTCCGGTCACGTCCGTGAACGTGAGATCGCCATTGTTGTGGTAGAGGCGCGATTCGCTGAGCGTATCTTCTTCGCCGGACACGAAGAGATCGGCGTTGCCGTCACGATCGTAATCTCCGAACACGCCGCCCACGCTGCCAAACTCATACGCGACTCCCGCTGACGCGGCGATGTCCGTGAAATGCCCGGCTCCATCGTTGAGGAATAGCGAGTTCGGTGATCCCATTCGCCGCGCCTTCGCCACGAAGAGATCGAGCCATCCGTCGTTGTTGACATCCATTGCCGAGCAGCTTCGCCCGCGCCCCAAGCTGTCGAGAACTCCCGATTCCGCAGCGATGTTCACGAATTGGAAATTGCCGTCGTTGCGATAAAGGTGTTTTCCAATGCTGCCCACTCCTCCCTCTGCGCCTCCGGTGAGATAGATGTCCGCGTCGCCGTCGTTGTCGAAGTCGGCGACGACCTGGCCGTGATGATCGGCCGAATCGAATAAAGCCGGAGTGAACGAGTAATTGAAATCTCCGTTGCCGATTCCGCGATAGATGACCGGCGGAGCGAAGTGACGGCAGACGAAGAGGTCGCGCTTCCCGTCGCTGTTGAAATCGTTCCAAGCCAATCCGTAGGTGAACTCGGAAAGATTCACCCCGGAGCCGCTCGTGACGTCGTAGAAACGTGCTGCCTGAGCCGCGGTCGAAAGCAGCAAAGATGCCGCAAGAAAGGCAGCAGCAGCCAATGGGTGCAAGGAGGGCAAGGGTTTCCCGCGAGGGGCCATCGGGGGGGAGCTCCAGGTGTTTCGCAGGGGCGATCCGACGACTAAGATAGCATAGGGGAAGAGGCGGTTTAAACCCTGGCTCCCGATCGGACCTAAAAGTGATCCCGGGAGGCGACAAAAGCCTCGAGCTCGCGACTGACGATCTCGGCGACTCTTTCTGCCCCGACGTTTGTGTAGTGCACCCACTTACCCCACGCCCAGAAGCGCAGGACCTCCCGCTTCAACATAGCTGGCGCGTGCAACAGCGATCGCAGACTCCATGCGGCTCATCCATTCGCGCGTCTTGGGGATTGCGCGAAGCGGCGCGAGCCAAGGATCAACATCCATCATGACGCGGGGATGAAAGCCGCGCTCGACACAATCTCCCAGCACCGATATCGCCAGGTCCATCTCGCCAATGCGGGAGAGATTGCGCAACAGAAGGAACCGCCCTTCCGGGTCGCGGAATCTCGAATCGAGCACTGCGCGGCAAGCAGCGAGGCATTCGTCGCGGCGCATGTCCTGAGCTGCACGAAGCGACTCGATCACCTGCCGCTCCACACCCGGTAAAGTGGAAGTATCCACGCAAACACCGGATATCGAATCCTCCGTACGCCCGGTCGCGAAGAGCGCCATCCGCGTCACGAATTTCATGTCTTTGTCGTCGTCGTACTGGATCGCGCGTGTCCAGTCGCCCATGCCGAGATACGTATAGTGCACGCTCGTGCGCACGCCGGGATCCAAATGGCGCGCGCGGCGATCGGCGGCCAGTGATTCTTCGATGAGCCCGCAGAAGCGGCAAGTCAGAACGAGCCCGACGAAGAGCTGCGGCTCGGTGGTGCGCTTCTTCGCGCGCTCGAGCAGGCGAACCATCGCTTCGCGCGATCGTCCCAGCTCCTCGACTTCGAGCCCCGTGTACAAGTTGTGTGCGGAGGAGAGATCCGGATCGAGCTCGAATGCGCGACGAAATGCTTGCTGCGCGCGCTCGAAATTTTCTTCGGCGTTCTTCTGTTCGAATTTCGCCAGAACTCGATACACGCGGCCCAACATGGCCCAAGCCGGCGCCCAGCCGGGATCGAGGTCGAGACACTCGCGATAGAGTGCGGCCGCCTCGGGAAGGTTGCGGCGTTGGGTCGCGAGTTGGTTCGCGCGCAGGTAGAGCTCGTACGCTTTGCCATTCGAAGGGCGCTTGCTGGCGCTGCCCCGCCGATTCATCCCTTCGCGATCGATGGGCAGCGAACGAACGATGTCATTGGTGATGTCATCCTGCAGACGAAAGATGTCATCGAGCGCGCCTTGCGACGTTTGTGCGCGAATCACGTTTCCTTCCGGCGCTTGCAGGAGCTGCGAAGTCACGCGAACTTGGCTCCCGGCGCGCAGGATCGTTCCGGACAAGACCGCGTTGCAGGCGGTGCGCCGGGCAATGTCAGCGATGTCGTGCGCTCCGCTGCTCGCGGACGGCGATGGCGGGGGAGAGCAAACGATCACCGAGCCCATCGAGGAAAGAGAAGCAATGATCGCCTCGGGCAGACTCGATGCGAGAAAGTCTATTTCGGGATCCGGACGAAGCATTCGAAACGGCAGCACTGCCACACGAGCGTAGTGATCTTCGACGGGGGCCGCGTGCTCGACCGTCTCGTGGAGCGATTCATCGAGATCTTCGAGCATCGAGCGCGCACTGGAGTATCGATCGACGATGGCGCGCGCCATGGATCGGCGAATCACGCGCTCCATCTTGGTCATCTCGGGATCGCCGTGCAGAACCGGAGGCCGGCCGCTGACGGCATCTTCCATCACTTCGCGAATCGTCGAACCGACGATGGCCGGCCGGCCGGACATCATTTCGTAGAACATGGCGCCCGCCGCAAAGATGTCGGAAGGCGGCCCGACTCCATCGCCGGCCCATTGCTCGGGGGACATATAGCGCGGCGTGCCCACGGCCTGGCCTTCGCGCGTGATGGCAGTCTGGGTTCCGGTGAAACCGGTGGCCTGAGCCCGCGAGAGTCCGAAATCGAGAAGCTTCACACCGTGCGCGGTCAGCACCACGTTTCCCGGCTTGAGATCGCGATGAACAAGCCCCGCGTCATGAACCGCGGACAGCGCGCGAAGAATCTCGCGCAAAATGGTGATAGCGTCGCGAACGGGAAGGGGACCGCGTTCGAGGCGCTTCTCGAGAGACTCGCCGTCCAGGAGCTCCATCGCCAAGAACAGCTCATCGTTCTCCTCGACGACATCGTAGACCTGGCAAACATTGGGATGATTCACCGATGCCGCGGAGCGGGCCTCGCGCCAAAGACGCTTGCGCATGCGCTCGTCGACGCGCTCGGTGCGGACGCGCTTTAAGGCAACGGCACGGCCGAGACGCAGATCCCGGGCAACCCACACTTCCCCCATGCCGCCTTCGCCGATCCGCCGCTGAATTTCATAGTGGGCAATACGCCGTCCAATCATGCCGGGAGAATATCACTTGGGGGAGGGATCTGCGCCGGCCCCAGTAGGGTCGAGCGGGCGGCGATGCGAAGGAGTCGGCCCCACAACAGAAGAGGCCGGGAGCAGAGAGTTATGCCCCCGGCCAATCTTCCGTTCGCTGCAAGAGAAGCTTAGCGCAGCGGCGCCACCCAAGTAAAGCCCCACGTCCGGCACAGAAGGATCGCCGAGCATTCCCATTCGAAACCGGATATCCTCCCGCCATGGCTACATTCGTCGCCTTTCTTCGAGCTGTGAATGTGGGTGGAACAGGCAAGCTCCCGATGAGCGAGCTGCGTGCGCTGTGTGAAGAAGCAGGATTCAAGAACGTGACGACCTACATCCAAAGCGGCAACGTCGTCTTCACTTCGAAGCTCGACGCGTCAAAGACTCAGAAGAAACTCGAGAAAGCGCTGGCCGAGAAAATGGGCAAGCCGGTGGGGGTGCACTTGCGCACGCCATCCGAGCTCGAAGCCATCCTCAAAGGGAATCCCTATAAGAAGGTGCCTGCGAATCGTCTTCTCGTTTTCTTCCTCGATTCCGGACTACCCAAAAGCGTGTTCATAAATCTTAAGATGCCTGGTCGCGAGGAATTGAGGGCGTTGGGCCGCGAAGTTTTTGTCCATTACCCCGACGGAATGGGGCAGTCCAAGCTCAAGCTGCCATTTGCATCCACTGCCACCGGCCGGAATCTGAATACGGTCCAAAAATTGTTCGAGATCGGTTGCCTCGTTGAGGCCGGGAAGTCCTGAGTTTTCGGCTTCCCGCGGACTTGACCAATATCAGGGTTTGGCGCACCCTCTTCCGGCATTTTCGAAAAGCAGCTGAGTTGGTGCCTGGGACCGTTCCCGTTTCCGATTGGTGGCTCATGTCACTCGACCTCGTGGGGGCTGCTTCGGATCTCGCTCGCGATACATCCACTCTACTCCTTCGCACAACTCCACGTCGGCGCTCCGGAATTCCACCGACCGACAAGACCATCCGTGATGATCATCGATGGTGCGACTGATTGGCGATGCACGCCATGCAACTCTATCGCCAGGTCTCCGGCATCTCTTTCTTCCCATTCAGAAAGGAACTCCGATGAAACGATGGTTGATCCCCTTCCTCCTGGTTGGCCTCCTGTACAGCTCGGTGGCCAATGCCGAGGACAGCTCGAGCATCAAGATCTACGGATTCGCGATGCTCGACATGGGCTACCAGACCAAGCAGAACGATCCCGATTGGTTCGACACTCTGCGGCCGACCAAGCTTCCTGCATTCGATGAGCAATTCGGCGAAGACGGCCGCTGGTTCGCGTCGGTGCGGCAATCGCGCTTGGGTGTGAAATCCTCGACGCCAACGGATCTCGGGGATCTGAACACGATATTCGAGTTCGAAATGTTCGGCGTCGGCGTGGACGCAGGGCAGACCACGATTCGCCTTCGTCACGCTTACGGCGAATTGGGCAAGTTCGGCGCCGGGCAGACCTGGAGCCCGTTCATGGACATCGACATCTTCCCGAACTCGGTCGAGTACTGGGGGCCCAGTGGCATGGCGTTCTTCCGCAACGTCCAAGTGCGTTGGATGCCCGTGCAGGGTGACACTCGATTGACGCTGGCTTTGGAACGTCCCGGAGCGAGTGGCGATGGCGGCGAATTCTCCGACCGCATCGCGGCGAATGATGTGCAGGGTCGCTTTCCTGCTCCCGACATTTCCGCCGAGTATCATGTCGGACGCGATTGGGGCTACGTCGAGGCCGCGGGAATCCTGCGGTGGATGAAGTGGGATGACACCAATCCCACCGATCCGGATGATCTCTCCGGAGAAGCCACCGGATGGGGAGTCAATCTCACCTCCAATTTGAAGACCGGCGAGAGAAGCACCCTTCGCCTCGGCGTTGTGTACGGGGAAGGCATCGAGAACTACATGAACGATGCGCCCGCCGACGTTTCGGTGGAGCTCGAGGCCGACGGAGACGGCTTCGAAGGCAAAGCGATTCCCGTTCTCGGGGTCTCGGCGTTCTACGACCTCTACTGGAACGAACGTTGGAGCACGACCTTTGGCTACTCGATGGTCGACATCGACAACACCAGTGGCCAGACCCCGGACTCGTTCCATCGCGGCCACTACGCGTTGGGCAACTTCATGTTCTACCCGGTTCCCGACGTCATGCTGGGGCCGGAAGTGCAATGGGGAAGAAGGGAAAACAATTCCGACGACTTCGAGTCGGATGACGTGCGCATTCAGTTCTCCGCGAAATACAACTTCGCAACGACAATTGGAGAAGAATAGACATGATTCGGTTCCTCCGAATCACTACCCGTCGTGCCCGCGGCCTTCCTTGGAAGGCCGCGGTGCTCGGCTTGGTGGTGACATGCATGCTGCAGGGCGGCGCGCTTGCCGCCCCAGCGAAATCCACGACCAAGAAACCCATCGGGGCAACGCGCACGGAAAAAGATCTCCTCGGCTCCAAGGAGGTTCCCGCAGACGCGTATTACGGAGTTCAAACCGCGCGAGCGCTGGAGAACTTCCAGATCTCCGGTGTCGAGATCAACCATTACCCCGGCTTCGTCGAGGCCTGGGCGATCGTGAAGCTTGCTGCAGCTCGAGCCAACACTGCCTCAGGTGCGATGAAGAAGGAACGCTTGGCGATGATCGAGAAGGCCTGCCAGGCGGTGCTGGACGGCAAGTATCACGATCAATTCATGGTGGACTGGTTTCAGGGCGGCGCCGGCACGTCGACGAACATGAACGCCAACGAAGTGCTGGCGAACATCGGTTTGGAGCTGAGCGGGCACAAGAAGGGCGACTACGAAACGCTCGAGCCGCACGACGATCTCAACATGTCGCAGTCGACGAACGACTCCTATCCGACTGCCATCAAGGTTGCGATTCTCCTGCGCAACGATAAGTTGATCGAAGAGCTGCAGAAGCTTGCGGACTCCTTCCATGCCAAGGGGAATCAATACCTCGAAGTCGTGAAGATGGGCCGCACGGAGTTGCAGGACGCCGTGCCGATGACCGTCGGCCAGGAGTTTCATGCCTTCGGCTTCACGCTCGAATCGGAGATCCAACTCCTCAAAGACGCGGAGAAATATCTCTACGCGGTCAACATGGGTGCGACCGCAATCGGTACCGGAATCAATGTGCCCAAGGGATATCCGGAGAAGTGCGCCGCCGAGCTCGCCAAGCTGACCAAGAAGCCGATCGTCATGACCAACGACATGATCGGTGGCACGTGGGATCAGCAGGGATTCGTGGTGTACTCCTCGGCGCTGAAAAGCGTGGCGATCAAGATCGCGAAGATCTCGAGCGACTTGATTCTGCTGACGTCGGGTCCGCGGGCGGGCCTTTTCGAGATCAACCTGCCGGCGTTGCAGCCGGGATCCTCGATCATGCCGGGAAAGGTCAACCCGGTCATTCCCGAGCTCATGGGCATCATCGCCTTTCGGGTGATGGCAAATGACTACGCGGTCACGCTTGCTTCGCACAGCGGCCAACTACAGCTCAATGCGTATGAGCCCTTGAACGGCTTCGCGATCATCGAGTCCCAGCATCTTCTGTTCACCGGGTCTTCCACGATGCGAACGAAGTGCGTGGACGGCATCACCGTGAATGAGAAGCAGCTGGAGCATTACATGGAGACGACCGTCGGCATCGTCACCGCGCTGAACCCGGTCGTGGGATACGAAAAGGCGACGGAGCTGGCGAACAAGGCGTACAAGAGCGGGAAGGGGATTCTGGAGGTCATTCGGGAAGAGAAGGTCCTGACCGAGGAGCAGATCAAGGACATTTTCGATCCGGCGAAGCTCACGAATCTGGATCCGTCACTCTACAAGAATACGAAGAAGAAGTAATCAAGCTCTCTCACCTCGGAGAAGATTAGTCATGAAGATGCGAATGATGAGTCTGATCGCGGTGTCCGTGGTCATGGCCACAGCAGTATCCGCACAGACTTCGAAGACGGCGTCTTCGAAGAAGCCCAATATCGTGATTCTCGCGACCGGCGGAACAATCGCCGGCTCTGCCGAGTCGCAAACTGCAGCCGGATATCAATCCGGAGCGGTCGGCGTGGACATCCTGATCGCGGCGGTTCCGCAGCTCAAAGACATCGCTGAGGTCAAAGGCGAGCAGATCGCCAGCATCGGCAGCCAGGATATGAACGACGAAGTCTGGCTCAAGCTCGGCAAGCGAGTAAACGAGCTTGCGGCCAAGTCCGACGTCGATGGGATCGTGATCACGCACGGGACGGACACGCTCGAAGAAACGTCTTACTTCCTGGATCTCGTCGCCAAGACCGACAAGCCGATCGTGATGACCGGCTCGATGCGTCCTTCCACGGCGATGAGCGCCGACGGCCCGCTCAACATTTACAATGCGGTTGGGGTTGCAGTGGATCCAAAGGCGCGCGGCCGCGGCGTGCTGGTGGCGATCGACGACGACATCCACTCCGCGCATGACATCATCAAGACGCACACGACCGACGTGGCCACGTTCAGCTCGAATGAGGCCGGACTCGTTGGTGGTGCCTTGTTCGGGAAGAACGTTTGGTACCGGACGCCGGAGAACGTTCACACGAAGGCGAGCGAGCTGAGTCTCGGCGATGCGAAGACGCTCCCGCGCGTCGACATCATCTACGCGCACGCCAATATGTCTCCCGACATCATCACGAACGCGGCGAAGAGCGGGGCCAAGGGGCTGGTGATTGCCGGTGTCGGCGACGGAAACATGACCGCGCCGGCTTGGGAAGCGGCGAAGAAAGTCGTGAAGCAGGGCGTGGTGCTGGTTCGGTCTTCGCGCGTGAACGGCGGTGTCGTGCGCCGCAACATCGAGGTGAGCGACGATGAAATGGGGACGGTCGCTTCGATGGAGCTCAATCCGGCGAAGGCGCGTGTTCTCTTGCAATTGGCGCTCATGAAGTCGTCCGATGCCAAAAAAGTCCAGGACTACTTCGACCGCTACTAATCAATCTCTGCCCACCGCGCTGCACTCGAAATGAGTGCGGCGCGCGGCGGGCATGATCATCAGAATCCGGAATCGGGGCGTGGGAAGCAGTCTTGAACCTGTCCTACATCGATCACGACTCGGGGCGTTTCAACGGCGGCAAGTGGAAGGTCACGCCCTTGCTCTACTGGCATCTCTCGGACAATCTGCCATCCGCGTTTGTCTACGGCAACAGCGAGCTCGACCGCTTCGACCTCAAGGGCGGGACGCAGTTCTATCAGTTACGGCTCCAATTCCTCATATAATCCCGTCACCGTGCTCCAACCCTTTTCCATCCCTCTCGTCCATGGCTGAACTGATCAATCGGAGTGAATCATGAAATCGCCCCTTCTACGCAATCTCACCGTTGCTGTGCTACTCCTGGCAGTCCCCGCGAGCGCGTTCGCGCAGTCCTCAACAGACATCGACAAGGCGGTCAATGCCGCATACTCCAAGTACAAAACGCTTCAGGAAGGAAAGAACGCCGACTACATTCCCGCGCTCGCGAAAGTCGACCCGAAGCTCTTTGGCATCGCTGTCGTCACTGCGGATGGGAAGGCCCACACGGCGGGCGACGTAACGACCGAAGTCTCGATCCAATCCATCTCCAAAGTCTTCACGATGGCGCGCGTCATGCAGGACGATGGCCCGGAAGCAATCTCGAAGACGATCGGCGTGGATGCCACCGGGATGCGCTTCAACTCGATCGTCTCGATCGAGCAGTCTTACAAGATGCTTGGTGGACCGGAGATGAATGCCCTGGTCAATCCCGGCGCCATCACGGCCACGAGCATGGTGAAGGGCGGTTCCCCCGACGCGGTATGGGCGAAGATCATCGGCACTCACAACGACTGCGCGGGACGCGAGCTCAAAGTTCTGCAGGACGTCTACAAGTCCGAGGCCGACTCGAATCAACGCAATCAGGCGATCGGCATGCTTATGCACGCCTACGGCTACATCAAAGAGAACCCGATGCAGGCGGTGGATCTCTACACCAAGCAGTGCTCGATCGGCGTGAATGCGAAGGACCTGGCCACGATGGCGGCGACGCTCGCCTTCGGCGGCACGAACCCGGCAACCAAGAAGAAGGTGTTCGATTCTGCACTCGTGCCGGAGATCCTTGCGGTCATGGCCACGGCAGGCCTCTACGACGACAGCGGCAAGTGGCTCTTTGCGACTGGCCTTCCCGCGAAGAGTGGAGTCGGCGGCGGACTCATCGCCGTGTCGCCGGGCAAGTTTGGAATCGCCGTGGTTTCTCCGCCGCTCGACGATGCGGGCAACAGCGTGAAAGCCCAGAAGGCGATCACGGACATCTCGAATGCGCTCGGGGGAAATCCGTACGCGGCGACGGGCCAAATGGCGGCCGCAGCGAAGAAGAAGTGAGATCGGTCGCTTCTCCTCGTGGTTCGCGTTCATCCTCATAGCTCGATAAACCAGAACTGACGCCGGCGACGATCCTCATCGCCGGCGTTTGCCGTTGGAGCCGATATTTTCACTCACTCCAACCAAAGGAGGTTCGTCGAAATGAAGCCATCACGCTTGGCGATGTGCGCGGCGATTGCGGCCTCGGTGCTCCTCGCCCCTTTGGATTCGCGCGCACAAGATGAAGGCGCCGCCGCACCAGCCGACACTGCGAAGGCCGAGGATCGATTCGAGAATGAGTTCGTCGGCCAGTTCTCTCCCGGCACGGGATTCGATCTCATCCGGACGAAGCGAGGCCGGCTCAACATCAGCATGTACGGGCTGTTCCGGTATGTGAATCAGACGCCCCATGAGCAAACCTTCACCGATCATCTCGGACGCACGAGAACGGTCGCGACGCGCGACGACATCAACTGGCACCGTTCCTTCATCTGGTTGAGTGGTTTCTTTTACGATCAGCGCCTTCGGTACACGATTTCGGTGTGGTCGCTTCCGACGACGGAACAGAATCTGACGTTCGGACTGCTTCGGTACGTATTCTCCACAAGAGCGACAGTTGGTGTCGGAGTCGGTCCGAGCCTCACCGGCCGTTCGCTTCAAGGATCCTGGCCCTTTTGGGCGGCCAGCGATCGCCAGATGGCGGAAGAGTTCTATCGCGGAGGCTTTGCCTCTTCGTTCTTCGTAACCGGTCAGGTTCAGCGCCTCTTCTACACCGCCGCAATCAACCGCAGCTTGAGCCAGCTCGGCATTACTGCGGCCAACGACAACCGCAATTACGCATACAGCGCGAGCGCATGGTGGATGCCGACGACGGGCGAATTTGGCCCGCGCGGAGGATTTGGAGATCTCGAGCAACACCAGGAAGTGGCCACGCGCTTCGGCATGTCCGCCTGCCACGCCCGGGAGAGTCGTTACGCGGCGATCGATGATTCACCACGACACGGCCAGCTCAAGCTCTCCGACGGCGTGAATCCTTTCGAAGCGGGGGCTTTGGCGGATGGAGTCACGGTGGAGGATCTCGACTACGACGAGATGGCCTTCGATATGGGCTTGAAGTACAAAGGCTTCTCGTTCCAGACCGAGTATGGCATTCGCCGCTTGTCGAACTTCAATGCAACTGGACCGGTTCCTGACGATTCGATCTTGGATCACGGCTTCTACGCCCAGGCGATGCACATGGTGGTGAAGCAAAGGCTCGGCGTGTATGCCACTACCGGGCTCATCTTCGACGAGTTCAACCGCGACCCGTGGGAGCTTTCCGGCGGAGCGAGCCTTTATCCCTTCGGGAGCAGAAGCTTCCGGCTGAACTTCCACTACATTCATGTCGAGCAGTGCCCGACGGGATCCAGCTTCGGCTATTACACTGCAGGACAAACCGGCGATACGATCTCAATCGGAACGGACATCCTTCTCTAAAGGGGATTTGCCATGAGAGGCCCACGGATCGAGAGCTCCATCCGAGCTCTGATGTTCCTGACGTTGGTCGCCACGTTGGCTCTATGGGGCGATGCCCAAGCGCAGAAGACGAAGACCAGCGGTTCCCAGTTCAACGATTCGCATTTTCACCTGACGAATTACGTTCAGGAGGGCATTACTCCCCAGCAGTTCCTGAAGATCATGGGGAACCGGGTCCAACGTTCGACGCTGTTCGGAATCCCGCTGCAGCAGCAGTGGTCTTATCGAGTTTCGGGCGATGACGCGCCGACTTATTATCTCGATACGGACGCCGCGCTTTATTACTACTCCTTTACCGACGCTGACATCGCCATGCGGTACCGTTCGTTGTCGAAGAAGGATCAGGGGCGCTTCGATCCCATGATTACCGGGTTCAATCCCACGGACATGTATGCGGCCGATCATATTCGGCGCGTGCTCGAGCGATTTCCCGGCGTATTCACCGGGATCGGCGAATTTACGATTCACAAAGAGTTCGTTTCATCGAAGATTGCGGGGGACGTTGCCAGTCTCACCGATCCCGCGCTCGATCGGATCCTGGATTTTGCCGCCGAGACGGGTCTCGTTGTGATTCTGCATAACGACATCGACCGCCCAATGGCTGCAAAGGGCGCCGAACCGGTTTTCCTCACGCAGATCAAAGATCTCTTCCGGCGGCACCCCAAGACATCCATCATTTGGGCGCACGTGGGATTGGGACGCATCGTGCATCCCGTCGATCAGCACGTGTTCATGCTGGAAACGATGCTCAAGGATCCGGACTTCGATCATGTGTGCTTCGACATCTCCTGGGACGAGGTCGCGAAATACGTCGTGGCGACACCCGAGGCCACGCGCCGCACGGCGGAGTTGCTGAACCGCTATCCCGATCGCTTCTTGTTCGGAAGCGACACGGTGGCACCGTCGTCGCCGGAGAAATACTTCGCAGTGTTCGAAATGTATCAGCCGCTCTGGGAGCAGCTGACGCCGGAGGCGAGTCAAAAAGTGCGCATGGGCAACTATCAGCGTCTCTTCGATGAGGGGCGGCGCCGCGTACGCGCCTGGGAGAAGGCTCACGTCAAATGATGCGTGGCCTCCCTTCGCCACGGCTTTTTCTGGTGTTCGCCGCGGTCATCTGGTGGGCGGTGGTTGTTCCTCCTGCGCACGCTCAACAGAAGAAGAAGGCGCCGGCGAAAAGCACATCCGCCCGCATTGCCGAGCTCGGGAAAGAGATCGAGGCGCAAAAGCTTCTCATCGAGGAACAGCGCCAGCTCATCGAATCCCAGAAGGCGCTGGCCGACAGCCAAACGGTGCGCATTCAGGAGCTCGAAACTCATCTGCAGGTTTTGAATCAAAGGCTGGCCGAGCTCGAAGCGCAGGCCGGCGCTCCTGAATGGCGAACGATGGAGGAGCGGCTCAAGAAGATCGAAGCGGCAGCGAACCAGACACCGGAGCTGCCTCCCGAGGTCGTGTCCGCCGGTGATTTCCCAGGGTCGATTCGGATTCCAGGCACGGATGCCGCCCTCAAGATTGGCGGGCGCGTCCGAACGGCAGCCGTGCTGACGCTCGATCCTCTCGGGACCGACGATCGTTTCCTCACCAATTCGATCCCCGTTGGCGTTGAAACGCGGGGAGAGGCGAAGCGCACGAACATTTCGGCGCGTGCCAGCCGCCTCAATGTGGAGTTCCGCACACCGAGCGGCAGAGAAGAGCTTCGCGCCTACTTTGAAGGAGACTTCGCGGGCGCTGAGAACGCATTCCGCATGCGCCACGCGTATGCGCAGTACCTGGGAGTCATCGTTGGGCAGACGTGGTCGACGTTCGCGGATCCGGAAGTCCTCCATGAAGATCTCGACTTCGAGGGAGTGAGCTCCCAAAATCTGATTCGCCAACCGCAAGTTCGCTATTGGTGGAGGCCGCGTTCGGACATGCGCGCCGCGGGGGCCATTGAAACTCCTGCGGTCTCGCTCACCGGCGGCGTGGGCGTGAATCTTGTCCCGGACATCATCGGCCGTCTCTACTGGAGCCACATTCCCGATGGCCATTTGCAAATTGCCGGCGTATTGAGACAGATCCGCGGCGAGTCGCAGCCCGGCGAAGTCCACTCGGACTGGGGCTATGGAGGAAGCCTGAGCGGAGTTCTTCCCATTCACAGCCGGAATCTCGACGACCGGTTCATGTTCCAGGCGAACGGCGGTGTCGGCATCGCACGCTACATCAACGACCTCCAATCACTCGGCGGCCAGGACGCAGTATTCGATTCAACGAGCGGCGAATTGGAGGCACTTCCTGCCTTGGGATGGTACGCGGCGTATGAGCACACCTGGATGACATGGGAGTCGAGCGAAGGGCGGCGGCTTCGGTCGACCGTCTTGTGGAGCTTCGTACGCGTGTACAATCGAGATTTTCAGGCGCCGGACGCGTACAAGCGCACAAATCGACTCGCCTTCAACCTTGTGTTCTCGCCGTTCACCCGCGTGGATGCCGGTGTGCAATACATCTACGGACGGCGAACCAATAAAAACGACGCCAGCGAGAATGCCGAGCAGGTTCAGTTCGTGATGATCTGTCGGTTCTGATTCTCCATTCCATCGGCAGATGGCCACCGCGCGGCCTGTGGAGTGGAAGCGGTGCGGCCGCCCTTCAATGCTAGAATGTTCCGATGAATTCGAGAGAATGCTCTTCCGTGCCAGTCGCACTCCTCGCTGCGGCCCTTCTGGCTGCCGAGTTCGGCCGGTCCGAGGCTTCCCGGTCCGCACCCACCGTCGAAGACGCCCGCGCGTTCTTCGCCTCGCAGCCGCGCTTTCTTCGTCCCGTCCCGTACTCGGAAGTTCCTCGCGGCCTCGCCGATGTTCGGGCCGAGACCTGCGGCCAATGCCACGTGGAGATCTACAATGAGTGGCGCGTGTCGAGCCATGCGCGCGCTTGGCTCGACGATGCACAATTCCTCGAAGAAATGAAGAAAACGACCGCGCAGCCCGGACGGGATGCGAGCTGGCTCTGCATGAATTGCCACACGCCGTATGAAGCGCAGCTGCCGAAACTCGTTGCTGCTCTGACGAACGGGGATCGCGGCCTTCCGGTGTACGTCGACAATCCGAATTTCGATCCCGAGCTGCAACGCGAAGCAGTCACCTGCGCGACGTGCCACGTTCGCGACGGCGTGATCTTGGGTCCGTTCGGAGCGAAGGGCGCACCACATCCGGTTCGCAAGAGCAAGGAGCTGCTCGGCGTCGAGCTCTGTACGCAATGCCACCAGGCCGAGGAGTCGCTCGACGACGTCGAGCTGGTTTGCATCTTCGACACGGGCGTCACTTACGCGGCTGGGCCCTACGCCGCAGAAGGGAAGACCTGCCAGTCTTGCCACATGCCCGAAGTCGAAAGGTCGCTCACGAATTTGAAGGAGCCGGTGCGCAAGACGCGCCGTCATTGGTTCGGCGGGTCGCTGATTCCGAAGAAACCGGAATTCGAAGCGGAAATGGTTCCGCTGCGCGAGGTCTATCCGAATGGCGCTCACGTTGCATGGGTGGATCTGCCTGCGTCGATTCCGGCGGGGAAGCGAGCGACGGTCGAGTTCTCGGTCACGAACGCGAACGCCGGCCATACCCTGCCGACCTCCGACGTCGAGCGCTTCATCATCGTCACGGCGCAAGCGCTCGATTCGAAGGGGCGCGTGCTCGCGCAGCGCGACGAGCGATTCGGAATGCGCTATGAATGGTATCCCCGCGCCAAACGTCTCGACGACACGCGCCTCGCGCCGCGGGAAACGCGCAAGTTCACGCTCGAGTTCGATGCACCGAAGAATGGCGCTGTGAAGCTACGGCTCGAGGGAGTGAATCATCGCATCAGCCGGGAGAACCTCGAGTATCACAAGCTCGAGGGCAGGACGGTGCCCAGCCGGGTGTTCTTCGAGGAAACGATTTCACGACCGATTGCCGCGGGCGCCCGGGGCTAAGCCGTCGTCGCGGGATTGCGCCGGCTTGCGATTCTCCTGGAAAGCGAAGGAGGCCGAACTCTCATGCCCGGCCTCCCCGCAAGCCGCGAAGGGGCGAACTCCCAACGCGACAAGTGTTCGGATACTGACTATGCCGATTCCTTCGGCGTGCTCGGATCCGCGTTCCAGTCCGTCCACGAACCGTCGTAGTGCGAGACGTCGTAGCCCATGAGACGGAAGTAGAAGTAGCCCTGCGAGGAGCGGTAGCCCACGTAGCAGTGCGTGTAGACCTTCTTGTCGGTGGTGATGTTCTTCGCCGCGAAGAGAGCCTCCAACTCGATCTGCGTCTTCATCGTGAAGTCGGCGTTCACCACGTCTGTCGTGAGAATGTTGACGGAATGCGGAATGTGCGAGGCTTGCCAATCCACGTAGTTGCGTGAGTCGACGATGACGTAGTGCGCCGTGTCGTCATAGTGCGCAAGAACGTCTGTCTTGGTTACCAGTGCGGAAGCGACCACGCTCGGCGTGAAGATCGTCGCCGCAAGAGTGTTCGGCGTCGTCGAGGTCGGACGACCGTCCGCCGTCCACTTCGCGAATCCGCCGTTCAGCATGACGACTTCGCTCGCACCAAGGTATTCGAGCATCCAAAACATCCGGCCGGCCGCCGTATCGATTTCGTTGCTGTAAACGATGATGCGAGTCACTTCGGTGAGGCCGGCGTTTCCGAGAACGACCGCGAGGTCCGCGGGCGGCTTCAGGTCGGTCTTGTCAATTCCGGTTCCGCCGATGTCGAACAATCCGCCGCCTGCCGTCACTGGAAGGCTGATCGCGTTCGGAATGTGGCCGGCGTCGTAGTCTTCGATCTTCCGAGTGTCGACGATCACTTGATTCGTGGCGTCGAGGTTGGCTTGAAGCGTCTCGCCCGAGACGAGAATGTCCGCGTTTGGATATGGCGGCGTTTCCTTCGGCTCGGTCGTCGAGTCGCTGCATCCGGCTACGGCGGCGGCGAGCAGCGCCACTGTGCCGAGGCGGAGAAAATGTCTTATCGAGGCACGCATCTCAAAGACTCCTGGGTTGGGGCTGGGAGAATCGTCTCGTCGCCGAACGGAAACGAGAGCGAGTGGTGGACTGGGTGAGGAACATCAATGAGCGCCCTCCGGCGAGTGAACGCCTAGCAAGCCGGTGAGCGCGAAGGAAATCGCGAGGCTCACGTTCGAGCCCGCAGACGTGGTGGTGCCATAAATGCTGGGCGCATATTCGGCCTCGAGGGAAAGCGTTCCGAAGCGGTGGCCGAGCGTCGTGTAAAGCGTGCCGAGATCGTAGCTCTCGCGCACCGTCGGGTTACCACTCGCATTCAACGCGGTCCCGGTTTCCATCCCCTTGATGCCGTCGAGCTTCGTTCGAAAATAGAAGCCTTTCCCAAGGTCGCTGCCGATTTCGGCGAGATAGCGAAACTCATCTTCCGGCGTGCCGGTGCGCCAGCGATATCCGGCCTCGGCGCCGCAATAGCCAGGAATGAGCGGCCAGAGCGAGCGCCCGTACTGAAGCCGGCCTTCGTATTCCGCCTCTCCGCTGCCGAGCGGGATGAGATCTTCTTCGTCGTAGCCGGTCGGAATGCGCGCCAGTGCTTGCGCAGAAAACACGCCCTGCTTTCCCTGAACGATCCTGCCACGAAGACCAAGGTCGGCATCGCCAATGCCCTGAGTCTTCGTAGTGCGGACCAAATTCTCGGACTCCAGGTGCTTCACGGTCACCGACCCGAACGCAGTGAAACGGTCGGTGATTCCGAATTCGAGATAATTGACAACATTGACGTCCTTGAATTCCGCATCGAGTGGAAGATCGTCGCGATTTCCATCCAGATCGAATTCCTCATTGCTGTTGTAGCCATTTCCCGAAATGCGGTCGTAAAGCGCACCACGCGCCAACGTCCACGCACCCGCAAACGCAAGGTCGGGGAGCGCCGCAAGGGTTGCGGCGAGAAGCGCAGCGATTCGGGTTACGCGCAAAAGTCTCGATGCGTGCATTCGATCGGGAATGAGTCGCCTTCCCGCGCATTCCGCGCCGTTGAGTCAAGCACCCGTGGGAAGAAGAATTGGACGATATTCGGACCCTCAGGGTCCAATCGATAATTTGAAATAAACGATCCATTCGATGGATAATACCGATGGAAGGCATGGGCCGGTTGGGCCTGGCAGGTGTTCGGAGGGCGCGGAAGGGCCCGGGAGGGGCCCCGGAGGGATTCTTGAACCTACGCCAGCTCGAGGTCTTTCTCGCAGTCTTGGACCAAGGAGGGTTTTCGTCCGCCGCGCGCGTCACGAAGCTCACCCAGTCGACGATCAGCCAGCACATTTCCGCCCTTGAGGACGAGGTGGGGGTGCGCCTTCTGGAACGATCGCGCAAAGGCGTTCGGGCGACGGAGGCGGGGAAGATTCTCCGCGGGTATGCGAAATCGCTGGTCGGGGAGCTGCGCAACGCCGAGTCCGCGCTGCGGCGCTTTCGCGGCCTCGAGCAAACGACGCTGCACGTTGGCGTGAGCAGCGTGCCCGGCGCCGAGCTCGTTCCGCAAGTGCTGGCCCGGCTTTGCAAGATGCATCCGCGGCTCGACCTCGTCCTGGTCCAAGGGGACACGAGCCGAATCGTGGAGGCGATCGCGAATCGAGAAGCGGAAGTCGGCGTCGTCGGCCGGCGCTTGCGAATGCGCGGCCTCACTTACACCGAAGTCGGCGATGATCGCATTGTGCTCGTCGTTGCTCCGGGACATGTGTGGGCCAAACGCAAATCGATCCGAATCGAGGAGCTTCCCGAAAGCGACTTCGTCGTGCGCGAGCCAGGATCGGGAACGGGCGAAACGGTCATGGATGCATTGCGCGCCGCGGGCGTCGATACCGAGACGCTGCGGATTCGCGCGATCGTCGACGGCAACGAAGCCCTGAAGTCGACAGTGAAGATCGGCATGGGTGCGGCTTTTTTCTCCGTGGTCACCGTGGCTCGGGACGTGGAGCGAGGCGAGCTCGCCATCATTCCCGTTCAGGGATTGTCCATCTCGCGGCCTTTCTATTTGGTCAGGCGCGCCGGACGGCGATCCTCACCACCCGCGAGCGCGTTTTGGGATCTCATTCTGGAAACCGCGGCCGGGCGGTGAGGCGACGCGCCGTGACGCCGGTTGCTCGAACGGCTACACTCTCTTCGTACTTCGAACAGATCTTTGGCGCGAGAAGAGGAGGCCGCCATGCCGGCTGAGAATGTCACTCGATCGCAACCGGATCCGCCGAATGCTCAAGTCCCGGGTTGGATTCTCAAACTTTCGCGTTGGTCCGGCGGATTTATCGGCTTTGTCTTTGCCGCCATTACCTATGTGATCGCTCGTCTGATTCTTGGCTTGGTCGTGAGCGGCGATCTCAAAATGTGGCTCAGTCTTCTCGCCGCGGTCGGTGTGGGAGCCATCGGATTCATCTTCGGATCGCGCTTTCTCCAAGCGGGATACTGGAAGCTCAAACACATCTTGAAGCCGGCCATCTTGATTCTCGCCGGGGTGGTTCTGCTGCTCTTGATCATCAAGCTGCTGCGTTAGGAATCCTTCGACCCAATCTGCGCCACGATGCCCCCTTTCCGCCGGCAAGAGGCGCGGTAATCTGCAGGATGACAAGCCAGGACATTGCTCGTCGTCGTCTGCTGAGCCAACGTCTCATTGGAAGTCCACTCGAGAGTGCTCGCGACGCTGTGGAATGGTTGGGCGCCGTTCAAGCTCAAGATTACGCCGGCGCAAAGTGGGGCCTGGGCTTGCGCGTATCAAAGTCCCACGACGCCGACATCGAACAAGCCTTCACCATCGGCGCCATTCTTCGTACGCACGCCTTGCGGCCGACCTGGCACTTCATTGCGCCAGCGGACATTCGGTGGGTCTTGGATCTGACCGGGCCGCGAGTTCATGCGGCGAATGCTCCCATCTACCGCAAGCTGGGACTCGACCGCACAGCTTTCAAACGAAGCAATACGACTTTGCGAAAGACACTGCAGGGTGGCCGGCAATTGAGTCGTGATGAGCTGCGCGAAGCCTTGCGAAGGAATGGCGTCCCCGTGGACGAAGATTTGCGCATGGCCTACCTCATGATGCATGCCGAATTGGAAGGCATCGTTTGCAGCGGACCGCGGCGCGGCAAGCAGTTCACCTACATGCTCCTCGAAGAAAGAGTTCCGCCTGGCAAGTCCATGGCTCGGAAGGATTCACTTGTTGAGCTCGCGAGTCGTTTCTTTCGCAGCCGCGGGCCGGCGACGGCACAGGACTTTGCGAAGTGGTCCGGACTGACCGTCGCGGATGCACGAAGCGGTTTGGAAGGCGCTGCTTCGCGACTCGAGTGCGAAACCATCGAGAAGAAGACCTACTGGCTTGCTCCAACGAAAGACAAGACACGAAGGCCAGCGTCGCCGACCGCCCATCTGCTCTCCATCTACGATGAGTATGTCTCTGGATACAAAGATCGAAGCGCGATGATCACTCCAGCCCATGCGGCGCGGATCTCCGCAATGGGGAACGCTGCGACTTCCATTCTCATCCTCGATGGAAGAGTGGCCGGCACTTGGAAGCGAAGGTTTGTGAAAGGCGCCGTCGACGTGCAGTTCAGTTTGTTTCGCCGCCTCAAGACAACGGAGCGGCGTGCGGTCACCGCGGCCGTCGAGAGATATGGTGCCTATCTGCAAATGGATGCTGTGCAGGAATAGCGAGGCGTGCGCTCGCAACGGGCGTGGTTTCTAGAAAACTTCCAGCGGCACTTGAACGACTGCCGGCTGGGCGTCCGTTCCAATGAACTCGATCTGCGCCGTTCCCTCGCCGGCGGAACTGAATACGTGTGTCGCGGAATAGGTGCCGGGCGTCGCTTCGACGGCGTCGTGAATCTCGACTTCGCTTCCCTGAGTGCAGCGGATCTTTACGCCGGGGAGACCTGCAACCGGCGGCCGCGGCGCGGCGACGTCTTCCATGATCAAGAATCGAAACGTCGTTGGGTAACCGTGCTCCGGGTATTCGCCGGAGTCCGTCTCGAATTCCACTCGGTACCCGCCCGCATCGTAATGCGCCCGAACCGCCGAAAGGGGAGTCTCGAAGCGATGGAGCTCCGCTAACCCGGCTTCTCCCACCCGCTGGCCAACGATCCGCACATCGAAGTCCCCTGCTGCGGTGAACTTCGTCGTCCCGGTGTATTGCGTTCCATCGAACAGCATGGGCACTTCTTTGGTCCACTGGTCCGTGGCTGCCGGGCTGATCTCGGTTCGCATCTCGAGGAAATCCTGGACCGACTCACCTTTGGACGTGGTGAACTTCGCCGTGAAGGTGACGTCCGTCTCGAAGGAATGAACGTGGCCGGGCGCGATCTGCGCATCGACGATCAAGTCGGTGCCGGGGCCACTGGTGTCGTCGTCACCGCATCCTTGGAGAGCGGCGCCAAACACCAAGGCAAAGAGACAGAAGAAGATGCTCTTGGATGAACGAAACATGACTTGGAAACCACCTCGAGTGAGTTGATGGCGTCCGGGGGATGGCGCATCATAACACAGGGATGCAGGGGGGCATTGGGGATGATTGAAGGACTCCCTCGCGCTTTGACTTCCATCGCCATGCTCGGCGCGGCGCTGATGGCAGGCGTGTTTTTCGTCTTCTCGACGTTTGTGATGAGGGCGCTCGAGCGCCTTCCCGCGCAGCAAGTCATTGCTTCGATGCAGTCCATCAATGTTGCGGTGATCAATCCAGTATTCATGTTGGGGTTTCTGGGAACGACGGCGGTTTGCATCAGCGTGGCGATCTTCTCGCTCCTCCAATGGTCCACTCCAGGCGCGAGTTTCCTTCTGGCCGGAAGCCTTCTCTATGTCTTGGGTACGTTTGCCGTCACGATGATCTTTAATGTTCCGCGAAACAACGCGCTGGCCGCGGTCGACCCTGCAAGCGCGGAAGGAGCGCGGGTCTGGGCGGGTTACCTGGGGAGCTGGACTGCGTGGAATCACGTACGCACGGCGACAGCCTTCGCAGCCGCGGTGTCATTCATGATGGCGCTCCGTCAGGGATAGGCCGCGCCTCGCACCGGCCCGCAATTACCTTTTCGTCCCGACTCGATGGAGCGGAGCTCGTGATGCTCCTGATTTCGTCGGTAGCGCCGCAAGCCATTGCGTAATGCGCTGACCAATCTCGTCGCGCGTCTGGCGCAATTGGACGAGCAACTCGTCGGACGGGCCCTCGAATTGGCGCGGGTTTTTCAGCGGCCAGAACTCTCTCGTCATCGCCCCCGGGAAGATTCTGGGGCTCCACTCTTCATCCGGGTCGCACACGATGATGAGATGACGGACGGAAAGTCGGCCAAGATATTTCGCGGATTTCTTGGGAACCGCAGTGCTGATGTCGATGCCGACTTCGGCCATGACCTGAACGGCAAACGGATGGACGCGGTTCGCTGGGACGGTGCCGGCGCTGTAGACATCGAACAGGTGGCCAGCCTGCGCGCGAAGCAGGCCTTCCGCCATCTGGCTCCTGCTCGAGTTCTCTACCCCGAAGAAGAGAACTGCTGGATTCCAGGGAATTGGAGTGACTCCCTCGAAATGAAAACGTCAACCACGATCTGTCGGTCGGAGGATGATCAACGAGCAGTCAGACCGAAGCAGCAGGCAGAGAGAGTCGCCTGGGACTCAGACGAAGGTCTGCGCCAACTGCAAAGCCGACGGCAAGGCATCGCCGCAATGACTGCCGAAGGAGAAGCATTCTATTCTTCCCGGTTGCCCGCCGTCAAATCCCTCGCAGCCATCGTCAAAATACTCTGTAAAGATCGTTTCCAGCGCTTGAATTGGTCTTTCTTCACTGTTAGCCTACGTTGTTCCCTTTAACTACGGGAGGCACCCCTGCAATGGTCGTCGAGGGAACACGACGGCGTTGCTCGTCTAAATAGACAATAGATGATCCTGCTCGGGTGCAGTTTACGTTGCTCGTCCACCGTGCAAAGGAGAGAACGGAAATGAAGAAACTGTTTCTATGTGCATTTACGATTCTGTTCGTCGCGGCGGTTTCCTACGCGGATACCACGATCGAGAAACCGCCCGATCTCGGTCTTTATTGGTTCCCGTTGAGCGATGGAGGAACCTACGTTTACTCGGACTCCTTCATTGCGCCCTTCGGTGACACCAATGTCGCAATCCTCGGAACGTGGCTTTCTCCGTTGAGAGGCACGCCCGAAGGTTCAATCGGGAACACGCTTGGATCCGGTTTCGTCACCAATGGTGGCGGAAACTCCATCGTTCGCTATCAGGTTTGGGGAACCGGTGGAAACGGCGGGCCGGACTACACTCAGGTGCTTGCATCGACGGATCCATTCTCCGCCAACCTGGCCGGGCTGAATCTCTATAACCAGCCGGTGACGAGCGGCGGTGGTCCGTTGGTTCCTGGGCAGAAGTACTGGTTCGTGGCGACCTGCGTGGGTCTGGGAGATCCTTTCCTGACCGCGTATCAAACCGGCGGTCACACGCAGAACAGTGTCTATCCGGACAATGGCACCTTCTGGTACTCGAACGATTCCGCTGGCCAGAGTTTCGATGGCCAGGCTTTGACTCCGGAAATGGCGTTCCGAGTTGTTCTCGGCGGACCCATTTCGGTGGACGAGACCAGCTGGGGCGGAATCAAGGGTCTGTATCGCTAGATTGCTGATGCGGACGGGCCGTCGCCGGAACCGTTCGCCAGCATAAACTCGCGCCGGTGTCGGTTCGAAGCCGATGCCGGCGCGATGCATTTGCAAGTTTCTCGGGTGCAGCTTTACGTTGTTCATCCACCATGCAAGGAGAGAACGAAATGAAGAAACTGCTTCTGTGTGCACTTACGGTCCTGTTCGTCGCGGCTGTTTCCTATGCCGATACGACGATTGAAAAGCCGCCGGATATCGGTCCCTTTTGGCACCCGTTGGGCAATGGAGGAACGTACGTCTACTCGGATTCCTTCATTGCGCCATTCGGCGATACCAACGTTACAATCCTCGGGACATGGCTGCTCCCCGAGAGAGGTGCGCCCGAAGGTTCGATCGGAAATACGATTGGACATGGTTACGTCTTGGGTGGGAGCGGAAACTCCATCCTCCGTTTGCAGGTTTGGGGAACCGGCGGAAATGGTGGGCCCGATTACACCCAGGTTCTTGCATCAACGGATCCGTTTACGGCCGACTTGTCGGGTCTGAACCTCTACAACAAGCCCGTTACCAGCGGCGGCGGTCCGTTGGTTCCGGGCACGAAGTACTGGTTCGTTGCGACGGGTGTTGGTTTGGGAGATCCCAGTCTTACCTCGTATCAGACCGGCGGTCACACGCAGAACAGTGTCTATCCGGACAACGGGACGTTCTGGTATTCGAACGATTCCGCTGGCCAGAGTTTCGATGGCCAGGCTTTGACTCCAGAAATGGCGTTCCGCGTTGTTCTCGGCGGACCCATTTCGGTGGACGAGACCAGCTGGGGCGGAATCAAAGGTCTGTATCGCTAGATTGCTGATCCGGACGGGCCGTCGCCGGAACCGTTCGCCAGCATAAACTCGCGCCGGTGTCGGTTCGAAGCCGATGCCGGCGCGATGCATTTGCAAGTCGATTGCAATATGGTGTTTCGGCCGCGGGGGCGATCTTCGCGGAGCGCGGAGGGAAGGGCGGTAGCTCAATCCATGGACATTCTGGGCGCGATCGGCAACACATCGCTCGTTCAACTTCGCAAGGTTGTGCCGCCGAACTGCGCGGACATCTTCGTGAAGTTGGAATGGGAGAACCCAACCGGGAGCATCAAGGACCGAATGGCGATGGCCGTGATTTCTCGTGCGGAGAAAGACGGCCGCCTAAAGCCGGGCGACACGATCCTTGAATACACCGGAGGTAGCACGGGAACATCGCTGGCGTTCCTCTGCGCCGCCAAAGGTTATCGCATTCACATCGTGACCTCCGATGCATTCAGCCAGGAGAAGCGCGACCACATGGCGGCGCTTGGTGCGGAGCTCACACTCGTTCCGAGCGAGGGCGGGTTGACGACGAAGAAGCTCATCCTCGACATGATCGAGTCCGCTCGGAAATTAAGCGAAGAGCCGCACACCTATTGGACCGATCAACTGAACAATCACGACAGCATCGCCGGCTACTATGCTCTGGGCGAAGAGATCTGGACCCAGGCGAAGGGAGAAGTGGATGCCTTCGTGCACTCGGTCGGCACGGCGGCCTCGATCCGTGGAGTCGGCACCGTGCTGAAGAAACACAAGCCGAGTGTACGCATCGTTGCCGTGGAACCGGGCGAGTCCTCGGTCTTGAGGGGAGGGAAGCCCGGACCGCACAGGATCGAAGGCGTGGGGATCGGTTTCACGCCGCCGCTCTGGGATCCCGCGCTCGTGGACGACATCCTCGCCGTGCACACGAGCGATGCCAAGGAGATGGCGCGGCGCATCGCTCGGGAGGAGGCCATGTTCGCGGGAACTTCTTCCGGAGCCAATGTCGTCGCCGCAATTGAAATCGGAAAGCGTTTGGGTCCCGGCGCCAAAGTGGTCACGCTCATGGCCGACTCCGGGCTGAAGTACTTGAGCACCGACGTGTACAAGGCGCGGAGCGTGGCCACGAGCCATTGAGATCGCAATCTCCCGATGGGAGCGCCGCGCGCAAGGTGCAGCTCATTCGCTGAGGCCAGCTGAAAATGAAAAGGCCGGGGAGAGTTGCCTCCCCGGCCTTCGTTTCGAATCTCGCCAGTGTGAGTTAGCGCAGCAAAACCGATCGCGCCGTCCGCACCTCATCCTGCGATTGCATTCTCATGAAGTAGATTCCGGGTGCGGCTGCGTTTCCGTTCTTGTCGTAGCCGTTCCACTCGACGGTATGCACGCCCGGATCTTGATGCGCATTCAGAAGAGTGGACACATGACGGCCCAACGCATCATAGACGTTCACCTGCACCTGCCCCTCCGTCTTGACCGCAAACGAGACGCGCGTCCGATTCGTGAATGGATTCGGTTGCACTTCGAGTGAGATTTCCTTGGTCGAGGCGATCTCGGCGGCGCCCACCGGCCCACCAATGATCTCGTGCGCCGAGTTGCTCATGTCGAAGAACACGTTGCCCACCGCTTCGACTTTCACGCGCGCCTGGGTGGTGGAAATGTTCGGAACAGAGATCTGCTCGCTGCCATCGTTCGGCGTCGCCGCGGCCAACGAAATGGGGAACTCGACCCCGTCGTCGGTCGAAAGCAGGATGTTCACCTCGGAGCAGGAGATGGGGGCGAGATCCGTTCCGGCCACATCCCAGGCGATGGTCTTCATCTCTCCCGAGTTCCACGGCGTCACATCCACCGAGGTCACGAGGAAAGGTCCCCCGGTCTGATCGACGTTGATCACCGTGGTGGAGTGTCCCTCGCCGCCCAGATAATCTCGCGCGGTCAAACGAAGATTGAGTGTGCGCGTATATGTAGGCAGAAGCTCCCCGAGCGTGTGGACGTTCGTGCGAACGTCGATTCGTTTCGGGAACATTCTCCACTCCCGATCAACCGGCGGGAAAGAGCGGAAGATGGCGGCATTGCCGACGGGAGAGTCCGGATGCCCGGCCGGTCCCAAGTCGAACTCTTCCCAACTATAGAACACGGTGTCGCCGTCCGGATCGCTGCCCGAGCCAAACAACACGAACGGCGTTCCGACGGGAATGGTCAAACCGGAATTGCCCGCGACCGCAACCGGAGGATTGTTGCCGGTCGGCGTGATGACGGGGCAAGTGTTTCCGAACCCAACCTGCGTGTAGGCAACGATCTGATCGAAGTTGCCACCGTGGAATTCGGGTGTGCTGTGCGGGGTGATGTTCTGGGGAGCGCAGATCCCGGCATACGACATGATCGTGGTCCCCGAGCCCGGCTCCCACGCCGTCGATCCCGTCCGGTTGCCGTTGCAGGCCCCCGAGTTCCCGTTGAACGAATGGGTCCCGCCGAATTGGTGCCCCATCTCATGGGCCACATAGTCGATGTCGTAGTTGTCGCCAATCGGCTGCAGAGAACCGGTGACTCCCTTTGCTTTGCTTGCGGCCTTGCAGACGCAGGAGAGTTGGGCGATTCCGCCGCCGCCCGTGCTGAAGGCGTGTCCGATGTCGTAATTGCCGGTGCCGATCACGGAATCGAGTGTCGTCTGATTCTGCGTGAGCATCGCGCCGCCATTGTTGTTCGTATAAGGATCGGTGGCGCCATTCGTATACACGACGAGGTTGTTGTTCGGGACCAATTGCATCCGAACGCTGACTTCATCTTCATAGACGCCGGTCACGCGATTCACTGAGGTGACAATGCCGGCCATTGCGAGCGGAACGGTTCCCCCATAGTACGTCGTGTATTCACCGGTTGCGCCGACTGCGAGGCGGTACGTCCGAAGCTGCGTACCGTTCGTCAGGCTGGAGGATTGTTGTTGATGCGCGCGGACGAGGGATTCGATCTCCCGTTCAGCTTCCGGGTCCGGACCCACGTCGCAGGAGAATTGCTCGGAAGGATTCATCGGGCGGTTGCGCTGGTAATGGCTCACGTAGAGCTTGGTGTTTCCCCGCTCCAACGGGTCGATAAACACCGCCGGATGCGCGGAGAGAATCATGGCGTGGAAGCCATGCGGCGTCGTGTCGAGGCGGACCGATGCAGTGCGATCGTCGACGCCGCGTCCCGTGTAGGTCTTGATCTCGGGAAACTTGGCGGCGAGATCGGGATGCATCACCTGCGTTTCCCAAATCACGAACTGCTCCGACTTGTCCCCGGGAAGCGGCAGAACGATGGTCAGGCCGCCAGCCCGATTGGGGAAGCTTTCCATGGGAGCACCGGCCAGGGCCGCCTGCACGTCGGAGAGCTGCATCTCGAAGTACCGGGAGTCTTCCGGATATCCCTGACTGTCGGCATATCGATCGGTGACTTCGGTAAAGAGGGAGGCAGCGCCTGCCGGATGCGAGGCCCACAGAAGGGACACGCCCGCAACCAGCACCGGAAGCGAAGCAACGCTGCGACAATGGGTTCGAAGCAAGGTCATCGTGTCAATCTCCACGGGACGGAGGATGGGGACGGAACTGCTGATGAGGGAGAATACCACAGGGGGTTGGGTGGACTAAAAGAGGGAATCCCCCCAGCGCTTTTGCTCGGTGAACCGGCTTGCAGTCGCGATCGTGAGGCGGGAGTTGCGTTACTTCAAGAGCTGCACCCGCCCGGCTCGGCTCTTCGCCGCTACCTGCAGGCGGTAAAAGTACACGCCGCTCGCGAGCGCCCGCCCCGCGTCGTCCCGGCCGTCCCAGACGAAGCGCGCGTCACCAGCGCCGACGGCTCCGTCGAGCAACGTGCGCACCCGTCGCCCAGCGACGTCGTGGATCGCGAGCGTGGCCGGACCGGCTTTCGGCATTGAGAAGCGGATCGTCGTGATCGCGCGGAACGGGTTTGGCTCCGCGATGACGCGCAGCTCGGAGACGTTCGCCGGCTCCGGCGACGAGGTCCCGCCGAGAAGCGCGGCAACCGCCGCACCGAGGTCGGGCCGCGGCCCGATGTACTGGGCGCCGACGTGCGGAATGCCGGTCGCCGTGATGAGGCTCCGCAGCCAGGTCGGTGACATCGTGGACCCGAGCTGCGCCTTCGCGATGCCTTGCAGGCAGAGCGCGGTGCCGGTCACCATGGGAGAAGCTCCGGACGTTCCGCCGAAGTTCGCCGTGTACTCGGTCGTCAGCGGACCCGCCGTGTAGAGGTCGCCGTAGCCGGTCGTGACGATCTCGCTTCCCCAGGCATGGGCGTCCATGCGCGATCCATAATTCGTGAACCACTCTGCAACACGACCGACCGGCGTGCCCGCCGCCACCATGATTGCGCCGGAGTCGCGAACGTTGCGGTCGAAGACCCCGCCCCAGATCGGAGCATCGAGGTCCTGCGAGCCGTTCGCCCCCGCCTCGACGCAGACGACGCCATCCGCGAAGACGCCAGTGAAGATGACGTCGTAATTCACTTGCACCCATTCCATCGGCGTCGCTTGGTTCGTGATCGGCGGATACATCTGAAGCTCAATGAGCCAAACATCACCCGGGCTCAATGTGTCGACCGCCTCCTGGAAACGGTGCGGTACGTTCGGCCACTCATTGATGTTGATCGCAACGGTGCCGTAGTCTGCGTCCGGCGCGAAGCCGGATACCCCGAATCCATTGTGGTCGCCGATGACCTCACCGAGCACGGCCGTTCCGTGGTCGATGTACACGAGGCTGGGGTCCTCCGCTGCTCCCCCTGCGTGGAAGAAATGGCCGGCAAAGTCGAAGTCCTCGTGATTCTGCGTCCAGGCGAGCTCCACATCGATGAACTGGAGGCCGAGACCCATTCCTCCCGCCTCGGCCCAGGCTGACGGTGCGTCGAGGCCGACGGGCGTTGCGTAGAGATAACCCTGCATGGTTGCGAAATTCGGTGTCACGACGCGGGCCGGAAGCTCGCCGGCCCGTTGTTCGAAGATCGCGGCCGGCTCCGCGATCGGCGCGGGGTGCGCGATCTCGATCGCCGGCGATGCGTTCAGCTCGTTCAGCACGCGCGCGACCTCGGCACGTCCGCCGGGCACGCGAACGTCGAACCAGAGCGAGAGATCCGGCGCGACGACTCCCGATGCGAGCTCCGCGCGCGCCTTCTTTGCGCGGAGAACAGCCCGGTCGTGTTGCGGGATCGTCCGGCGAATCTCCTGCACGCCTGCGCGGGCGAGGGCCTCGTTCACTTCCGCGACGCCTGGACGCGCCCCGTCCATGAACTGGTGTCCATTCAGCACGGCGTTCGATCCCTCGACGAACTTCACGTGGATCCATTCGGCATCGAATCGTTCGAGGTCGGATGCACGCCAGTCGAGCACGGGACTGACCGGCCGCGTGTTCAGGTCGAGCGCCGACGCGGTGCCGACAGCAGCGAAGAGACAGAGGCAGACGATGAGCGTAGGACGCGGCATGGGGCTCCTCCAGCGGTCGGTACGGTTGCGCAATCGACGAAGTATAGAAGGCGCTGCCGCGGATCACCAGTGTTCACGCGCCTAGCGCACCACCACCACACGCCCCGTTGCATCGCCCTGCACCGACTCGAGGCGGACGAAATACGTTCCCGAGCTCACCCGGCGGCCCGAGTCGTCGCACAGATTCCACAAACTTTCGAAGCGGCCGGAAGGATGGAGCTCGTCATTCACGAGCGAGCGTACGCGCCGTCCGGCCAGATCATAGACATCGAGATGCGCCGCACCTTCGCGACCGAGCGCGAAACCAATGCGGCTTTCGACGGAGGCAGGATTCGCTCCGACATTCCACAACCCCGGCCCACTCACTGATGTCAGCAGCACCGGAGAATCCGTCGCCCGCCCCGGATGAGATTGGGGATCGCCGGGGTCGAATCCTTGATCGAGCTCATCGCGGTCGAGCCAAGTATCTTCATCGCGATCGATGCCAAGTCGAATCTCGGTACCAAGGAGGACGCCGGTGAACGTGACTTCATGGCCGGCGGATGCTGCGGCAATGAGCGCTGCTGTCGTCGTCGCGGGTTCGGCAACGCGATCGGGCGTCCAAACTCCTGCACCTTCGTACACCCATCCGCGCGCTTGATCAGCGCCGTCGCGTCCTTTGGCAACGAGCCCAATGACATCGAAGTCGGCGAGGCTCGCGAGCGTTTCGATTCGATCCGCACCGGCGCCTTCGTTCGTTCCGTCCATCGTCCACTGTGCTCCAACGCCCGATGACGTTCCGGTGAAGAACGCCAACAAGAACGCCGCGACGTCGCGAAGCTCGCCCTCGTCCGTAAACGTGAAGTCGGTGAACTTGTGGAACTGGGTGAGCTCGATGGTGCCGTCCTTTTCGAAACCGAATCCGCGCACGACATCGTTGCCCGTCCGTTTGAAACGCGTCTTTTCGTACAGATTGCGAAGGTGAGGAATCTTGACGTCTTGCGATTCTTTCAGTTTTTCCGCCGGGAAGACTCGGCCGATCGTTCCGATCGGAAGATCATGGCAAGTCTCACAGGTTTCCACGTCGTGGCCGAGAGGCACATTCACGAAAAGGTACTCGCCATTCGCAGGATCCGCGCCGTTCAACGTCGGCGGTAGCGTGTCATCCAATTCGCGATTCGGATTCGGCGGATAGCGCATCGAGAAGACGAACTGTTGGAACAGATCCATGTCGGAAGCCGGAATGGGCGAAGACCTTCCCATCAAGCCGACAAACGCCGGATTGAAGTCGAGAAACGTGGGGCGATCCCCGCGCCAATGAAGCGGCCCGGTGTTCTCCATCGCCTTGAGACTCTGCGTCATCATGGGACCCTTCATCGGATGAAATCCGTTCTGGAGGTCCGGGATGTCCGGCCGGAGGAAGTCGCCTTGAGGATTCCCCAAGTCCCACGCAATGCCGTCCATGTTTCCGAATACGTGACAGGAGGCGCAGGCGAGATCTCCGTGCGCGGATGAAAGCTCTCCATCGTAAAGGAAGCGGCGACCGTCGCGAACTGTCGCCGGCGTTGGATCGAAGCCCAGCGGTTGCTCGGTTACCGCATCCGTTCCCAGTGCGACGACGGCAAGAGATGACGTGAATCGATTCATGACGTAGAGGCGATTGCGCGCTTCATCCAGCGCCAATCCGCATGGACCGTCGCCGACGAGGATTCGGCGGGCCACATTTCCATCCGCATCGAGCACTCCGACTTTGCGCGAGCCGAAGGCGGCCACGAAGACTGTGGCGCCATCGCTCGACACGGCCACATCCACGGGAATCGCGAGCGACAGCGCCCTCTCCGCGGGATTGCCGGCCGGATTCTTATAATCGATGTGCGCATTCAAATGATGCGGCGTCACCGTGCCGGTGCTCGGATCGATGGTCGTGATGGAATTCTTCAAAAACTTGCCGCGAACGTTGGGCTCGAAGCGAATCTCGTTCTGGGCATCCTGGTTCGTCACGAAGATGCGCCCGGTCTTGGGGCTCACGGCGAGATTGAAGAGGGTTGTGCCGACGCCGGTGAAAGCACCTTGGATGGCAAGACTCGAAGTGTTGATGCGAATGACGTCGTGATCCAGGAGCTGGTAAGGAACCTTGGCGTTCCAGTTGCGCCCGATCTCATCGGTCCACTTCGTTCCGTCGTGCTTCAAGATGAGCGCGGTGACGGGAGCGGGCGGAAGCTCCGGACGCATCGGTGGATTGACGGGAAGCTGGCCCGGCATCGTGCGAACGGTTTGGAAGGAAACCGAAGTGGTCTTGTTCTGACTATCGAGCGCGCAGACATAGACGGTTTCGCCGTCCGGCGAGAGCGCCAGCGATCGCGGATCGCTCATGGAAAGGGGAATGTCGACCGGCGCGATGGAGAGATCGTCCGTGTCGAGGACGCGAATCCTGTCTTCCTCCGAGATGCTTATGAACGCGCGATGATGCTGGGGAGCGAATGCGACGTCGGTGGGCTCGTCGCCGACGAGAAGCGTGCCCACGACGCTGCCCAGCGCGACATCCACGATCGAGATGGAATCAGAGAGATGATTGACCACCCACACTTCGGATGCGGTGCGCGTGCGCACGGTCACGGGCTCCATGCCGACTTGGATCTCCGCGATGCGCGTGGGCTGCGGCGTGGTGAGATCGAAGACGACGAGACGGTGGTCCGCGGTGTGGGCGACGAAAAGCCGGGTCCCATCGGCCGACATCTCCACCGGATGGACGGCCGGGCTCTCGAAATGATCGGGAATGAGTGCCCGAGCCGGGGAGCCGGGGATAGCCAGGAAAGCGACGAAGGTCGCGACGGATCGAAGAGAGGGGGGGATTTGCATGGCTACTCCGCAGAGAATGGGACCACGAAAAGGCCGGCCGATGTCGAAGGTACCAAATGCGGAGGGGGATTAAAATGGGCTACGGCCTGCGAAGCCGGTGCGTCGGGCGCCCCAGCAGATGTTCGCCGAGTTCGACGCCGTTTCGATCTCGCGTTCCGTCACTTCAGAACGACGAGTTGCCGCGTGCGCTCGAAATCCTCGGCTCGAAGCCGGTAGTAGTAGACTCCGCTCGCTACTTCGGATGAATCCCATTTCAATTTGTGCGGACCCGCCTGCACATCCTCTGAGAGGAGGGTGGTGATCTCTCGCCCCTGCACATCGAAGACTTTGAGCTCGACGTGTTCCGGTCGCGCGACCGAGAACTCGATCTCGGTAATCGGATTGGCGGGATTCGGGATGTTTTGCAGGAGGAAGTTGCCGCGTGGTCCCGTCTCCGCGTCCGCAATCACTCCCGTCACGCCGAAATCGGAAAGAGGAATCCTCCACACGCCGCTGTCCGTCCCTCCGGCAAATAGATACGCATCGTTCGCGCAGGAAGCTTCCACGATGGGCTTGGGACAGGCCGGGAATCCATCCTGGGCTGGGGTCCACGTTGCGCCTTGGTCCGTCGACAAGTGCACGCCGGTATGCCCGGCGAAAATGAGATTGCTCTTCAACGTGTACGTATCGATGCCACCGTCGGGAAAACCGCTCCCGAAGAAGTTGTTGCCGCCATCCGTCGAATAGAATGCAGAAAACAAATTGGAGGCGAGAACGTTGCTTCCTTTCACCGCCAAGCGTTCGATGTCCGCATTGATCGAGAACGTCATGGAGGTCCAGGTCACGCCTTTGTCCGTGGACGTGTAGAGCCCAGTCGTGGAGAAGCTCTCTCCGTACGAGCCCGCATAGACCCGCGAGTTGCCGTCGGACGCGACGGAAGAGACGTAGACCGTGGTCGCCGGGAAAGTGCTCTGGTGCCAAGATGCGCCATCGTCGCTCGAATAGAAGATGCCGACGATCGCGGAAGACGTGTAGGCGATGGACGCCGCCGCGACGATGAATCCTCCACTCACCGTCAGCGACGGAATGAAAATGGTTCCGCCGGTCGGGAAGCCGTTGACGGTGGTCTGAAATGTCTCGCCATTGTCGGTGGATCGAAAGAGTCCATTGGCTCCGCCGGCAAACACGATTCCATTCTTCACGCAGAAGCTGACCACGAGCTGATTCGCCAGATCCGGATTGTTGAGACCCTTCTTGAGCCATGCACTGCCGTTATCCGTTGATCGATAGATGCCGTCGCCCTGCGTGCCGAGAAAGATGGAATTTCCCGCAGCGGCAAGAGCACGAATCGTGGGTGCGACCGGCAAACCCACCGCAGAGGGCGAGCTCGTGCCGCCGTTCGAAGTGAGGTAGATCGCCGCGGTATCGTTTGGCGTTCCGGCGAACACATTCGTGCCGTCGAAGAGGAGCGCTCCGACCTCGCCCTTGCCAAGGCCGGTGCTGACGTCGGTCCAGTTCAATCCCGAGTTTGTCGATTTGGACACTTTGTTGCCGCCGCCCAGATAGACCGTTGTTCCCGACGCACTCAGCGACAGCACTCCTCCGGGAAAACTCTCGAACTGCCAATGAGCGCCGTTATCGGTCGAATGGTAGAGACAACAAATGCCCGCACCCAGAAGTCGAGAGCCCGATTGGGCAAACGACCTGATCCCGGACAGCGCGAATTGCTCGACGGGATCCCAGTTGCCGCCGTCATCGGTCGAGCGCCAGATGAAATTGTCCTCGGCAACGAGAATCGTATTCCCGCTGATGAAGATCTCGTTGGCCTCATTGATGGGCGAGGGGACTTGCACCCAGTTCAGGCCGCCGTTCGTCGACTTGTAGATGCCCGAGGTGAAGTCCAGGACCGTCGCATACACGGTACTGCCCTTGAGGGCAAAGGAAGTGGCGAGGTTGTTGAAGCCGGTATCCATCCAATGCGCACCGTCATCGGTGGAGTGATAGATCGAGGTGATTCCGCAGTGATTGGAGACCGAAGCCAGCCAACGGTTGCCGGAGAAAATGAGGTCGTGAACGAGAGTGTTTTCGATGCCCGAATTGGCCGCCCGCCAACTCGCACCGCCATCCGTGGAGCGGTACACGCCTTTGGAATTCGTTCCCGCAAGGAGAACGGATCCCGCTCTGGAGAGGACGTTGACTCGTGCTCCGCTGGGCCCAGGCATCTGGGTCCATTCGGCGTGCGCGCGAGAAAGCGGAGAGAAGAAAAGCAACGCGAAGAGTAGGAGCGGGCGGGTTTGCATGATGAGGCGCCTCGTCGAAGGGGAGTCGGCGGGTGGGGGGCCCACCTTCCCGCCCTCGTATACGAAGCGCTGGTTCGAGGCGGTTTGCGCTGCGCGGGGGGTTTCCGCCCGATCAGTGTCTTCGGCGGGGAGGCGGCGGCGGTGGTGGCGGTGGAGGCGTCAGCGAGAACTCAACGCCGCCCATCAAGCTGAACGAATTGGGGAGATCATCCCAGAACGTGATCCATTCGCCGGACACGGAGAATCGGACCGGTCCTTCGCGCGCGCCAATCCCAAGCCCCGCTCCAAACGTTGGAGTTACCGCGTAGCCTTCTCGATAGAAGGTGCCCGGATAGCCGTAGGAATAGGCGAAGTCGGCAAAGTGGTAATGAGCGGCGCCCGCATCGAAGAGCACAAATGGAGAGAACGGGCCACGGACGAGATCGAAGCTCATGTTTCCGGTTGTGCGCCAAACATCCGACACGGAAACCAAACCCGGGACCGGAGGAGCAGTCCCATCCCATCCCAGATACTCAAATCGAGCGCCGGCCGACCAACGGAAGTTGGATCGATAAAGGAAACCGAAGGAGAATCGCGGAGCTGTATCGATCTCGACGAAGTCATTATCATAGGGCTCGATGACGCCAAAATTGAAGAACAGCGAGGTCTCGCCGACAGGGCCGCGGGCATGGCCGGCATGAGAGGTGCCGGGCCACGCGAGGCAGGCGAGAAGAGCGAGAAGAGCGAGAGCCGCAAGTTGGCGCATGGCCGCCTCGGTGCAGGGGCGGGATCAGCTAGGAATAGTCTACGCAAATTGAGGCCCGAATCGCAAATGCTGGGGCATCCGCTGCTATGAAACTCCTGATTCTTGGCGGAACGATTTTTCTCGGCCGGCACATTGTGCAGTCGGCTTTGGATCGCGGTCATAAAGTGACGCTCTTCAACCGCGGGCGCACCGGCGTGGATCTCTTCCCGAGTGTGGAAAAGCTTCGCGGCGATCGCGACGGAGGCCTCGGCACGCTTCGAGGTCGAAACTGGGATGGAGTCATCGACACGAGCGGATACGTCCCGCGTCTCGTCCGTGACTCGGCGGATTTGCTGAAAGATGGCGTAGCGCACTACTGCTTCATTTCCAGCATCAGCGTGTATTCCGACCGCCAGCCTCTGGGGATCGATGAGAACGCTCGGCTTCAGACTTTGAAGGATCCCACGACCGAAGAGATCACCGCCGAAACGTACGGCGGGCTGAAGGTGCTTTGCGAACAGGCCGTCGATTCCGCGATGCCGAAGCGCAATCTGCTCGTTCGATTGGGTCTTCTCGTGGGGCCGCACGATCCCACGGGAAGATTCACGTACTGGGTGGAACGAATGGCGAATGGAGGCGAAATCTTGGCGCCGGCGCCGCCCGATCGCCCGGTGCAATTCATCGATGCACGGGATGCGGCGTCATGGATCGTGCGCATGTCCGAGGAACGGGGCACGGGAGCGATGAATGTGACCGGACCGAATGAAACGCTCTCGATGGGCGATTGTCTTTCGACATGCGCTCGAGCCCTGCGCAGCAATGCGCGCGCGACCTGGGTCGATGGAGCGTTTCTCATCGAGCGCGGAGTGCAGCCATGGAGTGGGCTGCCGCTGTGGACGCCGCCCGACGGCCGCGGAATCTTCGCGATCGACACTCGCAAGGCTCGCGACCAAGGACTCGCTTGCCGCCCGCTCGCGGAAACGGTGCTCGATACGCTTCGGTGGGTAAGCGGCGATTCAAGCGCCGGCGCCAAAGTTGGGCTCACGAGAGAACGCGAGGCAGAGCTTCTTCAGGAGTGGCGGGCGCGCCACGCCGGACGAATGGATGTCCCCAGCTAAGAACCGCGCAGGATTCCCCATCGTTTCAGGTCACGCCACCGGCCTTTGGCTTTGACCTCCTCGCGCAGCATTCCTTCCTGCAGAAAACCGAATGACTCCAAGAGACGCTCCGAGCGAACATTGCCCGGCATGGTGTGCGCGTACACTTTTCGAAGCCCCAGTGGCCCGAACGCAAACCGCAGAAGTGCGCCGACGGCTTCGCGGCCATAGCCCTCTCCCCAGTATTCGCGACCAAGCCAATATCCGATCTCGCTGCGCCGATGGATCGAATGGATGTGAATCAAGCTCGCGACGCCGAGGATCGCCTGGTCTTCCTTGCGACGAA
>Ga0111538_10000186_pt1 | contig 73737 bp, 68 predicted proteins | sample SoiMethybrSBSTD1_FD_79669 | JGI IMG/M metagenome (GOLD analysis project Ga0111538, IMG submission 79669) | Bulk soil microbial communities from a Populus tree surrounding site in Tennessee, USA - Soil MetaG P. TD hybrid SBSTD1 (version 2)... | ecosystem: Environmental > Terrestrial > Soil >...
GGGTCCTGGGTCACGTTGATGCCCGGCAGTCCGGCCTCATTGAAGGACGAATGGTCGGAGCTGGCGCGGGCGCGACTTCGCGTTGTGGTCGCGCCGAGCACGCCGAGGTCCCGCAACGGAGCCAGCGCATCTGCGAGAATCGTCGCCGCGGCCGGTGGTCCAAAAACTGTCATCGCCCGGACACGTCCGGTTCCGCTGTCGATGTTCACGTAACCCGCAAATTTCGAGTGTGCAGGTTTCGGATCCTCGAACATCCCGAAGTGTTCGCGTACGTAGGCCTGCGATCCGAAAAGGCCCTGCTCCTCGCCCGACCAGAGCGCAAGCCTGATCGTCCGCCGTGGCTTGACGCCGATCGCCGCCAGGATTCTCGCCGCCTCCATCGTCACCGCGCAGCCGACGGCATTGTCGGTCGCACCTGTTGCCGCGTGCCAGGAATCGAGGTGCCCGCCGAGCATGACGACTTCGTCGGCCTTATCGGTGCCAGGAATCTCGACGCTGACGTTGTACGCGGTCCGTCCCTCAGGGTACGTCGTGTTGAGGATGTCGAACTCGAGCTCGACGCTTCGTCCGTCGGCAAGGAGACGCCAGATCCGGCCGTAGTCCTCGTTACGCATCACCACGGTCGGCGGCAGGATGGTCCCTTGACCGCCGCTATTGCCGTTGCCTGCGCCGAACGCACGGATCTGCCCTAGGTCTCGACCCGCGTCGTTCACGCGCACGACCGCGCCGGCCGACACGAGGAATGCGTTCAGCTGCTGCTGCGTCTCGTTGTTCGTCAGCGGCCGTGGCGCCGCGTTCTGCGGCTGATTTTGCGCGGGCGGCTGGTTCTGGTTCTGCTGCGGGGTCTGATTCTGCGGCGCGTTCTGCTGCGTTGGGGTATTGAGCTGATTCAGCACCTCTGCGTCGTCGCGACGAAGCGCGGGCGGGTTGAAAGCGACGGACAGTTGCCGAGGCGGACCGACGAGTACGACTTTTCCACGCACGGCATCTCTCGCTCTCTCGAGTTCCGCCGCGAGCGTTTCTTTCGTCGGCCGCTGCGGCAGCGTGAGGCGCACCGCCTGTGCTCGCACCGGACCGTTCGTCCCCGGCGTCCACGCCAGCGCTTCAACCACGAGCGCATCCTTGACCGGTGCGACGATGTGCGCAGAGAGCCGATCGTTGGTCCAGCCGGGACGGCCATAGGCGGCGCCGAAGTCCCATGGCTCGAGTGTGCCGTTCTTCAGACCCCACGCGTGCATCTGCTGGATCACCCATTCACCGGCGCTCTTGAGCGCCGGTGAACCGGTCAGCCGCGAGCCGTAGACATCGGTCAGCGTGTGGACGGTCTGAAGGATCTTCGAATTGGTGGTCGCTTCGCGTCGAATCTTCCAATAGACGTCGTCGTCAACACGTTCCTCGGCAGCGATCGTGGCCGCGACCGCTGTAATGGCAACGAACGCAACGCAGAGCAGCCTTCGCATAGTTTTCCAACCGGCGCAAATATTACATCCGTGGCGCCGACCACATCCGCACCGGCAATCGAACCTCGAGCTGGTCATCTACGTCCAACCTCCAGTTGGAGACTCACATGCGACAGCTGTCTGTGGTCCTGGGCGTAGCTGTACTTTTGTCTAACGCGGCGGCTGGTCAGGCGCCGGCCCCCCGCCCCACGTTCGACGTTGCCGGCATCCAGGTCAGCACGCGCCAGCAGCCGGGCATGCGCGGCGGTGTCCTGCGTGGCAACCGCTACGAGCTGCGCAACGCGACGATGGTAGACATGATTCGCGCCGCGTATAACGTGCAGCCGGAGAGGGTCACCGGCGGGCCAAGCTGGCTCGAGTGGAATCGGTTCGATATCGCGGCGCTGGCGCCCGAGGGTACGCCGCCGGATCGCGTGCGGGAGATGCTCAAGACACTGCTCGCTGAGCGCTTCAAACTGGCGGTGCGTGAGGACATGGCGACGACGGCGGCCATGGCGTTGAAGGTCAAGGGCGCGCACAAGATGCGCGAGGTTTCCACTCCGGGCGGGTGTCAGGGCCAGACGGCACCGGAAGGAAACGCAGTCGCCACGACCGTTAACTGCACCGGGATGACGATGGCGCAGTTCGCGGATCAGTTGATGCGTGCCAACAACCCCTACTTCGCCAATGGGGTGCAGATCCTCGACGAAACGGGGCTGACCGGCTACTTTGAATTCCAATACAAGTACACGCCACGCCAGGTGCTCGCGCAGGCCGGTTCAGACGGCGTCACGATTCAGGCGGCCTTTGAAAAGCTCGGTCTCGTGCTCGAGGCGAAGGACATCAAGGTCCCTGCGATCGTCGTCGATAGCGTGACCGCGGAGTTTACGCCGAATCCTGCCGACCTGGCGACGCGCCTGCCGCCTGCGCCGGCACCGCAATTCGAAGTGGCGGTGCTGAAGCCGAGCCCGCCCGAAGCCACTCAGGCGCGCGCACAGCTGCGGCCGACGGGCCAGGTCGACATCAGCGCCGGTCCGTTACATCGGATCCTCGGTCTCGCCTGGAATCTTCCCAACGACCCTCCGGGACCGTTCCTCGTCGCACCCAAGTGGGTGGAGACGGCTCTGTTCGATGTCACGGCCCGCGCGTTCGCGACCCCAAACCCCGAGAATCAGGCGCAGCTCGACGAGGATCGGATCAGGTTGATGCTGCGGTCGTTGATCATCGACAAATTTCAGATCAAGTGGCACATGGAAGATCGTCCGGTGTCCGCGTACTCCCTCTTTGCCGACGGCCCGAAGATGACGAAGGCCGACGGCACAAAGCGTACGCGCTGCTTCGACGGCGCGCCTCCGGGATCGCCGGCGGCGGCAAAGCCGCCGCAGTTCCCCCGGTTGGTGACATGTCAGAACGTGTCGATGGAGCAGTTCGCGCAAATGCTCCCGAGCATCGCCGGTGGATACACGCGGTTGCCGGCTTTGGACATGACCGGGTTGCAGGGTGGCTACGACTTCACGCTCAACTTCAGCCCCATCGAGCAGGTGCGGGGACCTCTTCCTGAACAAGGCGCCGCCAACGCGGGTGTCGCGATCGATCCGACCGGAGCGCTCTCACTCATGGATGCCATGCGGCGGCAGCTTGGTATCAGAATGGAAGAGACCAAGCGGCCGGTTCCAGTGTTGGTGATCGATTCGATCAACGAGAAGCCGTTAGAGAACTGAACGTTCGAGTCGTTCGAGTCGTTCGAAGCGTTCGAATCGTTCAGTGTGTCGTCGTGTCCGCGGGGACACCGGCGGCGAAACCGCTGACCGCATAACCGGGAATGGGAACCGGGTATCCGGCTTCGCCGAAGGCCTCGCGCACGACGCGATTCGTGTCGAAGTACACCTGCCAGTAGTGCTGGTTGTTGCAGTACGGACGCACACAAAGCAGCGGGCCGGCGGGTGTGAACTGGAGCACGTCGACGTCGGGCGCCGGTGACGACAGCACGTTCGGGATTGAGGCGATGCGCGCCTTGATCAGACGAATCGCCTCGCGATGATCCACCGTATTGTTGATGGTCACCGTGAGATCGACGCGCCGGTACGGGTTCGCTGAAAAGTTCTGGATCGTGTCGCCGAGGATCTTGCTGTTGTTCACCATCGTCTGCACGTTGTCGGGGGTGTTGATTGTGGTCCCGAACAAGCCAATCGCGTCGACTGTCCCGGTCACCCCGCCGGCGGTAACGAAGTCTCCGACCTTGAACGGACGCAGCACCACGAGAAAGGCGCCGGCAGCGAAGTTGGAGAGCAGGCCTCCCCAGGCGACGCCAATGGCCACACCACCGGCGGCGATGAGCGCCGCGAAGGTCGTCGTTTCAACGCCAAAGAAGCCGAGGATGGCGACCGCCAGCGCGACGTTCAGCAGGATCTTCAGTGCGGTGTGGATGTAGCGCGTCAGGGTGACGTCGAACTTCTGTTTCGCGAATGCCCCGTCGAGCAGGCGGAGCGCAAACGTGATCAGCATCCGCCCGACGATCCAGAGGGCGATGGCACCTCCGATCTTCCAGGCCGCGGCGACGAGGGTCGTCATTGTCGATTGCAGCAGCGCGTTCAGATCCATGGAAAGTTCTCCTGTGGCCACGACCGGTCGTGGATCCCGGGTGATTCCGAGTGCAAGGAGCACAACCTGTACCGCGCTGTCGGAGGGCATTGAATTGCATGACCGGAGAGTCGATGCTGTCTAAGCGTGACCTCCTCAGATTTCGCCCGATTGCCCGTTGGATCCTCATCGCCCTTGTGCTGTGCTGTGCGGCTGCCGTCGCCTTCACTGCTCAGCGGTTGCCGTTGAATCTAGTCTCAACGTCCTGGCCACCCTTCACGAACGTGCCGGGCCAGCCGCGGATGGCCCTCGATCTTGTCGAGGCCGCCCTCGGCCGCATCGGCGTCGCCGCGAAGACGACCATCGTGTCGGCGGCGGAATTCACGCCCGCACTCGTGTCCGGCTCGTTCGACGGCACCGCCGCCGCATGGAAGGACGCCGACCGTGAGCGTGTCCTGATCTTTTCCCAGCCGTACCTCGAGAACAGGCTCGTGCTCGTCGGCCGATCCGGCGCCGACGTCTCGGCCAAATCGATGGCAGATCTTCGCGGCAAGCGCGTGGCGATCGTCGAGGGCTACTCCTACGGCGACGCCGTGGACGATACCGGCGCGGTGTTCGTCCGGTCACGCAGCGAGGAGGACAGCCTGACGCGGCTGTTGTCCGGCGACGTCGAATACACGTTGATGGACGACCTCGTCATCCAGTCCCTGGTCAGCCAGTATCCGAAGGAGTCCGCGGCACGGCTGCACATCGCGTCGGCGCCGCTCATCACGCGCCCGCTGTACTTTGCAGTGCGCCGAACACACCCGGACGCCGAGTCGCTCGTCGCTGGTTTCAACGCGCAACTCCGCAGCATGATCGTCGATCGGACGTATCACCGGCTGCTGCACGTCGATTGGATTCGCGCCGACGTGAACGGCGACGGCGTACCCGAATTCATCCCCAGCGATGACAAGCCAGGACCCTCAGTGCCGCTGACGGCGTACACGCTTCCTTCGACGTCGGGCTCGCTGTCAAAGGACACGCGCTCGTCGGGCTTTTACGTCGGCGGCACCATCTACAGCGACTGGGCGAGCGTGCCCGAAAGCTACAAAGAGGTGAACCCGAGGTATCCCGATCCACGCCGATCCACGGCCAGCATTTTCAAGTTCACCTGGTGAGCGGCAGGTCGGCGGATAATCGGGTCATGGATGAACAGGCGCTTCGCGATCAGCTGGCGCGTCTCCTCGACTGGGAGGAGGCGCACGTCGGATTCGACAAGGCAGTCGAGGGAATCCCTGCGGACAAGTCTGGTGCCGTCCCGGCCGGCTTCGAGCACTCCCCGTGGCAACTGCTCGAGCACATGCGCCTGGCGCAGGAGGACATTCTCGACTTCTGCGTCAACCGCAACTACGAGCACACGATGAAATGGCCCGACGACTATTGGCCGTCGCCGGCACCGTCGAGCGCGCACGCGTGGAAGGACAGCGTCGCGTCTTTCACGCGTACGCGTGAGAAGGTGAAGGCGCTCGCGCGCGACGTCGCGGATCTGACCGCGCCGGTTCCCACCGGCAAAGCCAACCAGACGTACTTACGCGCGCTCCTGCTGATTGCGGATCACACGGCGTACCACGTCGGCCAGCTCGTGGGCGTCCGTCGCGCGCTCGGCGTGTGGCACTAATCGTTTCTTTCACCTGCGCCACGTCACGCGGCGCAGGCATTCTTGGCGTGTTGTCGTCGTTAGACGAACGTGCTCAGGAGTGCAATGATGAGCAGCACGGCGACGACGACTTCGGCAGATCCCGAAAAGCTCCAATCTGCCAGTCGCAATTTCTCAACCACTGGTCTATTCCTCGGTTCGGGCTTGATTCAGATCGCCCTAATGTCTGTAGACGGAAGTCCCGGTCAAAAGGTTTAGTGTTCGCGGTAACATGGCGCCGCCTGGAGGTCACGTCATGCCGGGTGCTGGAATTGCCGTTCGCTTCGTTTTCTCCCTCCTGATCGTGGCTGCCGCCACTGCGGCGATCGCCGCTCAAGGCCCGGGAAAACCCGCGGCTGCGGCCGCTGCTGTAGTCGCCCCCTCGAGAACGTGGACCGCCGCGCGGACGCCGGACGGTCAGCCTGACCTGCAGGGGATCTGGCTCAACTTCGACAGCACGCCGTTCGAGGCGCCTGTGCCGCAGCCGGCAGCGCGGGGCGCTGCACCCGCGACGGGGGCGAATGTCGGCCCGGCGCCCGAATTCGCCGACCACAATCACGTCGTGAGCAAGACGCGCCGCTCGATGGTGGTCGATCCGCCGGACGGACGCGTTCCCGTGCTGAAGTGGGCGGAAGACAAACGCGACTACGATCTCGAGCACATCCCCGATGCGCCCGAGCACGAAACGCCGTGGGTCCGCTGCATCACGCGCGGGTATCCGGCCGGAATGTTTCCCGCCGGCTACAACAACGCGTATCAGATCATCCAGACCCCCGGCTACGTCGTCATCGCGCTCGAGATGATTCACGAGACGCGCATCATTCCGATCGACGGCCGCCCGCGGCTCGGCGAGAAGATCCGGCAGTGGAACGGCGAGCCGCGTGGACGCTGGGAAGGCGAGACGCTGGTCGTCGAAAGCACGAACTACAACAGCAAGGGATCGATTGCCACGAGCGCGGCGACGGGACGGATCCGCGGCATCCCGCAAACCGACGCGATGAAGGTCACCGAGCGCTTCACGCGCGTGGACGCCAATACCATCAATTACTCGGTCACGATCGACGATCCGAAGGTGTACGCGAAGCCATGGACCGTCGCCCTTCCCCTGAATCGCGACGACACGTATCAGATATTCGAGTACTCGTGTCAGGAAGGGAATTACGCGATGGCCAACGCCCTGAGCTTCGGTCGCAAGCGCGACCGCGAGGCGGCGGCAAAGTAGACGATCGTTACCGCGCGGCGACGCGATCTTCGAGCCGCCATCCGCAGGTGCTCGCCACCAGGCCGGCCAGCTGATCGAACCCCTGCACCGCGAAGTCGGCAGTGACCGGCTGGGCGTTGAACGGGGTGAACCCAAATCGCAGCTGCCGGGCGCCAGCGAGGCGCCGCAGCATGCCGACGCCGTCCGGAGCGAACAGCTCCCGCCCGGTTTCGGAAACGCCCCACTGCTCGGTGCTGACGGGTTCGTCGTCCCATTGCACGCGGACCGTCCGACGATCGGCCTCCTCGAAACCAGCCGACGTGTCGAGCACGACGAACACTTCGGTCGACTTGTACATGCATCGAACGGCCAGGACCGGTCGTGCATACGACATCCACACCGGCAGGTCGCGCGTGGACGCCAGCGTGAACGCGATCGTCTTCGATCCGTCGTTTGCCCACGACGCGCGCCGGGCGCCGGTCCACGTCGGCGCGGGTGAGGAGTCGGCGATCGGCGACGACGCGGCTGAAGCGGTGACGGCGGGCGGCGTGGTCGCAACGACCGGTTGCGGGCGGACGCCGATGAACACGAGCGCTGCCACCACGCCGGCGACGGACGCCGCGATAGCGATGACGACGGCGACGACCATCCAGGGCAATCGGGCAGTGGCTGGCTGCTCTTTTTCTTTCGCCGGAACAACGGCAGGCGCGGGCGCGTCCGCCGCAGAGATCGTCCAGTCGGCTGCCGGAATCAACGGCGTCGGGTTGTTCGGATCGCGTGAGTCCATCGGGGGGTGCACGGCAACCTTGGTGCCGGCACACGTCAGCCGACGGTTGCACTCGAATGCGCGCGCTGCTGTTACGAAACCGTGGGCAGTGCATCCCATTGTGACGGGACGCAGGCCGGAGTCGGAATCGGAACCCGGGTCATGGCGACCACGGCGGCGCCGGAAAATCCGGAAAATCGGCATTGCCACCGACACAACTGTGATCAGTCTGCCCGTCCTCTCTGTGCGGTTGCGGGTTTGACCGGGACACAGCGTTGGCGCTGTTCTTGCCCCTGTCAGCAGCGCCGGATTCAAGGGAGAAAGACAGCATGGCTCGCCGATGGCTCACCGCGCTGTGGAAGCGAGAGCGGCCGCCACGTCCGCGTCGAGGCCGTCCGCAGCGACAGCGCATCGAACGATACTTCGAGTGCAACTGGGTCAGTGCCTGGGGAGAGGAAGAGACCCGGGTCCGCAGCATCAGTCCGACCGGCTGCTACATCGACAGCCGTCTGACCGTACCGCCGCCGGGGACGTCGGTGCCCGAACTGCGTGTGGCATTGCCGAGTGGGTGCATCACCGTCCAGGGAACGGTGCTCGACGCGACGCCGGGAATCGGCTTCGCCGTCCGCTTCACCGGCGTGGACTCCGAAACGCGTACTCGACTGAGGGCTCTCGTCGGCGCCGGAGACTGAGCGTCGTTAAAAGACGCGGGCGCGACAGGGTATCCTTCGCGCATGACTCTTACCGCCGACCAGGCGTCCTTCATGCTGCACACGCTGGGACTTCCAGCGTTGCAGAACGAGCATCGGATCACGAGCGCCGTCATCGCCGCCATCCCAACAGAGCGCGCACACTATCGGCCGCACGGCGATTCGCGTGGCGCGTTCGATCTGGCGTGGCACATCGTCTCGGCCGAGACTAAGTATCTCAAGGCGATCGCCGCAGGAGTGTTTCCGCACGATTTGCAGCCGCTGCCGGACGACATTCAGATGCCGTCGGATCTCGTCGCCTGGTACGCGGGACGGTTCGACCCTGCAGTGAAGCGTCTGCAGATGACGAGCGGCGACGAGCTGCTGCGCGAGGTCGACTTCTACGGGCTACGCACGATGCCGGCGATCATGCTCCTGCCGATCATCCTGAACCATACGGTCCATCACCGCGGCCAGTTATCCACATACCTGCGGCCGATGGGCGCGAAAGTGCCGTCGATGTATGGACCGTCGTATGACACTGGCGGCTTTAGCGGAGGGACGCTGTCGCCGACGAAGCGATGACGCGGAGGATCTTGGTGAACCCAAACGTGATCAGCGCGCCGGCAGCAGCGGTTTGCGATCGGCCGGCAGTCGCTGATCGACCGCAGTCAGAACGAATCCTGCCATCGCGTAGTCGGCCAGGACGATAGTCACCTCGACGGCGCCCTGCCGGCCGAAGAGCTCCACCGTCTTCGCCCACAGCTCCGGGCTCACTTCGTGCTCACGGAAGAGTGCGCGTCCAAGACGGATAATCGTCGCATCCTTCTCGGGCACGCCGGCGATATCGCGGTTGAACTTGATGATGTCGATGATTGACTGCTCGAGACCGGCACGGAGCGCCGCCGGCTCATGGCCGGACCACTCGTACTGCTGATCGAACTCGCGCGCAGCAACAAGTGCGGCGACCTCGAAATACCGGACGCCAACGACGGTTTTGCGCAGGTATTGATTGAGCGCGTAAATCGGCTCCGCCGCCTTCGGGCTGTGCATCGTCACTGCCGACGGTCCTGTGCAGCCTATCGTCTGGCCGGCGCCGGCCATCGCATCCCAGATGCGTTTGCCCTCGGCATCCAGGTCTGCCCGCTGCACCGGTGGCAGGCGTGACAGAGACTCCGGATGAATGTCGGGCGGAAGCTGAGACTGGGCGTGGACGAGGGCAAGTGACACGGTGACGCCGAGCAGGGCGATGAGCCGGATGCGCATTGAAGACCTCGAAACGTGACGGCGGAGGCCGTCTCGGTGCGACGAAGTATAGTCTTCGCGACCTGGAGGTCGTGCATGCGATCACCGTTGGCTTTACTTCCGCCAGAAGGCGGAAGCTACAAAACGCGGATTGGCCTTTCCCCGTTGATCATCGTCGCCATTGCCGTGGTGATGGGGGGACCCATGCCTGCTGCGCAGCAGCCTGCCGCCGGGGCGGGCGCGCCCGCCGGACTCCCGCCGCTCTTTCTGCGCGAGGGATGGCGACAGCTGGAGCGCCCGCCAGGCGCGGCGGCGGACTTCGTTGCGGAAGGCGGCGTCACGCCAGCGGCGGTGACGAATGCCGATCTCGAGCTGCGGCTTTACGATCCCAACGCGAAAAGCGTCCCGAGCTACCTGAAACAGCCGCCAACTGGCTCGATCGCACGGGACTGGGGTGGACCGAGCTGCATTCAGCTCGCCGGCTACAACCAGAACCCGCCGCCGCAGAAGGTGTCCGCCGGCGCGGCGACCGACCCGCCGAACCTGTGGACCGGCGTCTGTCAAACGTCCGTCGCGGTGACGTTGCGCCACAAACGAAGCTACGTGGACCTGACTGGATTGGCGCGTATCCGTTGGATCACGCGCACGTCCGGCTTTCACGTTGTCCGCCCTGTGCTGAAGCTGGCCGACGGTACGTGGCTCGTCGGCGATTACGGCGAAGGCGCGCACTCGAGCAACTCGACGCTGTTCCTCGACTCTGAACTTGCGATCGCGAACGTGCGCTGGCTTCCGCTCGACATCACGCGCGTCGTCACGCGCGGTCAGGGCTGGGTGGAGAAGCCAGACCTGAAGAAGGTGGACGAAGTCGGCTTCGCCGATCTGCTGCCGGGCAGCGGACACGGCTGGGGAGGGTTCGTCAACGTCGGCCGGATCGAAGTGTACGGCCGCGCGGTCGCGCGCTGAAATTCGTCGCTTTCGCCGCCGGCGGAAGCGGTCGGTGGCGTGCGGTCTCTACTGTGGCGTCACGCGTGAGCGTCTTGCGTTCCTGCGACCAGATCCAGATGTCGTTGTCGTTGTTCTCGCCGGCGAGCGTCACCGCGAGCCTGGTGCCGTCAGGTGAGAGCGCGAACGACGAGTAGTTGCGTGATGCCAGGATCTGATACGGTCCGAGACGACTACCGGGCTCCCAGCTCATCGACGGCGATTCTACGTATAAACGGGTCGAGGCGAGGGCTCATCGGATAAACTGCGCGCTATGAAGTTCTTTCTGACGCTACTCGCAGCGGGCGTCCTCTCGACCGTCCCAGTCGTCGCCCATCACTCGTTTGCGCCCTACGAGACGTCGATCCAGATCAAGCTCACTGGCGTCGTTTCGGAGTTCAAGTGGGTCAACCCCCACGTCTATATCCAGATCGACGCGGCGGATGCGAAAACTGGCGAGAAGAAGCACTGGCTCGTCGAGTGCGCGAGTACGAGCATCCTCAACCGGGCGGGGTGGAAGTTCAACATGCTCAAGCCGGGTGATCAGATCACGGTGATCGTGTCGCCGCTGCGTACGGGCGAGCCGGCGGCGCTGCTCAAACAGATCACGCTTGCCGACGGCAGAAAGTTCACGAACGGCGCTGCCGCCGGACGAGCAACGATCGAGTGAGGATCCGATGTGGCTGCGATTGACTCTTGTCGGCGCACTGGCTGCCGCGGCGATCGGCGAATCGGTCCTGGCGCAGTCGGCGCCGGTGGTGCACGGGATCAACGGGTCGTGGGAGGCCTACCCGGTGCGTGGCGACGGGTTCGGATCCGGAATTCAGCCGAAGACACCGGTGCCCCGCCCGGCGCCTGTCCCAGAACCGCCGCTGAAAGAGCCGTACCTGGGCGAATGGCGTAAGGTCCAGGCCAGCAACGCGGAGCTGTCGAGGAAGGGACTGCCGCCGCCGACGACCGGCATGGCGTGCATCCCCGAGGGGATGCCGGCGATGATGCAGGCGACCTTCCCGATGGAGATTCTGGAGACGCCCGGGCAGGTCACGATCATCCAGGAAGCATTCACTCAGGTGCGCCGTGTCTATCTCGGCGCACCGCCCATCAAACCTGAGGACGCAGAACCACGCTTCGCCGGCCATTCGACGGGACGATGGGAGGGCAGCACGCTCGTCGTCGAGACCGTCGGCGTCAAGGAATCGGCCCGCTTCCGCAACGCGCCGCACTCGGCGAACATGCGCATCACCGAGCGGATCCGTCTGGTGAACGATGACATTCTCGAAAACCAGGTGACCATCGACGATCCCGAGTACCTGACGAAGCCGTGGACCTGGACGTGGATGTACAAGCGCTGGCCCGAATACAAAATCGAGGAGTACGTGTGTGAAGACAACAGGTACTTCGAGGATCCTGCCCAGCGCTATCAGCGCTTGAAAGTGAACTGATTCCTGCCCCTCGGATCGGGGCGCGCTTGACCAGGCGCCTTGACGCCTCGCCCTGGTTGCTATAAAACGAGCCACCTTCTGGAGGGGAAGACATGCGTGTGTCCACGTCGAGATCTGTACGACTGCTCCTTCTGCTCGCATTCATCACCGTTGCTGCTCCTGCCGCCGCGCAATTCGACACCGCCCAGGTCTCGGGCGTTGTTCGTGATGCGACGGGTGCGGTGCTGCCCGGTGTTGACGTCGTTCTGGTTGCCGAGGGCACGTCGCTGGAGCGCCGCACCGTCAGCAACGAGGCGGGCCTGTATACGTTTGCGAATGTGCCGGTGGGCGACTACCGGATTACGGCAACGCTCTCCGGCTTCGCGCCCGTGGCGCGAACCGGCGTACGGGTGAACGCGGGCCTCAACATCCGCGTCGACATCCAGCTGCAGCTCGGCGCCCTGACCGAGAACGTGCAGGTGCAAGCGGCGGCGACGCTGGTTGACACCGCCGTCATCGGCCGGACCGTGCGCGCCGACCAGATCGCCGACACCCCGCTCAGCGCCCGCCGTGCCACGCAGGTAGCGCAGCTGGTGCCGGGGACGATTGGCGGGAACATGGGAGGGCTGCCGACCGCGGCCGCATCGTTCGCCACCGGCATCACCTCGATCAACGGCGGGCGCTCGGAGGAATTCATAACCACCGTTGACGGCGCTCCATCCATACGCGTCCGCGCCAACGGCGGCTTCACCATGGGCATGCAGAACGCCGACACCGTCGAGGAGGTCCAGGTCCTCACCACCAACTACCAGGCGGAATTCGGTCGCGCCTCAGCCGGCATGCTGCGGCTGGTCACAAAGAGCGGCACGCAGCAGTTTCATGGCAACGGGTTCTGGAGCGGGCAGGACGAGTCGCTGAACGCCAACACCTGGCAGAACAACCGCGCTGGGCTCGCCAAGCCGCCCTCCAATTTCAACCAATACGGGTTCACCCTCGGTGGCCCGATCTATATCCCGGGCCGTTTCAACGGCTCGCGCTCGAAGCTGTTCTTCTTCTGGGGCGAGGAGTGGGATCGAATCCGCGGCGTCGAGAACCAGACGGCAACCGTGCCCACCGCCGCAATGCGCAACGGCGATTTCAGCGAGCTGCTGAGCCCGACGAACCCGTTCTACAACGGCGTCCGGCTGATTCGCGATCCAAGCTCCGGGCTGCCGTGCACGACCACCGATCGCAGCGGCTGCTTTGCCGGCAACATCATTCCGCCTGGACGCATCAGCCCGAACGGTCGTGCGCTGCTGAATTCGTATCCGCTGCCGCTTCCCGGCTTCCAGCAGGGGGCGACCAACTGGGTTGGAACGCCCGCTACCTTCGACGACACGCGCAAGGACAGCCTCAAGATCGACTACGTGCCCACGGGCAACCATCGCATCTCGCTGCGGCACACGTGGGCGCCTCACGTCTGGAACGATCCTGAATCGGCGACGGCGTTTTCGTCGATCTGGGATTATCCGGGCCGGACGATGGCCGCGACCTACACCGGGACACTGTCGTCGTCGTTGATTAACGAGTTCACGTTCTCCTGGGGCTCCACCGAGCCGTCACGCTTCTTCGGTCAGCGGAACTGCGACTACTGTCCCGGCGGTCCCGACGTCGTCCCGTACCCGACGCGCTCGCAAATCGGTTTGAACTATCCGTTCATGTTCCCGGACACGAAGCTCGATCCGGAGAAGTTGTCGAATCTCTCCGTCGACAGGCTCAGCACGCTGACGTTGAACCAGTACCCCGGATATTGGTACGACTTCGTGTTCGTCTGGTCCGACAGTGTCACCAAGATTCAGGGCAATCACACGCTGAAGGGCGGCGCTTCGGTCGAGCGCTCCGGGATGAAGGATCAGATTCAGCTGAGCGCCGCGTCAGCGCCCTCCACGACGAACCAGAACGGCTCGTTCCGTTTCCTCGATGCGCGTGCGGGCGGCACCAGCATCGCCATGGCGAATGCGATGCTCGGCCTGTTCGACGATTACACCGAGTTCGGCAGCAAGCCGCTGACGAATTTCATCGGCATGGGCTACGACTTCTTCGCCCAGGACAGCTGGCGGATGACGCGCCAGCTGACGCTGGAACTCGGCCTGCGCTACTCGCTGTGGCAGCAGTGGCGGGACGAGAACAACGCCATCGCGTCGTTCCAGGCGCAGTTCTACGATCCGGCGCGCGCCGTGACGATCGACCGCACCGCCGGCTTCGTCGTTCCAAATAGCGGGGATCAGTTCAACGGCATCACGCTGCCTGGCGACGGCCCGACGGACGAGGCGCTGCAGGCGTTCCCACAGCTGGCGGGACTGCAGCGGCTCTATCACGGCCTGCCCGCCGGGTTTGCAGAGGATCCCAAGGACGGTCTGCAGCCGCGGCTCGGGATCGCCTACGCGCTCAACGACAAGACGACGGTCCGCAGCGGCGTCGGCTTGTTCCTCAACCGCCCGCAGATCAATACGAGCGCGGCCTACGGGTTCAATCCGCCGCTGTCGGACATGGCGACCGTCATCAACGGCAACGTCGACGCGCCGGCCGGCGCGCAGCGGCGCACCTTCCCGCTTGTCATGGCGATGTTCTCGCCTGATTACGCGAACGCGCGATCGTGGGCGTGGAACGTGACGGCCGATCGTCAACTGCCGTTGCAGCACACCGTGCAGCTCTCATATGTCGGCCGCTCCGCCAGCAACCTCGAGCGGGCGCGCAACATCAACCAGCTGCAGCCCGGTACCCTGCAGGCCAATCCCGGCGCGAACCCCAACTTTCTGCGCCCGTACAAGGGGTTCGCGACGATCACGCTCTACGAGACGACGGGGCGGGCGCGATATGACGCGATGCAGCTTCAGGTCACGCGCCGCGCCGTCCGCGGCGTTGGCTACTCGCTCGCGTACACCTACTCGCGCAATAAGGACGACGGCAGCAGCCGCCTCGAGATTCTGCCGAATGCGGATGACGACAGCGGCTACTACAGCATCTCCGACCTCGATCGGCCGCACGTGCTGATCACTCAGGCCTACTATCGGACGCCGGCCCTGAGCTCGGCGTCCTCGGTGCTGCGGGGTGTGCTCGGCGACTGGAACATCGGCGGAGTGCTGCAGGCGCAATCCGGTGCACCGTTCGATATCCGCACCAACACGGATATCGCCGGCGTTGGACCCGGCAGCGGCCAGCAGTACTACAACATCGTCGGCGATCCGAACGAAGGCCGCACCGATTGGGATGGAACCCGCGCCGTCTGGTTCAACAAGGCAGCGTTTCAGCAGCCCGCGCCGGGCACGTATGCGACCACCTGGGAGCGCAACAACCTGCGGCAGCCGAGTTTCTGGGACCTGCACATGTCGGTGCGCAAGAGCGTGCCGCTCGGCACGCACCGGGCCGAGCTGCGCTGGGATGTGTTCAACGTGCTGAACCACACGAATCTGGGCAACGCATCGACGAACCCGACGAGCGGCGACTTCGGCACGATCACGTCGCGCAACGGCAACCGGACGATGCAGCTCGGGTTCCAGTACATCTTTTAGGCCTTGATGCCTGGGCACTGGTTCCCGGTCCGTCTCAGGACGGTCCTGGAACCAGCGCCGCAGCACGACGGACCGCCGGCTCGTCTTCCGCGGCTTCGGACACGGGGAGAAATCCGCCGGACTGGTGCGCCCACAGCGTGGCGTAGATGCCACCGTGTGCGAGCAGTCCTTCGTGCGATCCGCGCTCGGCGATGCGTCCCCGTTCGAGGATGACGAGCTCGTCCATCCGCCGCACCGTCGAGAGCCGGTGGGCGATGACGATTGCCGTGCGCCGCGACATCAGCGTCCACAGCGCGTCCTGAATCAGCAGCTCGCTTTCCGAGTCGAGTGAGCTGGTCGCTTCGTCGAGCACCAGGATCGGCGCGTCCTTCAGAATCGCGCGGGCGACGGCGACACGCTGTCGCTGTCCCCCCGACAGCTTGACGCCCCGTTCGCCGACGAGCGTCGCGTAGCCGTTGGGCAGAGCCTCGATGAACTCGGCGGCGTGTGCGAGCCGCGCCGCCTCGCGTACGGCGGCGTCGCTCGCTTGCGGACATCCGACCCGGATGTTCTCGGCGATGGTGCGATGGAACATCGCCGGATCCTGCGGCACGTAGGCGATCGTCCGCCGCAGTTCCGCCTGGGGGACGCGATCGATTCGCTGTCCACCCACCAGCACCTCGCCGTCCTCGACATCGGCGAACCGAAGCAGCAGCCGCGTCAGCGTCGTTTTCCCGCCGCCTGATCGTCCGACCAGGCCGAGCCGCGTGCCGGGTTCGATCGCCAGCGAGAACCGCTCGAACAGCAGCGGCTGCGACGCCGAGTACCGGAAGCTGACGTTTCTGAACTCGACGCCGGAGTTCGACGGTGCGAACCTGACCGGCGCGGCGACGTCGGTCACCGCCGGTGGATCGAGCAGCAGCTCCGCGAACTGGGCGGCGTCCGTCAACGCGCCCTCGAGGTTCCTGTAGATCCGGTTGAACTCCCACATCACGCGCGTCGCCGTCGAGAAGTAGCTGAACGTGATGAACACCGCCTCGAGGCCGGCGCCCGTGCGCGCCGTCACCAGCGCCACCGTGAGCCCGGCAAGGTTCGTCAGCACGAACATCGGCGACGTCACCAGATCCACGCGCGTGTTCTGGTAGTCCCACGAGTGCTGCGTCTTCCGCCCGAAGTCGGCGACGTTCGTCGCGTGCATACGGGCCTCTTCCGCTTCGCGCGCAAACGCCCGCACTGTTTCGGCGTTGGAGATCGAGTCGGCCAGGTGGCCGGCGACGACGTTCGACGCCGCTTCGCGGAGGTCGACGAGATCGCGCCGGCGGCGGATGAGCGGGACGATCATCGCGCACGTCGCCGTCAGCATCGCCGCCAGCACCACAATCAGCCACGGCGAGTACGACCAGAGCACGACGCCGGCAAATGCCAGCGGCAGAATCGACGCGGAGATCTGGAACGCGGCGACGTCGAAGACGTCCTCGAAGCGTCGCGCGAATCCGAGCGCACGCTTGGTCAGCGAGCCGGCGTAGTTGTCCTGGAAGAAGGCGAGGTCCTTGGCCAGGAGCTCGTCCATCGCCTCGACGTAGAGCGCTTCGAGCGCGCGGATCTCGGCCCGGATGATCAACGCCACCGCCACCCGCCACATGATCTGCCCGGCGATCCAGAGGCCGGCAAACGCGGCGAGATAGGGAACGACTTCGGCGAACGTGACACGTTCACCTTTTGCGAACGTGGCGAGCAGGCGGGCGACGACGAGCGGCGGCGCGTAGATCGTCAGCACGTCGCCGATCGCCGGCAGCAGCAGCGCCGGAATCGCGTATCCCTTCCAGCGGCGCACCTGGGCGAAATAGCGGCGCAGCACGAGCCGCAGTGCCTGGTTGAGGCGCCGATTTGTCCGATTGAGTTTGGCTGTCATAACGCCAAGGCCACTTCGGCCCGGTTTCGCGTCCGGACCAAAAAGAAAAAGGGCCACCACCTCGTTCGAAGGTGATGGCCCCTGGGTTTGAATCTCGGAAAAAGTGCTGGGCGGTTACATCACCTGCGTACACCGGCATGGATGCTGATGGCTCGCATCAGCGATTCCACGTAGGCCGGGACGAAGGTGATCTTCACGGTCTTGAAAGGAAAACACAGGGTCGCACCTGATGTCAACGACCTGGGCCTTTGTCTTTTGCGGCGCGTACCCGAAGACGCAGGTGAAGGCGATCGGCGACGGACTGTGGAAGACCGCCTCGGAGGCGCCGACGACGTTCAGGCGCTGCGGCTGAAGGTGCGGAACCGCCAGATCACGGAAGCCGAACACCTGATCTGGACCAACATCAACCCCACTTCGCTCGCCCGGCATCCACACGGCGGGGCCGCGTCCGGCCGCCGCCGGCGCGCGCAGTTCGAGATGGCGCCTGCACACATCATCAAGGTGCGCGACCGCAAGATTCCCGAGATCGAAGCGACCGGCGCGGTGCTGCCGTTCAACTCGAAGAACAGCTGGAGCGACTTCCTGCGCTGAGATCTACCGTCAGCGCGTCGCCGGCGGCGCCTGCGCGGGGCGTTGACGCGGACGAATCTCTGCGAAGTAGTTCGTCACGCCATCGGGATCGAACAGCCACGTCGTCACCAGTCCGGGCAGCGTTTCGCCGAGCGGCTGCTCGACGGGGATCGCACGCTCCTGAGCGAGCGCCCAGATCGGATCGACGGGCTTGACGACGTACTGGATGCCGGCGAGTTGCCGATTCGTCGGCTTCGGTCCAGGCGTCGCCCACACGCTGATCGTCGTCGAACCATGGCGGAAGGGGTATTTGGTCACGCCAAGCACCGCGTCTTTTACTGGCGGCAATTCCTTCAAACCGACGAACGTCCGGTAGAACGCGCGGCTCTTCTCCAGATCGTTGGCCGCGATGCCGATCTCGAGCTGTCCGTAGGTCTCCTTCGGCGCGTTCGGGGCGATCACGAGCTGAACCCACTCGCCGTCGGGATCCGTGACGAGCGCGCTGCGCACGCCGTCAACGACCTTGAAGGCCGGTGCCGGTAGTCCGTGTGCGGCGAAGCGTTTCGTCAACGCCTCTTCATCGGGAAACCACATCGTCCACAGGCGAACGCCGGCGGCGTCGTTGATGGCGCCGCGTGTGAATTTCGCGTTGGCTCCGGCGCGGGTGAACTTGAGCTGCGATGGACCGACCTGGTAGCGCGACACGCCGCCAACGGCGCCGACGTCGCCGAACCCGAGCACCGGCCCGTAGAACTCGAGCGTCTTGACGCCGTCGCCGTTGAACCGCCGAAAGACGTTCATCGACTGCTCGGCGAAGTACGGCGCCGCAGTGGTGGCCAGCGCGGGCGAGGTGGACTGCGCCTGTCCGACTGCCGGTGCGAAAGGCACGAGGAGGAGCGCGAGCGAAACAATTGTTCGTTTCATAAAATCACCGCGCCCCGAACTATACCGGAACTTCGGCTAAGCCTGACACCACATGGCGGTCCGGCTAGGCCGGAGTCCACGCTAACGCACCGACACCTCGCCCGCTGGCAACGCGTCGCCGACAAAGACGACCCGACCGGACTGCTGGTCCATCCTGACGACGTCATTCACAAGTGCGAACGAGAAGGAGTTGGCCACAACCGGCCGCCGCTCGAGCGCCGCCCCGAAGTCATCGAGCTCCCCGTCGTTCAGCACGTTCTTCAGTTCCGACAGCAGCTCTGTGCGCTCTGTTTCGCGTCCAAGCCGCATTCGCACCTTGAAGTCGTCAATTGCCTTTTGCGCCTGGTCGTCTTTCGGCGCGGCAAGATGCATCGCCTGTACGCGGTGAGCCAGATCGGCGCTCCCGACCGTCCGCACGACAGGGACATCGTTGCCATTCGTCTTGAACATCAACCGCCGCGACTGAGCGTTCAGCACGCTGGTGAACGCCTCCAGCTGTTGCGGCGACAACAGCGGTTCCATCTGACGCAGCAGGTCCGCTTTGGCTGCCACCTCCACCGTGTCGAGGTGAGTGCGGATCATTGGCAGCGCGCGCTCCGTTTTGTCGGATGTCAACCGAAGGTCCTGAAGTGCGCCTTCGATGTGCGTCCGCGACGAGAGGCCGCTGTCGTCGCCGAATCCGTAGCTGCCTGATCCAAGAGCGACCTGACGCGTCGGCGTGACGGGTGCCGCCGCCAGGGCGTGAAGTTCCAGTCGGTCGAGCGCGTTGTCGCCATCCGTGTCGCCGCGCGAGACGAGCGGGCGCAGACGCTCCGACAGTTCGGCGACCGCGATCCGTCCGTCGCCGTTGCTGTCGAAAGTCATGAATCGCGCGACGACCTCGTCCGCGCTCACCTTACTCGCCGCCGGCGGTCCGGAGAAGGCGAAGAACTGCGTCTGTGCCGCGGCGATCGAACTGGCGCCGAGCAGCACCACCAGTGTGAGAAGTCCGCGTCGCATAGTTGTGCACTCCTTCCCTCGGTCAGCTACTGGAACGGATCCGAGAACTTCGGATCCGTGAGAAACGTGTGATCCGTCAGCGTGTTCAGGAAGGCGATGAGCGCCGCCTTCTCCGATTCGGTGAAATGGAACGGTTGTACGCGAATGTCCTTGTTCGGATGATTCTTCCCGCCGCTGCTGTAGTGCTCGATGACCGCGTCGAGCGTGGCGAAGCGACCGTCGTGCATGTACGGTCCGGTGACCTCGACATTGCGCAGCGACGGCGATTTGAAGTGGCCCATATCAGCCGGTTGCAGCGTGATGTCGCCGACGCCGCCGTCGGTGTTGCGCGTGTCGTCGTCGAGTCCTGTGTTGACCGGCGTGTTGACGATGAAATGTGCTTCCTGACCCTCGAGGTGGCAGATCGCGCAGTTGCGCATGAAGAGCGCCTTGCCGCGGTTTTCCTGCAGCGAGTAGTTCGGGAAGTCTGCGCCGATGGAAGCGACTGCCGCACGCCCGTCGTCGTAGCGCGACTGATAGGACACCATCGACCGGAGGAACTGCGCCAGGGCGTAGCCGATGCGCGTGCGCGTGATTTGAGGGTCACCGAAGGCGGCCCGGAACAGCTCGGCATAGTAGGGTTCATGCCGAAGGACGTCCGGCAGGCGTTCGAGGTCCTGTCCCATCTCGAGGCTGTTCGCGATGGGCAGCAGCGTCATCTCCTCCAGGTTGGCGCCACGTTCGTCCCAGAAGAAACGACCGCGCGGATAAAAGCGGAGGTTGACGAGGTTCATGGCATGCCGATCCGTACGGCCGCCGGCAAACCCACGGCTGACCCCATTCGGATCGGCAAACCCGTGCGCCTGCACGTGGCACGACGCGCACCCAACGGTGTTGTTGGCGGAAAGACGGGTGTCGTAGAAGAGCACTCGCCCCAGCGTCGCGCCGGCGTCGGTGACCGCGTTGTCGGCCGGGGTGTTGTCGAATCGCATCGCCAACGGTGCCGTGAAGTGGGCCGGCAGCGCGACGTCGGCGTACTTGTAGGGTGTGGCTGGCAGCCGTAGCGTTCGCGGGCCCGGCGCCTGGCGATCGACGGTGACGGGCGCCGACTGGGCCTGAACCATTGACGCCGATTTGCTCGGCGTCAGGCCGAGCACCAGCACCCAGGCTGTGATGAAAAACGCGAAGACACCTCGAAAACGATCCACGCGCCGCTGCCCTCGATGCCTTTAGACACCCGCATCGACGAATTGGTTGTATCGAGGAGTAGGATTCGTCCGTGAAACCAGGAGCAAGCTCATGAACGTGCGTTTTCCCGGACTGCTTCTCGGCGCGCTCGTCGCATCCGCTGCTTTCAGCCTTTGGCATCCTGCCACCGCCGGTGGACAGACAAAGAACGTCCTGTTCGGCGACGACGATCAGACGACGACGATCCAATGCCGAAGCAACGAAGTCACGGTCAGCGGCGACGACAACCGGCTCACCATCACCGGCCAATGCACCAGGCTGACGGTCGAAGGCGACGACAACAGGATCACCGTGGCGGCAGCGGTTGAAATCACGGTGTCTGGCGATGACAACACGATCTCTGTCGAAACCGTCACCAGGATCAGCACGACCGGCGACGACAACACGATTACCTGGCGGAAGGGAGCAGGCGGCAAGAGTCCGCAGATCTCTGAGCAGGGCGACGACAACAAGATCCGACAAAGCAACTGAACGGTGCAGTTGCGCATTGTGAATGCGGTGACGTGACCGGCCGGGGCGAAGCGGCGCTCGCCGCCGAGTACTCGCAAAAGGCGAGCGCGTACGCTCAACATTGGTCGCCAGTCATCAAACCGATGGCCGCGCCGCTCATCGGCGCGCTGCCGCTCGCGTCTGTCCGGCGGATTCTCGATGCTGGCAGTGGCACCGGCGCGTTTCTGCCAGAGCTTCGTCGCGCTGCGCCCGCCGCCGTCCTCGTCGCGGTCGACCTTGCGGAGGGAATGCTCAGGGCTCGCGCCATGACGGATGTGCCCGCCGCCGTCATGGATCTGCAGACGCTGGGAATCGCGTCGGGCGCCTTCGACGTCGCGGTCCTCATCTTCGCGCTGTTCCACCTGCCGGAACCGGTCACAGGACTCGCCGAACTGCGCCGTGTGCTAAGGCCGGGCGGCGTGCTGGGAATCACGACCTGGGGGATCGAGCCGCCACAACCGGGCGCCGCCTTCTGGACGCGCGAGCTCGATCGCGCAGGTGCGCCCCCGGATCCGCGCGACCCGAGCGTCTCTCAGCGCGAGTTGATGGATACTCCCGACAAGCTGCGAGCACTGCTGTCGAAGGCGGGGTTTTCGTCTTCGCGAATCTGGGGCACCGTGTGCACCCATCAGTGGACGATCGAGCGCCTGTTTGGCAATCAGGTGAGCTGCGGCGCGCCGATGCGTCGTCTCGAGCAGCTGCCACCGGATGTGCAGCGGACATGCGCCGCCCGCGTCAGGAGCGCGCTTGAGACGCTCACGGAAGACGAACTGATCTACCGGCCGGAAGTGCTGTTCAGTGTCGCAACTGCGTAAGTATGATGTTGCCCGAGTCGAACGATCTCGCGCCGCCTTAGGCCATGAGGCCCTTGAGCCGGGCGCCCACGTCGACGTCGGCGCGCTCTTCGGCGGTTGCCTCGAACAACGGCCGGCGCTGCAGTCCGGCGGTCGCGGCAATCAGCCGGTCCGGCATCTGTTCCATGCGCACGTTGTTGATATTCACGGCGTCGTTGTAGAACTCGCGCCGGTGTGCGATCTGCTCCTCGAGCGCCGTGATCCGGCGCTGCAGGTCGAGGAAGTTGCCGCTCGATTTCAACTCGGGGTAGTTCTCGGCGAGCGCAAACACGCGACCGACGGTGGCGCCGATCTCACGCTCCGCGGCAAGACGGCTTTCATCAGGGCCGCCGCGGGCGACCTGCGCGCGCAGGGATGTCAGGCGCGTCAGCAGGTCGCGCTCGTAGCCGAGATACGCCTTGACCGCGTCAATCAGCTTTCCCAATTCGTCGGCGCGCTGTTTCAACAGCACGTCGATGTTGGACCAGGCTTGATCGACGTTGTGTTTGACCTGCACCAGGCTGTTGTAGATCGTCGCCGCATAGGCGACGACGCCAGCGATGACGAGCAGAAGGACGAAGACGAGTGTGAGACCAATGGCCATAATGAGTTACCGCGTCATTCGGTCAGTTTCGACACCGCGACAAAGAGCGTCACCGCCATCACGGCGGCGCCGCCGAGGATGTACGCCCACGCCTTGCGTGACAGCGCTCTCAGTGCGTCACGTTCCAGCAGCCCGGCGATGATGAACGGGCGGCGCTGATCGCCTTTCCAGACGAGCACCTGATGCGCGTCGACATTCGGCGGTAACCAGTCTGGAACCGCTGGTCGTAGATCACGCGCCAGCCAGCGTCGTCCGTGTTGCGAGGCAAAACGGAATGTGGCGAGAAACGATTGATCCTCCAGCTGGGGCGCCGTGTCGGCCCATTGCTTCAGGATCCGCGGCAAGAACGATGGCGGCCGTTCGGGAATCTGTCGGCGTTCGGCCACGGTTCCCATGAGGTACATCGGTTGCTCGGATGGAATCCGCTCTTCGGTGACCCGGATCGGGTGCCGGCTCGAAGGCTCCGGCCAGTTCAACCCCGCCGCAGTGACCAGCTTCAGCACCGTGTCCGGCGGGTTGCCGTCTTTGCTGCGCCACACCTGTTTGACGTGTATGAGCTCGGCGCCGCGCGTCCAGACGAGAAGCCGGCCGGTTTCGTCTTCGAGTTCCAGCGTCTCGACGCCGAACGATCGGCTGACCTTGCTCTGCCAGCCGCGGCGTTTGCTTTGCGTCGACCACTGTTCGACTTCGAGCTTCCAGAAGAGACAAGGGGTTTTGGTGATCGGCGCCGCGCTCACGCGCTCCGCGAATCCGCGGCCCGTCAACTCGGCGAGGCCGATGGCGGCCGAACTTGCCTTCGCCGTCGCCGTGCCGCTCACCGCCAGCCGATTCCGATATTGGATGAATCCGTGGCGAAAGGCGAAGGCCCCGGCAAGAAACAGCCAGAAATAGATGGTGACCTCGTTGAACACCAGCGCGAATGCGTACAGTCCGATCAGGGCGACGAGGATGAACGCCGCCACGAAATAGACGAACTGGCGCACGTCACGCGGGCCGATCCGATAGCGCCGCATGTTGGCGCGCAGCGACCTGGAGTTGGCGACGTCAGGTTGACCGGTTGTTGTGTCCATGGCCACCGCCTTCGGGCTTCACGACACTACGCCCCGCGTATGGGCGAAACCCCTCACGTCGCCACCCAGGCCACCCAGGCAACCCAGGCCCACCCAGGTAACCCAGCGATCGCCTACCAGCGCTTATCGATCGGCTTTTGTTGATCGGCGGTGATGTTCAGGACCGCGCAGTGGTGGTACGAGTGTCCGCCGTCCACGGCAATGCCGGGGTGCTCCGCCATGAACTCGATCACCTGCAGGATGCAGTTCTGGCAGTTGATGTTGGGAATCGGGACTTCGGTTTCGAAGTTCTGGGCCGGTCGCTCGGTATGCGCAAAGATGCCATCGAGGAGCACGGGCGCCACAGTCGGGTTCTGAATCTCGGCGGACTGTGAACGCGGCCCGCCTCCGGTATCCGCAACCGTCACCTTCGGGTCCGCGGGCAACTGCGCCATGGTCCGTGCGAGCGCAACACGGTAATGTCCGGGATGAAAGATCGCTTCCTGGACCATCAGCGGCAGCATCGTTCCGCCCTTGACACTGGTGACCGCGCCGCTCGGCACGCCGGGATTTGCTGGCGTTCCACGGCCCGGGTTCGCCGATACACCTCCGCACGGTCCGATCTTCTGCGGATCGCCCAGCCGGTTTTGAACGAGCGAGGCGGCCGGCGCGATCAAGACGAAGTGAGCGTCAGCTGTCGTGTACAGGCAGAGAGCGAGGATGGCGCAGGCAAGTCGATGTCTCATGTCGGCCTCGGATGAGTTGGACGCGCCGATTGTACGCCTGATGCGAATGCCCCGCAGATCGTGCGTATAGAAGTGGGTGGTTCCGTGACTGTCAGCTTCAAACCGGGTCTTTGTGTTGTTGCCGTGGCCGGAATCTTGGGCGCCGCGCTGGCTTCCGCGCAGTCGTCCGACATTCCCATCGTCGCCGGCGTCAACGTCGTGCTCGCCGTCGAGAATGCCACGTCTGGCGCGTCGGCCCAGGCTCCTGCCGGAATTCTCCAAGGCGACTACGAGATGCTCGTGGCCATCACGGGCGTCGGCGCCAACGGCGTCAATCACATGGCGGCGTTCGACGGAACCGATGCTGCCGGCGTCCAGCGCAGAGGGAATGTGAGCCGATTGGTGTCGGCCGCCGATCTGGCCAGCGCCCCGGTGCAGATTCTCGGCTTCCACATCGAGGATCCACCGCAGGTGACAGGCGCGACCGCGCTCGGCCCGTCCCTCGCTGTCGTGCGCGATCTCGTGCAGAAGGGCTCGGCAGCGTATTCGTTCAGGCTGTGGGCCGGCCGCGAGGTGATTTCCGGAACGCTGCGGCGAAGTTCCAGCTCGCCCGTCAAGTTTCCGGTGCTCCTCAACGGGAAGCGCGTCGAACTCGACGGCATTCACGCCACCGGACAGATGGCGCTGGGCAATGCCAGACGCCCGTTCGAGACCGTGATCCTGAACCATCCCCGATATCCGATCTCATTGCGCATCGCGTACGGACCCCGCGATGGCGGATTTCCCTTCAAGCCTGAATTCGCCCGCGAGGTCGTGCGCATCGATCTGCCTGTTCCGCAAGATGGGATCGGAATCGTCAGCGGCGGAGCCGGAGGGGACGGGCGGTTGACCGGAGGTCCGATGCCGAGGGGCACAGGGTCGGGTGCGGCTGCGGTGGCCGGCGGACCGAGACTGGGCGGAGGAGGGACGGGTGGAGGCACAGGATCGGGCTCCGGTGGGACGGTTGGCGGCAAAGCGATCACCGACGCGCTCGACCGGGAATGCCGCGTCGAGTTGAGCGGCATCTATTTCGACTTCAACCAGGCGACGATCAAGCCGGAATCGGAGCGCGCGCTGAAGGAGATTGCGGCGGCGCTTAAGGGCGAACGACGACGAATCGCCATCGAAGGACATACCGACAACATCGGCACCGACCGTTACAACGACGATCTGTCGGCGCGACGGGCGGCCGCCGTGAAGGCGGCACTCGTCCGGGACCATGGCGTCGACGAGGCGTCGTTGACGACTGCCGGCTACGGGGAACGTCGTCCGATCGAAACCAACGACACGCTATCCGGGCGCGCGCGCAATCGTCGCGTGGAGCTCGTGTGCGCGAAGGGCCGTTAAAGAGATCACCGATGCCCGCGTTCGGCGATGCGCTCGACAACGCCGGCATCCCCCGATGGAATCCGAGTGAATCCTCGAGCGGCGGCGCCAGTCCGCCGAATATGAGCTCGACGCAGGACCTGGGGAAGACCTCCCCCGACATGGGAAAAACGATGCCGGGCGGCGGATTACTCTACGCCCCGGAGCGTTACGGGCCGTCGAATCCCGGACGCAACCAGACGACCGTCGGATTCGGCGGCATCGGAAGAAATCGACTGACTATTACTTTGCCGCCGGAATCTTGAAGTTGAACACGTTCGCATCCAGCTTCGGATTCACCTGAGGCTCGAGCGTGATGGTGCGCCGATCGACGACGCCGATGGCGGCACCCTTCGGTGCGTCTTCCACGATCTTACGAATCAGATACGTGTCGGCGTCGATCCAGATCGTGATCGGGCGCACACCGGTAATCTGCCCGCTCGGGTACCGCCACCGCTCGACGCCCATTACCTTGAAGTGTCGGCGGCCGCCGATCGTCTCGTACCCGGCGGCAGTGGGCTCTTCCATCGCCTGAATTGGTGTGGCCAGGTTCGCCTTCGTGTAGAGCAGCGACGGAATCAGGATGCTGATCCCATTAGTGCCGTAGGAGGCGCCCTTGAGCGCGTTCACCTGGCCGCCTCCATCGGACGGATACGATTCGTGCAATCCGGTGTGATCCCATTTCTCGAGCTCACCGTTCTGCATCCAGAACACGAGGCGGTTGGTGTACGGGATACGGAAACCGCTCTTGTAGACCGATTCGGTTGGCCGGTATTCGATAAACAGGTTGCGTGGAGCCTTGGTGTAAAACATCTTGAACTGCGCGTGTTCCGCGAATCCGCCGTTGTCCTGAACCACCGTTCCAGTGTCGGCGTACGAATTCAGCGCGAGGTAGGCGGCTTTCATCCGCGCCAGCACGTCCTTCACATCGAACCCACCGGCTCCGCTCTGGGCCACGGGTGCCGCCGGGGCGGCAACGAACAAGGCCAAAAGGATGACGGGGGCAGTCTTCAGCATCGGTCTCTCTCCTGCAGTCAGCGCGTTTATGGGCGCACCAGCTCGACGCGCCGGTTGCGGGCGCGCCCCTCGATCGTGTCGTTGCGATCCTGTGGGCGCGATTCGCCGAAGCCCGCCGAAGTGAGCCGCGCCGCGGCAATCCCGAAGTGCGTCGTCAGTTCGGTCTTCACGGCGGCCGCGCGCCGCTGCGACAGGCTCAGGTTGTAGCTATCGCTCGCCACCGCGTCGGTATGGCCTTCGATCGAAAGCTTCCAGTCGGGATTGCGCTTCAGCACCTCGGCGATGTCGCGCAGCGTCGGCTGCGACTCTTCCCGGATCGCGTCGCTGTTGAAGTCGAAATAGAGGTCGTAGACGACGGCGCGCCGCTGCTCGCGCAGTGCGCGTTCCAGCCGCTCGATACGCTCGGTGCTCGGCGATGCCGTGGGTCCGCTGCAGCGGTAGGAAATCTTGACGACGCGGAGTCCACCGGACTCCGATCCCTCGCCGCCGCCGGTGTCGAAGCGATATGCCAGCGCCAGCGGATTGCGCTCATCGTCCAGGAAGAAGAACTCCGCCTTGTCCCCGAGGGAGTCACCCTGCGCCTGGACGGCGGGGAGCGTGACGACCGCATCGTTCACGACGAGGCGGACCGGGACGGAGCCGTTGCCGACCCGCCGCAGCTTGTAGATCTCCGCGAACTGGTAGACGTTCGGCTCCTGCTTGGGATCTGCTGAATAGGCACTGTTGCTGGCAGCAACAATCCGAAGTTCGGCCGCGCCCTTGGTCTTCAGCGCGCGCAGCACCGCCGTCGAGGTGCCGAGCGCCGTGCTGCCGGGGATGGTGGCAGGTCCCCGAGTGGAGAAGTAGTGCATGTAGAGATTGGCGGTGCTCAGGTCGGTCCGCAGGATCGTCCGCTTCACGTCGTAATGCCTGAAGCCGCCGGTACCGGTAGGCACCTGGGCGGAATAGGCCAACTGAATCTCGCGATCGCCGGCGTCTACCAACGTCTTGATCGATTCGTAATCGCCCTGAGGCTTGTCGACGGCGGTGACGATGGTGAGCCCGGTGCATAGCGGGATGGTCGGCGCCGGCGACTGTGCGCTGGCGGGGGCAAGTGTCCCGTCGCCGAGGATGGCGGCCGCGAGAAGTGACGCGCTGAGTCCGATTGCGCGAAGTATGCGTCTGGTCACTACGCCATTACGCCCGCCCGGTGGCGCAATTCCCTCACGTCCGGGTGACGGAAGAAGCGTCGGAGCCGTGCGTTAAGAGATGACCGCGGTAATCAGGTTGAGACCCTCATGACTGCCTTCGCTGCGGCGCTGCTCTATCTCGCAGTGGCCGCATCTGCTCTCGAGACCTTTCTGGCCGGTTCGCCGGTGCGCTGGGTTGTCTGCGCCGTCACGGTGGCCTACGGCGCGGTGACGGCGGTGATGTGGTCGCGTACGACCTGGCTCAGCAGGTCCGTCGCCTCGCTACTGTTTTTCGCCGGCATGCTGGCGGTCACTGTCTGGCTCCCCGGCGGACTGGACGCCGGCGTCCGACTGATGGGGCAGTCGACTTCGACGCTGCTGTCCTTGACGGCGGCGTGCGGCACTCTGCTGGCGGCGATTGTCGTGATGCAGTCGACCGGACGGACGCGTGTACTCCAGGTGATCGTCATGCTCCTGGGCGCATACGGCGTGCTGGCTTACGTATACGGCATCGCCGCCGGCGTGTCCTTTCCCGGGTTGCTTGCAGGCAACAGCGTCTGGAGCCGCCTGCCGATTGCGTTGCAGGGTGCCGTGGCTGGCGGTCTGCTGCTCGTGCCGGCGGCGCTCGTCGTCGCCGTGCTGCGGGGGGGCCTTCGGCGCCCTCCAGCCGGGACGCCGCGACACGCCCTGCAGCAGATAGCGGCGCTCGCGGCGACGCTCAGCGTGGTGCTCTCTGGACTGCCACCCCTGGAATCACAGGCATGGGGCAGGCAGGGGGGAAGCGAGGCATCGTCGCAGCCGGCGTCTCGAGCCGCGCAGCTGGAGCGCGCCATTGGCGCTCTGGCGGAAAGCGATCGCGCTGCCCCGCGCGATACCTGGGATGCCGATTACGTGGTTGAACAAGTTGGTCGCGAGCCGAACGCACTGTTCGACTGGGTTCGGGACAGCACGACGTGGGTGGCGTACCGCGGCGTGCTGCGGGGCGCGGTTGGCGTGCTCATGGACCGCCAGGGGAACAGTCTCGACCGGTCGGTGCTGCTGGCGACTCTCTTTCAAAAAGCAGGTCATACCGTGCGCCTCGCCCACGGCGAGATCGAGCCGGAACGCGCGGAGGAATTGCTTCGCGCCGTCGCCCCGGTTTCGCCCGCGGGGACGGAGGAGGTCTGGCGCGATGCGCCGCCACCGGGCCGCGACCTCGACACGGTGGCTGTCGAGTACGGGCTGGATGGCGACGTTCTCGCGCCGACGCTGCGCGGCCAGGCGAACGCGATGAAGGCGGTTGTTGCGAGGCTGGACGAACGGGTTCGCGACCAAACCCGTCGGCTGCTCGAGGCGGCGCCGCGGCCACCGCCCGCCACCGTCACTCAACGTGACCGTGCGGTGGACGCTCTCCGCGATCATTGGTGGGTCCAGCTGCAGGCAGGCGATCGCTGGCGCGACTTCGACGTGCTCGATCCGTACACCGAACCCGACGTTGCACTTGCATCGCCGCACGAAACGCTCGCCATCGACGACATCGATGTCGGCCTGCATCACGACGTCACCATGCGTGTTGTCGCCGAACACTGGGCTGACGGCGTCTTCTCGCACAGCCCGGTGCTGGAACATGTCCTGCGTCCGTCGCAGCTTCTTGGGCAACCCGTGGCGCTCCAGTTCTGGCCGGCTGGGTGGCAGACCGGATTTGTTATGGCCAACGGCGGCGATCCCGGAAAGGCGTTCCGCGACCACGCGCTCGAACAGCAGCAGTGGGCTGCGGTCCTCTACGTCGGCGACACGGTTGCCGCGCAGGGCACCATCAACAATGGCGTCGTTAATCCGCAAGCGCCGAGCGGCAATCCGTTCGGCGGACTCGGTTCGGCGAGCGCTGGCATCTTCCGCGGACCGCCGTCGGCCGCAGCCGATCAACTGACGTCAGTCTGGGTCGAGTACGAGATCCGTTCGCCAGGGTCAGCACCACGTACGGTCCGGCGAGTGGTGTTCGATGTGCTCGGGGCCACGGCCCGCGCCGCCGTACCCGTGCCGGCGCCAGCGCTCGACGACACACGCCGCCTCGCCCGCAGCCTCGCGTTGATGACCCGTACCGAGGTGCTCGCGCTGCCATGCCAGCTCGCGCCTGAATTCGTCAGCCACCTGGCGATCGAGACGCTTCATCGGAATCAGGAACTGGTGCAGTCTCTTGCCAAACAGGATCTCCCGCTCGAGTCGAACGAATTACGTCAGCTGTTGGAAAACGCCGCCCCGACGGTCAGCCCCCTCTACACGCTCGCGCTGTCGCGACTCGAATGGAGTCCCGTTGGCGATCAGCTGTATATCGACCGACCGACGATCCTTGCGCGCCACCGGTTTCCGATCGTCACCGCGGACAGGGTCGTTCTCCGCGAGGCAACCGACATCGTGGCGAACGAGATCGGTGCCGACGTCGGAGCCGAGGACCAGTTCGCGCTGCGCGTCCAGCAGGGAGTGCTCGACACCAACGCTGAAGCGTTGTTGCAGTTCGGCGGCACTGTGATGGGAAACACCGCAGAGGCGTTCGCCCAGTCACGCGATTGGGTGGTGTTGCGCCCGGCACAACGCGACGGACTCGCCACTGTCCGACTGGATGCCGACGCGGTACAGCGCCTCGGACACGATCTCGACGCGGGATACGTAGTGGTGGCGCCGAGAAGTGCGCTGCAGATTAACGGGCAGGAATTCACGGGCTGGTGGCGTATCGACCCGCAGACCGGCGATACGCTCGGTGTTGCCGCGAACGGCTGGGGCCAATCGATGGCGGAGCGGGGAGTGCTGACCCATCCGCTCATCGAGATGGCCAGGACGTTCGTCTTCGACTACGCCTTCTGTCAGGGCGTTCCCCAGGTGCTGAACCAGGCGTTGCCCTTCTTCCAGGAGCATCGCGACGTGCTGCCGTGGGTTGCGTGGCTCGGGCCGATCGGACCAAAAAAGGAGGCTGGGGAGGTATACAAGGACAACAAGAAAGAGTGCCTCCTTGGCGCCATGCTCACGACGGGTATCACCGCGACGTTGCCTCTGATCCTAATGGTGATCAGAAGTCGCCAGTGGGTCCGCCTCGCGGTTCGCTACTGCTTTGTTGCAGGGACGCTGATCGCAACGTCGCGCGGGCCGGTTCCCATCGAGCAGATCAAGGTGGGAGACCTGGTGCTCTCGCGGGACGAGATCACCCAGCATCAGACGTTCAAGCCCGTTACTCGCCTCGTCAGGACGCTCGCGAAACCTGTACTGGCAATCACATTCGCCAGCGGGCACGGAGAGCGGTCGGCGCTGGAGGTCACACGCGATCATCCGTTCTGGGTCGCCGGACGCGGTTGGGTGGAAGCAGGCGAGCTGCAGTCGGGCGACCGCATCAGTACCGACACCGCTCACCCGGTCACCGTGCTGACCGCGACTGCTCAGGCGAGGGCCACCGTCTACAACTTCGAGGTCGATGGTTTCCACACCTATTTCGCCGGGTCCGCGCGCGTCTGGGTGCACAACAGCACCTGCGTCAACAAGCCGCCATGGGACGGCGTGTGGATCAAGCGTGAGGTGTATGAATCGCTGCAGCGTGAGGCCGGCGAGTCCGCTCGCAACAAATTCATCGCGGCCCTGAAGAAGGGGCTTGTGGGGCCCAAGGGCGAGGCCGGCGTAAAGGAGCTGGCGAAGTCGGTCCGCGGCTATCCGTATGAGCTCAAAATCGGCGGCAGTCCGGCGCGTCTGCTGGGACGCATCGACAGCAACAAGATCCTCGTCTTCGAAGAGTTTCTGCCGCAGGGTTTACATTAATGACGGAGCGAACGTGTTCTCGACTCTACGCGGGGAGATCAGCGCCTCACGAGTGGCGGACGATGTGCGAACCGTCCTGGACGCGGCAGGCTGGGAGGTGGAGATCGACGCCTCACTCGTCACGATCGATCGGGATGTGCCGCTCGAGGTCGTCGCGCGAAGTTGCCATACGTATGAGCGGAAGATGAGTTTCGGCGATCACTACCGCGTGCTGGTCGCCGTCGGCGGGATTCGAACAGTAGCGAACGGGGTTCCCGAGGCGAATCTGTGTTTCGCGACAGTCTGGTACACCCCGGCGCTGGAACTGATCACCATCGACTTCTACTCCAAATATTCAAGTCACAAGCCGCTGTAATGGCCAGCGCATGGGGCAGCTTCTTTGCGTCCGCGTGACGGGAAATGTCTGCCCGGCGTGCGTTAACAGTGGACGAACCCCCGCGCCAAGTGACTCGTGTCAACGTCGCCGCGCTGCTGATCGCCTGCGCCATTCTGGCTGGCTGCTTTGGACGTTCGTCCGTCGAGCAGCGCAGGAATGGACCTCCCCGTCTACTGAAGCTCAGCGAGTTGAGCGAAGCCGAGAAGCGCTACGGTCACTCACCGACGCGAGGCGACGCCGTCACCTATCAACCGGATGTGGTGATGCTGCCGGCGGGTGCCGATTCGATTCGCGGGCTCAGTGCCGACGGCCTCGTGTGGACGATCGATCCTGACTCCGAAGGGGCCCGGGATATCCAGCCCGGCAAGGTACTTCTGGCCACGAGCCGGGCGGTGGGCCGCGTGCTCGCCGTGCAGAAGGGCAACGACGGACTTCGCGTGGTGCTCGGACCGGTGGAGCTTACCGAGGTGATCCGGGACGGACATTTCGAACTCGATCAGCCTCTCGACTTGACGCAAGGACTCTCCTTCGCGAAACCAGATGTGTTTGATCCGCCGAGGCCGCTGGAGCCTCTCGTCGCCCGTTTCGCCATGCCGGATCGGTACGGCGGCGTGTTCGTACGGCCGGTCGCGTTCGCGCCGGCCAATGCGGGCACCGTTCATCAGTTCTCGGCGACACCGCTCGTTGACGCCACGGGCGCTGGGGTCGAAATCAAGTCGATTGGCGCGGATGGTGTTGTGTTTGTTGGTCGAGCCGTCCTGTATGTCAAAGCACCCGAATTACACCTCAAGCTCGACCTCAGCGGAGGAAAGGTCAATGAGGTCCGACTCGAGCTCACCGGCGTCGCCGGCCTGCTCGTCTCCTTTGAAGCGGCGCTACCGCGGCCGACGGCTGCGAACATCAACGCGATCCGCCCCGCGTCCAGCGATTGGACCGTCCCGGTTTTTCTGCCAACAGCCGGTGTTCCGTTTGCAGTGAACGTGCGGCAGCAGTTCCTGCTGCAGACCGCGTTCACATCGACGGGCACGATCAAGGCTACCGGTTATTACACGATGAAAGGCGGGATCTGGGCCGGGTACCAGGACGGCAAGTTCGGCGTCGGTGGGCCCATGGGATTCGGCGCCCAACAGACGCTGCTGCCGTCCATTGAGGGTGTCGCCTTCACTCCCACGGGAATCGTGATGACCCACAACCTCAGTGTCATGGTCGGACTCGGCGCGTTCGGGTTCGTGACCGGGCCGTACGGCTACCTGAATTCTGGCGTCACCGCAACAAACGGATCGACCCTCGGTGATCCCGTCGTCCACTGTAAGCAGGAATCCGTGTCCATGGGAATTGGCGCTGGCGTTGGGTACACCATGCCGGACCAGGTCGCCAATGCAATCAATGCGGTGCTCAGCGTGCTCGGCGTGAGCCAGCGCATCAAGAGCTCGGCAGGCCTGCAGACGAAACCGATCATGATCGTCCAGAAGGGGTGGAAGCATCCGGCCCTCGGTGGCTGCGGGTAGTCAGCAGCCCCACTCCCAAGCGCAAGGTGAGGGAGTTCTACGACGGGCCGGGCGTTATCGACGTGGCCCCCAGTCGCCGCGGCATGCGAACCGTTGCTCTTGTGGTGCTTGGGTTCGTTGTCGGCGCAGGCGTGTGGTATACGGCCCGCCGGCCCGCTTCGCAGACCCGTCCCGCTGTCGCAGTCAGTACCCGGGCACCCTCTGGGGCCGACCGCGTTGGGGTCCTCGACAATAGCCTGCGCGCCCTGGCGGACGCGGAGCGCGACTCACCACGCGACAGGTGGGAGCCCGAGTACGTCGTCCAGCTGAACGGCCGCGACGCGGCACAGCTGTTCGCGTGGGTTCGGGACAACACGGTATGGATCCCTTACCGGGGGGTGTTACGTGGGCCGGTCGGCGTGCTGATGGATCGCGAGGGCAACAGCCTCGATCGCTCGCTGCTGCTTGCGACTCTGCTCGCGAAGTCGGGCCATTCCGTAAGGCTCGCCCACGGTCAGCTGACGTCGGAGCAAGCGATTGAGCTCTTGCCAGACCTCATCGCGCGCCAGACGGTCGCCGCCATTCCCTCCGACATTGAACCGGAGCCTGACCTGGACGTCGCTGCGGCGACTTACAGATTAGACCCCGTGGCCGTCGAACGGACCCGGATTGCGCACCGGGACGGTGTCGGGCGTCTTCTCGCGGAATTGCAGGCCCGGGTCGCCGATCAGACGCAGCGATTGGTGGGAGAAGTGCCAGTTCCCGATCCTCGTACCGATGCGGACGACAGGTTCAAGACCGCGGCTGACGCACTTCGCGACCATTGGTGGGTGCAGCGGCAGGATGCCGGAAGGTGGGTGGATCTCGACCTGTTGACGAGCGGCGGGGCCGCTCTTACAACAGCGACATCGACGACGGCGGCGACAGACCTGCCGCCGGACGTGCATCACGAACTCGCCGTGCGCGTCGTGACCGAGCGCTGGTCGGCGGGCGGGGTCGAGGAGAGCGAGACGCTTCGCTACGTCCTGCGCCCGTCGCAGCTGGTGGGCGAACCGATTGCGTTACAGATCTGGCCGAGTTCGTTCCCGAAGCAGCTCGCTTCGGATCCAAAGTCCGATCTCGGGTTGCGGGGCGTCGCGCTCGCGCAGAAAAGCTGGGACGTGGGGCTGATTATCGGGGCCAAAGTCGCTGCCCGCGCGGTCATCACGGCGTCGGCAGATGCTCAATCGCCTGCTGGCAGCGGGCTATTCGGTGGGCTGGGAGCCGGAATCGCGGGCGCGGTGCAGCAGAAGGCGGAAGACCCGTCGGGTTCCCGCTCCGGGGAGCTCACGGCTGTGTGGATCGAGTACGAGATCCGCCAGCCTGGTGAGCCGCCACGGACGATGCGACGCGCTGTCTACGATGTTTTCGGGGCGGCCGCACGCGCGGACCATGCGACGAAGACCTTGGCGCTGGACGAGCGGAAGCGACTGACGCGCAGTCTGGCGCTGATGCTGCGCACCGAGATCCTGCCCATTACTTCCCGCATCCCACCCGAGTATCTGTCGCACCTCACCGCGCGGAGTCTGCTCGCCAACCGAAACCTGCTGCGCTCCGTCCTGGCGAATTGGCCCTCCGCCGCGGCACTCGATCCGGAGCGTCTGGTTGCCGATGCGGCCCCGACCGTGAGCCAGCTCTATACACTCGCGTTCGCGCGTCTCGAGTGGAGCCGCTATCGAGAGGTTCAGTACGTCGATCGCATCGGCATCCTGACCCGGCATCACCACCCGGGTCTCGTCGGAAACAACTTCACCGTGCGTGGGGCGGTTGACGTCATCGCCGGCGATGTCGGCGTGTCGCTGGCGGAGGAGGATGCCTTCGCCGCCAGGCAGGAGCAGGGGGTGCTCGACACCAATGCCGAGGCACTGTGGTGGGTCGGCGAAGGATTGAATAACACGGGGGAGGCGTATGCGACATCAACCGATTGGGTGACGCTGTCCGGCACCGGTGCCGATGTCGAAGCACTCGGCCTCTCGGCGGACGCTCGTGTTCGCATCAAGCAGGATCTCGCATCCGGACTCGTGGTGGTGGCGCCGAAGCACCCGGTGCCGCGCGGCCCCGACGAGTTCATCGGCTGGTGGCGCATCGATCCGCGCTCCGGCGCGACGCAGGGCGTTACCGGCAACGGGTGGGGGCAGTGCGGCGCGGAGTACGGCGTCACTCTGGAGGGCGCGTTCTGGTATGCGGCTCGGAATTTCGCGTTCGAGTACGGCCTCTGCCTCGGGTTGGCGCAGGCGGTCAACGGATTCCGTGCCGCGGGTGCGGAGTTGCAGGCGCGGGGGATTTGGTTCTGGTGGCTCCCGCCTATCCAGTCCGCCAGCGCGAAGGATGTGCTCATGGCCAGCAACGGAGCTTGTGTGGTCAGCGCGATCACGGCTGGACTCGTTTCGACGCTGCCGTTCTTAATCGCGCGCTATAACGTTGCAACGAGGCCGTGGATTCTGCCGCGGCTCGGCCCTGTCGTCAGCAAGCTTCCGGGTGACAAGAAAGGGGCCGGCCGCATCCCGCCGGGCCTGGTGAAGGGACCCGTCAGGGGTGATCCCAGACCGACGCTCCCGTCGATCCAGATCCCTGAGGGAGCCGGCACACGTCCCAAGGGGTCTCCCAACCCCAACTACCCTCCGTATCCGCCACCCGAACCTCCTGCGCCACGCGCACCGATCCCGATGCCGCGCCGGCCGGGTGCGCCCCCCGTCACTCCCGAACTCGAGGAGGCTTGGAAGAAGTATTCAGACGCTCGGTGGGCGGCGACCGACGCGACCAGCGCCTATAACCGGTACAAACTCAAGAACGGAGGCAATTTCGATGACCCGGCCCTTACCGGTTTGGAGAGGGTGGCCAACCAGAAGTTCGAGGAACTGAACGCAGCGGGGCAGCAGGTCAAACAGGCGCAAGCTGCCGCGCGGCGCGCCGCGGGGAAAGGCGGGTTCCCCCAGCCAGCGCCGACAGCTCCTGCGGCACCGCCACCTGCGGCACCAGGTTGTCCCCCGAACTGTGGCAACAACAACCCCACGGTCCCGCAGTTGCCCGCGCCCTCGTCGGGCGGCGAGGCGGAAGTGGGCAGCGCCGGGGTTGCCAGTTCGTTCTATCCGGTCCCGCCGTTTCCGACGTCGACTCCCTGACGGAAATCGGTTCCAATCGGTGCGTACCCGAATGGACGCATAACGAGAGGACCCGCCGATGAGATCCAACGTATTCACGCCGACCGTTGTGCTGGCGGCCGTGCTGTCAGCCGCGGTAGCCGGTGCAGCCACCCAGAAACCATCCGCGCCCGCCGCCGTCTGCGTGGCACTGACAGTGCCCAGCGTGCAGGGCGTCGACGGCAACGCCACGAGCTTCGCCGTGGCCGTTCGCGACCTGTTCGCCATGTACCTGAAGGGTCCGTCCATCAGGACCGTGTCTCTCGAATCTCGCCTCGCCTCGCAGGCCGCCCTCGAAGCGCGCCAGCAGGAGTGCGGGCAGATGCTGCTCGTGACGTTGGAGCGGAAACACTCCAGCGGCAGCACGAGCCGTATCCTCGGCCAGGCCGCCGGCATCGCCGTGACACGAGCGCCATACGTCGGCGGCGTGGGCGGCGCGGTGGCGAGCGGCGCCACATGGGCTGGGGGCGAAGCCATCTACAGGTTCGCTTCTGAGATCCGTGCGAAAGACGAGCTCGAGCTGTCGTATCGCCTTGGCCCGCCGGACGCAGTCGAGCGCGCCAAGGCGGTGACATCGAAGGCCAAGGCGAAATCGGACGGTGAGGATTTGCTGACGCCGTTGGTCGAGAAGGCAGCAAACGGGATCGTGACGGCCGTGACTGCCGGCGGGCGGTAATGAATCGCGTCGCCTGCACGATGGTTCTCTGCGGCGGCGCGCTGGTACTGATGCTCGCCGCGGCAACCTCCGCAAACCAGCTGGATGCGTGCACCCTGGTGACTGGCGACGAAATCAGAGTGGCGCTCGGTCGCAAGGATATTCCGGCAGCAAAACCCAGCGCCACGTCTGGGGGCCACAGCGACTGTCGCTTTGCCGGATCGGGCGCGGGCGACGTTCGCGTCACGCTCACTCCGGCAACATCGAGCGCGAAGGACGATTTCGATCTGAAGACGCAGATCTACGCTGACGAAGGAAAGAAGTTCGAGAGGGTCGCCGGCATCGGCGACGGCGCCTACTACTGGGACGACACGGTCGAATTCCGCGTCGGCACGCGCATCGTCTCGCTCTGGGTAAACCGCACGCCACGCACTGAATCAGCGGCTGCGGTGAAAACCGCGTTACTCGGTCTCGCCCGGCGCGCGGTCGATCGACTGCGTTCGGCCCGGTAAGCCGCTGAAGGTGACCAGATATGAGTTCACGGAAACGAAATCGAGGGCTCTGCGCTGCGGCGGCCGTGTCGTTCGGCGTGGCTCTGGCCGCATGCGGGAGCAGCGAGCCGGCTGGTGCCAGTGCTGCTGGTCAGCCGTCGAAGAGTGCGGCAAAGAGCAGCGCTGACCCGGCACCGTCAGCCGACTCCTGGAAGCCGACGATCCGCACGACCTCTGTTCCAGCCGATCCATGCGAGTGGATTCCCGCCGCTGAGGTCGAGGCGCTGATGGGCAAACTCGCCGAGCCGCCACGCAAAGATGACGATGGATGCCGCTACACGCTCGCGATTCCGGAACCGGTCGCGCAAAAACGCCAGGAGGCGAACGCGATGCGGCAGAAGATTCGGGAGAAATTTCAGCAGACTTTCGGCACCCTCTCGGAGCCGGAGCAGCCCAACCCGATTCTCGACACCGAAAGTGATCCTCGTACGTATGCCGTGGTCGTCCGCGTGGATGTGAGCGGCCAAGGAGCGGCCGACGACACCGAGAAAGGCGAAGCGGCTGCGGCCGAGGGGTGGGACGAGGCGCGTCCGGGCAAGTACAGATTCACAGGCCGCACCGGACACGTCTGGATCACGGTCGAAGGAAAGGCACCCGACGTGCCGCGTGAACCGATTCCGGTCCTCGCCGCGCGCGTGCGCGATCGCATTCCGGATCTCCCGTTCCCAGTCACCAATCCCTATCAGGTCATCCAGTCGGGCACCGAGGATCCGTGCGGCCTGCTCACACGTGCCGAAGCCGAGACGGTGCTCGGGCCACTCTCGATCGAGCCATACCGTTCCTCGTCGAATTGGCCGCCGTTTGCCCACGGTCAGGGGCATGCCTGTGCGTACTTCTCGCCCGGTCATCATGTGTTCGTTTTGTCGCCGGAGTGGGAAGGCGGCGCGCAGTCCTTCAAGATCGAAAAGGGCATCGGTGGTCTTATCGCTGCCGTGGCGGGTGAGGAGTCGGTGATCATCAAAGGTCCCTGGGACCAGGCACACTTCGGAATTTCTGGCGCGCTGATGTTTCTGAAAGGCGATCGGCTGCTGCGGGTGTTTTACCGGACCTCGCGCGCGACGCGTGGCGACGCCGTCAAGCTCGCCGCAGCGGCCATGCAGCGGCTGGCGCCCTAGGCAGGGACACGCTCTTTACTGGAGCGCGACGGTTCCGATTGAAACAGATTGGCAAGCAGGCGCTCGGCTTTCTGCGCCTCCATATTCGACACGAAACCAGGCGCCAGAATCACCAGCAGACCCCAAAGAGCGAACACGCCTCCGACGAAGAAAATCGCGGCCACGCCCAGCAATATGAACGGCGTCCACGCGACGAGAGCGACCGTCGGCATCTTCAGCTGCACGGCCACCCGGCAGCCGCGGGTGGATCGAGACAACGTGCCGTCCACCCAGGGCCGGATTGAACTCCTGCCGCGGGTCAGACGGACGACGTGAAAGCGGTCATCGGCGAACGTTCCGATAAACGATTGCGGCCGCTTTTCGAACATCCGCCGCTCCATCGGCCGCCGCCACTCACTCCTCACGGTGGGCGGCGTTATCTCCCGCTCCAATCGTGTTGTCGCTTCCTCGAGACTCAGAGGGCTTTCAAAAACGATGTGGCGGCCGCCGAATATCACATCCAGCATGCGAGCACCCCCTACTGACGTACGAGCTCGACGCGACGGTTGCGGGCGCGCCCTTCGGGAGTTTCGTTGGTATCCTTCGGCATGGTGGCGCCATACCCGCGCGCCGACAGCCGTTCTGCGGCGACGCCATACCGTTCCACGAGAGCGGATCGCACAGCTTCGCTTCGTCGTTTTGACAGATCCAGGTTCGACTCTGCGCTGCCGATCGCATCGGTGTGACCGTTGATCGTCACCTGCCATTGCGGATTGCGCTGCAGCGCGTCGGCCAGCTCGCGCAGTACCGGATCGGACTCCGTCCTGAGACGATCGCTGTTGACGTCGAAGTAGATGCCGTAGACGTCGATGTGCTGTTCGCCGCCAAGTTGTTGTTCGATTTTCCCGCCGGTCGGGAAGGAGATCTTGCTGTAGCGGACCGAGAACCCTGCTGCGCCGACGTCCGGAAGGGCGTAATCGACCACGAGCGGGAACCGGCCGTCGTCGACGATGGCCGCGGTCACGCGTGTCTGCAGCGGCTTGCCCATGGCCGTGCCCTGCAGCGTGCCGGTCGCACGCACCACCGGCAGCTCGACGACGCGGTCGTTCACGATGACGGACAACTTTCCAATTGATTCGCGCTGGAGCGCGCCGTCGAGGTCGCCAATGATGGCGCCGTCCGAGACGGACACGTAGCGATGCCGCGTCGTCCCTTTCGACTTCAGCTCGTTGAACGCCGACGTGGACAGGTTGAACATCGTCGTGCCACGCAGGATGTCGGGCTCGTCGCCGGCACCGGTGTAGTACATGTAGCCGGAACGCATGTCCGCGCGGCACGTGCGGCGCGAGCCGCCCTGGGTTCCGGTGGACATGCTGCAGTTTGCCGTGGCGGCAATCGTCACGCCGTCGACGTCATGGATCTGCGTCAGGCACTCCACGTCGTCGCCTTCGGTCGCGCGATGCCAGGTGGTGGACAGCGTCAGGCCTGGCTTCAGTGGGACGATGGCATCAGCCTGGGCGGCAATCTCCTCGTTGGCTGGCGTCGTGAGCTCCGGACAGTCGTTCGCCAGCACAGGAGCCGCAGATTCGCGCGGCGCAGCGGAGGAAGCGGACGCCCCGGAAGCGGAACCTTGTGCCGGCTCCCGACGGCAAGCGGCCGAGAAGGCGACCACGAGGACAAGCCGCCAGGGCGCGATCCTGACCAAGGGAGCCTCTATTTCAGCTTCGGGACGATCGCCTGCCCGAGCGTGATCACGTTCGGCTTCATCTTTTCGGCAGTACTCTCGAACGGAACGCCCTGCTGGATCGTCAACACATGGCCATTGGCGATGACCATCAGCTCCGCGAAGCGATCCCGGTTGTTGTGGAACCAGGCGCGATCACCGACGCCAGGCACCGGCACCCACGTTTTGTCCTTCTGCGCGGTTGCGTCGACAAACGATACCGAGAACGGATCGATTTGCAGATGAATATCGGCATAATCACACGCCGAGCCCGATTTGCCGGCCGGCTCCTCACTCGGCGGGATATCAAACACCGCCTTGTTCACTCCCCCGGAGACCTTCATCGCCAAATCCTTGGTCAGCAGGGAACACGCCTTGATGCCAGGCGAAGCTGGGGAGCCGCCGCTTCGGCCCTGAGCAGCGGCGACGGGTAGTGAGAAGAGGCCGACAACAAACACGGACGCGACGACGTTCCGCATGGATTCCTCCGCTATCGATAACGCCCCGCCGGCGCCTCGAATCCCTCACGCTTTACTGTCGGACCAGTTCGACTCGACGGTTTCGTGCGCGCCCTTCCGGCGTATCGTTCGTGTCCTTTGGCGACGCTGCACCGGAACCGCCTGACGAGAGCCGGTCGTCGGCAATGCCGAACTGTTTGACCAGCGCCAGCCGAACGGCTGCGCTGCGGCGGCGTGACAGGTCCAGATTGTACTGACCGTTGCCGCCGACATTGTCGGTGTGGCCCTGGATGCTGAGGCGCCAGTCGGGGTGCGCCTTCATGATGGAGCCGATTTCCTCGAGCACCGGCTGCGACTCGGGACGGATGCGATCGCTGTTGAAGTCGAAGTAGATGCCATAGACGTCGACGCGTTTGTCCTCGATCAAACCCTCTTCGAGCGAGCCACCCTTCATCCGAAGAGAACCGCCGCCGCTGGCGCCGCGCCCGCGACCTCCGCTTGGGTATGTCACCTTCGAGAAGTAAATCCGCGACGACGCCGTGTCGTTGGTCGAGCCGTTATCGATCAGCAGTGGGAACCGCTCGTCGTCCAGAATCACCAGAGTGTCCTGTGTCTCCAGCCGGTTGCCACGGATCCACCATTTCATCGTGCCGCGCACGGTAATGACAGGCAGCTCCAGCGGCCGATCGTTCACGATTACGCTCATCGTCTGGCGGCCTTCGAGCTGCAGTTCCCCGACTCCGTCCTTCGCGAGCCGGTCGGCACCGGCGAGCTCGACGTAGTGATGGGTGAGGCGGCCGGTGCGTTTCAGTTGTGCGAAATCGTCCCTGGAGAGACTGAATGCCGTCGCGCCGGTGATCGTTTCGGGTTCTTCCGCGCCCGAGGCGCCAATGACCTTTACCACGCCGTATAACGTGTGAAGCATGTGGGCGCTGCGCAGATCCGCCCGGCAGACGCGGCGCGGCGAAGAAACGTCGCCCGCGACGTCGCAGCTGGCGGTGGTGAGGATGCCGTCGGCGTCGATCTTTTTCACCTGGATCAAGCACTCGTACTCTGGTTCCTCCCTTGTTCGCTGCCAGTTGTAGGCAAGCGTGAGCCCTTCCGTGAGCGGCACGGTTGCTGCGGCCTGCGCTGCCATTTCCTCCGTGGCCGTCGGGCCGGCCGACGGACAGTCCCCTCCAGCCACGAGTCCATCCGGAACCGACTGCCCGCGTCCTTCGAGCAGGGGGAAGAGGTACTTCGCATCGGCCAGCGCCTCGGCAGACGGTTTCGATTGGGATGGGTCGGCGGAGGCTGCCGCTTTGGCGGCGTCGGCGGATGCAGCCGTTTTGGCCGCATCTGCGGACGGGGGCGGCGTCGCGTCACGACAGGCGACCCCCGGTAATAAAAGAAGAAAGACGCCCGCAAACGTCGTGATTCGCATCGATATCGCGCCTTAACCTTTACGCCTTCACAGAGTTACGCACGGGCGGATGATAAACTCCCTCACATACCTGCGAACGATGGACGAGCGGTTCGGGCAGCCAGACGACGGTTTCTTAGCCGGTGATGCGGCGGCGAGTTCCCCTGACCGGATGATGGCCATCGTCTATGCCGAGCTTCGGCGCCTCGCGGCAAGCTATCTGCGTCGCGAACGTCCCGATCACACGCTTCAACCGACGGCGCTCGTTCACGAAGCCTTCATGCGTCTGATCGATCAACGTCAGGTGGACTGGTCGAATCGCGCGCAGTTCATGGGACTGGCGGCGGTGATGATGCGGCGCATCCTCGTCAACCACGCGCGCGACCGCGTGGCCGACAAGCGCGGCGGGGGAGCCGAACACGTTCCGTTGACACTGGCCGGCGAGGGAATCGGCGCGGCCGAGATCAATCTGCTCGATCTTCATGAAGCGCTCGACCGGCTCGGCGAGGCCGATCGCCGGAAGGCGCAGATCGTCGAGCTGAAATTCTTCGGCGGCCTGACCACCGACGAGATCGCGGAGGCCTTGCGCATATCAACCGCGACCGTCGAGCGGGACTGGAAGTTCGCCCGCGCCTGGCTGCATCAAGCTGTGTCGGGCACCGTCTCCTGATTCAGCCCGCGCCGACGCGCGCCTGCTGCTTCGGCGCGTAGGTCTTCAGGACCTCGACCATCTGTGCCTCGGTCGGATGGGATCCCAGCCCAGGTTCGACCTGCAGCGTCCAGACCACCGTGCCTTTGCGGACGAACACCATCGCAGCCTCGCCGTAGGTTGAGTGGTTCGCCGTGCAGGCAAACTGCTCGTCCCCGTAGGCAGGCAGAGCGACGGACTTGATCTGGCCGCCGAATGCCGTCCCCTTCGACTCGAACCCGATCCCTGTCTTCTTGCCCATCGCGAACAGTCGTTTCGAGCCGTTCTCGTCCGGAGCGCGGTACACGTCGCCCATGAGGTTCCACAGCGGCTGGTCCTTCGATTTGTTGGCTCCTGCGGCAAACAACGCGTACATGAACTGGGCCCCTTCGAGGCCACGCACGCCGTACGGGTCGACGCTGTCGGAATCGAGGAGGCGCGGTTTGATGATGACGCGCGCAGACGCAGCCGGGACGTCTGCGGCCTGCAGCAGAAGCTGGACGATCGGCTCGGCGGCGCCCACGATCGATCTCGGACCGAGCATTGCGGCGACGACGGCGAGCAGCACGGCGGCTCGACGGAACATGGTTTCCCTCCTCGGACGTGCGAGCGGAGACGACACCAGATAACGCACGGCATCACGCCGTGTTCCCTCACAGAGTGCTGGATTCGCTAACCGCTGGTAAGACCGACCTTCAGGTCGGCCTATTTCCCGGATCTGAAGGTGGCGAGGTCCGTTTCGACCTGGCGACGAAGCCCGACCGCCGGGCCGCTGGTTGCCGCTGGCATCATCTTGAGTGCCTGCTCGAGCGTGCGGATGGCCTCTTGTTGATTGCCGACGCGGTAATACGCCCAGCCGAGGGTATGCAGGTAGACGGGGTTCTGGGATCCGGCGAGTTCAACGGCACGGGTGGCGTACTTGAGTGCAAGGGCCGGATTCCGCACCTCCTCCACTTCGGTGCTGACGAGGGCCCATGCATACTCGTTGAACGCCTCACCGCCGGCACCGGGCTGCTCGGTGCCGGCGCGAAGCAACACCAGGGCACGCTGCGCGTCGCGGCGGGCCTCGTCGCGGCGTCCGGTCGCCATCAAAATGCGAACCCGCTGGTTGATCATGTACGACAGCTCTGTGCGGATGCGGGCATTCTTCGGATCCGCCGTCGCAAGAGCGTCGAGCTCGGTAATCGCCCGCTCGAACTCCGCCGCCGCCTTGTCGGGTTGCTTGCGATCGACATACACGCTCGCCAGGTACGTGTGGGAAACGGCAAGTCGCCGGCGTACCTCGGCGTCGAGTGGATTTCGCGACAACAAGGCCTGGTGTTGCTGGATGGCGCTCTGCAACTGTGTTTCTGCCTCCTCTGGCTGACGGTTGAGGCGCAGCGCGTTGCCCAGGCCTGTCGCGTTCACGGCGTGCATCACCTGGATTGGACGGTCGTCGGGACGTTCCCGCAGCAGTTCCTCGGTCAGCGCAAGGTTACGGTGGCAGTTGGCGATCGCGCCCGGCACGTCGCCGACGGCGATCAAGGTCGTGCATAACCGCGCCGTGGTTTCCGCCAGCGCTGCCCGCGCACCCGATTTGGAAGGGACGCCGGCCGCGAACGCTTCTTCACGCGTGGCGAGCGCGTCGCGGAACTTGCCGACGGCATCCTGCAGGGCACCGCGCGCGAAGTAGGCGTAGCCGATGCGCATCGTGCTGGTCGCCATATCCACACGCGCCTGCAGCGAATCGGGCGCATCAGCGGCAAGCATGCGCCGGATCGCTGCCGCTTTTTCGTAGCTCTTGATCGCGCCTTCGATGTCGCCCAGATTCGCTGCCCCCGGATTCCCTTGCACATCGCCAACGCGATCGTAGGCGGCGGCGAGCTCCTGCTGCAGCTCCCGGTCGCCGGCGGCTTCGGCGGCAAGACTGTCGAGATATTCCAACGCCTTGCTGACGACGAGGAGACGCGCCGGGGTCGAGCCCGGCAACGTGGCGATGGCGTCGTGGAACTCGAACAGGAAGGACGTGGCCAGCCGGCGGACGTCGGCGAAACGACGTTCGGCGCGCGCGCGCTCGGCGCGGGCGACGCGTGCCTGCCAGCTCGTGGCGATGACGCCGCCGATCAGCGTGAGGACGATTGCGGCCGCAGCCGCGACACCCAGCTTCCGTCGTCGCACGAACCGCGCCGTTCGATAGGTCCACGAGTCGCCGCGCGCCGCCACCGGCAGCCCTTCCAGGTGCCGCCGCACGTCGTCGGCGACGAGCGCCGCCGACGCGTATCGCTCCGCCGGATCGGCTCGCATCGCCGTCATGACGATGCTGTCCAGATCACCACGCAGTCGTCTGGCCAACGCTGCATGGCCACCGCGCGCGGCCGCCGCGCTCGGTTTCGGCAGCGTGCCCGACACGATCTGCCGAATCTCGTCGGGTGACTTGCCGGTGACGTCGTAGGGTCGCGCGCCTGCCAGCAGCTCGTAGAGCAACACGCCGAGTGCGTAGACGTCGGAGGCGGTGGTGACACGCGCGCCTGCCAGCTGCTCAGGACTGGCGTACTGAGGCGTCATCGCCTGCACGCCGAATTGCGTGGCCACCGTTGCCGCGTCCTCGCCCGTCTCGAGGAGTCTGGCGATGCCGAAGTCCAGCAGCTTGGGCACGCCGTCGGCGGTGACGAGGATGTTCGATGGCTTGATGTCCCGGTGGACGACCAGGTGCTGATGCGCGTAGGAGACCGCTCCGCAGACCTCACCGAACAATCGCAGGCGCTCGTCGACTGCCAGGTGACGCGTGCGGCAGTACTCGTCGATCGGCTGACCGTCGACATACTCCATCACGAAGTACGGAACGCCGTCGGCTGTCGTGCCGCCGTCGAGCAGTCGGGCGATGTTCGGATGTTCGAGGCCGGCGAGGATCTGTCGTTCGTGACGGAAGCGCTGGAGCACCGCCTCGGTGTCCATGCCGCGCTTGATCAGTTTGATGGCAACGCGCATCTCGAACTGCGCGTCCGCACGCTCGCCGAGATAGACCGTCCCCATGCCGCCGCGCCCGAGCTCACTGACGATGCGATAGGCCCCGACCTGAGTGCCGTTTGGCGCCATTGTCGCGGCGACGCGCTCGACTCCCGCGGCAGCGCCGTCGACGAACGAGCTGGCCTGCGCGTGCGAATTCAACAACCGTTCGACTTCGGCGCGCAGCTCGGCATCACCGCCGGAAGCTGCGGACAGCGCCGCGGCACGCGCCTCGGGCGGCAGTTCAACGATGGTGTGGAAGAGATCTTCGAGTTGCTGCCAGCGTTCCGGCGTCATAGACGGCGGATCTTATGCGATCGCCGTGTCCTGACGGCACCAACGAGGTTTGGGTAGTGGTCAGTTTCATTCGGATTTGAAGACGATAGCTGATGACTCAGGCGTCTAAGTTATGCACGTTGCGAGATCTACAATTCGTCCCGAAGGAGATTGGCTATGAGAACCGTCTCGATTTCGGCGCTGATTACTCTTTTGGTTATGGGCGGCCTGATATACGCGCAGGGATCGCCGCAGCGGTCAGAGGCTGAAAAAAGGCGAATCATGGCGGAGTTCGTTAATCAGCGGTTGATTGAGCAGCGGCAGGAAAGGGACCGCGAACTGAAGACAACTTGCGAACTGCCAGACGGCACCATCCACCCGCTGGATACCCTCACCAGCTACGAAGGCCAGACGTATCGCTGCGTGGAAGCTTTAAGAAGCAACGGCTTTGCGCTGACTACGTACGCCGCCGCATGGGTCAAGGTGCCGCTTTCCAACTAAATCTCAAACTTGACCGGCAATGTTCGGATGCTCGAGGCCGGCGAGAATCTGTCGCTCGTGGACGAGCGCGTAGCGGCAGGTGTGCCGCGGTCATGGACGAGGCCGGCCATGACCGTATTTTCGGCCCGCCGGCAGCAGATGGGTAGGTTCGACGCTACCGCTTCAGGCGCAGCATTCTGGCTAACCCCTTCAGCGCGCGCTCGGTCATGCTGCCGAACGGTTCATCGGTCGTCAGATAGGTCCAGGTCGCGCCGCGGTTCCGCGGATCGACGCCGCTCGTCTCGGCACGCGCCAGGCGCTCGGGAATCTCAGCCTCCAGCGCGGCCTCGAACTCCTGGAACATCGCGTGCACCCGTCGCACGTAGTCATTAAATGGCTGCGCACCGCCGAGCGACAGCCAGATAGTGCCCGCTCGCAGCTCGCTTGCCGCCGCGAGATAGTCGGACCACGAGTCGTCGATCGTTGTGAGCGTCACGACGCGCTCGAGGTCGGAGGCGGAAGGTGTTGTTCCAGTCAACAGCCCCTGGCGGCGCTCGACCAGAGCGAGGCGCTGTCCTTCGACCAGCGACTCGTACTTGCGCAGGTAGGTTCGGATGTCGAAGCTCTGTCCCTCGGCGATCTGCTGGAGCTCGCGGCACGGATACAGCAATGCTGGATCGGCGTCGCCGTACTTCCGCATCAACGGGTCCTGTCGCGAGACGAAGAACTGCGAGGAGCCCGGGTCTCCTTGTCGTCCGGCGCGGCCGCGCAACTGCTGATCGATGCGACGGCTCTCGTGCCGGTTCGTGCCGATGGCATGGAGCCCGCCCAGCGCTGCCACGGTCGGCCCGAGCTGGATGTCCACTCCGCGGCCGGCCATGTTGGTAGAGATGGTGACGGCCCCTCGCTCGCCGGCGCGCGCGACGATTGCCGCTTCCGCTTCTTCGTTTCGCGCGTTGAGCACCTGGTGCGGGATGTCTGCAAGGGCGAGGCTGAGACGCTCGGACTCTTCGACGGACGCAGTGCCGACGAGCACGGGCCGTCCGTCGGCGTGCACCCGGCGAATCTCGTCAGCGACAGCCCGCTCTTTATCCCTGATCGTCTCGAAGCAGACATCCGGCTCATCGACGCGAATCATCGGACGGTTCGTCGGAATGACCTCGACGTCGAGACCGTAGAACTCGCGGAAGTCTGCTGCCTGCGTAGCCGCCGTCCCGGTCATCCCGCAGACCACGGGGAACAGACCGATGAGATTCTCGATTGTCACCGTGCCGAGGATCCGTCCTTGACGATGGCGGGACACGCCTTCCTTGACTTCGAGTGCTGTCTGCAGTGTGCCGGGCCATCGGCGATCGCGCACGATCCGCCCTTTTGCTTCGTCGATCGACAGGACGGCGTCGTTCTGGACCAGATAGTCGACGTCGCGTGCCAGCAGAGTGTGCGCGTGCAGCGCCTCGTGGACGGCGGTGAGCAGGGCGAAATTGGGCGCCTCGAACAGGTTGTCGCAACCGACAGCCTGTTCGACAGCCGCGATCCCCGCCGCAGTCAGCTGCGCTGTGCGATACGACTGCTCGAACGTGAAGTGGTGGAACGGCACGAGCCGACGGACGATTGCATCCGCGCGAAGCGCGTCCGCGGAGGGCGGCGTCTCGCCGCCGGCAATCACCAGCGGTATGCGCGCCTCGTCGATGAGGATCGAGTCGGCCTCGTCGATGACTGCCGCGCCGAAGGAGCGCAGGATCTGTTCATCGGCCTCGAGGGCCAGCTGGTCGCGCAGGTAGTCGAAGCCGACTTCATTGGCCGTCGCATAGACGACGTCGCTCGCGTAGGCGGCGCGGCGTTCGTCCGGCGTCATGCCCTGCTGGATGGCGGCGACCGAGAGTCCCAACCGGCGGTAGATCGGCCCCATCCACAGCGCGTCGCGTCGCGCCAGGTAGTCGTTCGCGGTCAGGACGTGAACGCTGCCGCTGGACCGGGCGTGCCAGACGACTGCCGGGACAGCGGCGAGCGTCTTCCCCTCGCCGGTCTGCATCTCGACGATCCTGCCGCCGGCCAGCGCCATCGCCGCCGCAAGCTGGACGCCGAACAGCCGCAGACCGATCGCGCGGTGCGCGACGACGGCCGCAGCGGCGACGACTTCGCCGGCCGATACCGCCGTTGTTGCGTAGGCGTCGAGCCCAGGATCGTCGAGGCGCTCGAGCTCGTCGCGCCGGCGTAGTACGTCAAGGGCGTCGGAACGCATCGCGTCCCGCTGCGCAAACACGGATCGCCACCATGGGCGCATGCGAACCTCCTCTCATTGCGTTGAGAACCCCGAGTGCCGAACGAGGCTAGAGGGCGAGGAGGCGCGGCGGCGGACGCTGGAAACGCGCGCGCAGGAGCGCCGTGCTTCGCGCACGCGAATCGAGGGCGCGGAGGACAAGCGAGGGGGAGGCCGCACCGCTCAACCGCCGCGGCGTCTGGTCGACCGGCGCCGACTGAGGTGCGTCCTGGTCGTGCAGCCACGCGATGGTGACAACCACGCGCAGCGATTCGACCGACCGCGACGAACCGAGCGCCGGGCTCGCCATCGCGGCAAGCAGCAGCAGGAGCGGAAGCACGCTCACACGGCGGCGCATACGCGGAGTATGACTCAGAAGCGGTAGGTCGCGGTCGTCGAATAGAACCCGAATCCCGACGCGACGAAGGTTTGCTCGAGGAATGCGCCGGCGAGGAAGCGCGTTATCGCGCCCTGTATCTGCCAGTGTCGGGTTGCCTGCCAGTTGACGAACACGCCAGGGTTGGTGCCCACGTATTTTCCCCGGCCGGCCGCCGGGGGCAGGAGCACCCTGAGGTCCGTCGCATAGATACCGTCGGCCTCTGACGTGCGCCAGTAGCTCGGCGCCTCGAAGCCGATGGTCAAGTACGATCGCGGCCGCATCGTGACCCCGGGCGTGAAGTCCGTGAGGTTCGTCGGTCCGAACAGTCCGACTGCGCCTGAATAGGAGTTTCCCGCAAACAGTGGATTGAAGGCCTCAAGCCTTGGATTCGCCGGGTCACGATCGCCCGACGCGATGTCGGCGCGCGCACTGGCGCGCATCAGCCACCGCCTGATCGTCACCCGATACCCCGTTTCGGTGGCGAACGCCCAGCCGCGAATCGGCGCGCCGTCGAAGTCGCCTGACTGGAAGAGCGCGTCGTAGTTCCAATCGATCCGGCTTCCTGTGACCGTCCACTTCATCCCGAACGTGTGACGACGCTCGGCGCCCATCCCCTGCACATAGCGTGAAAGCGATCGGTCGATTCCGAGGTAGTACGCGCCGAATTCACCACCCTGGAACCAGGGACTGCGGCGGCCGGCGGCGACCCCCCAGAACAGCTGATCGGGATCGGATCCATCGTCGAACACGCCCTGGTTCAGCGCCACCAGGCGGGCGACGGCGCCCGCGATTGTCCACGACGGCGCACGAAAGGACGTGGCGACGCCGTCGAAACTCCGCTTGACGTTGAGCCCCGGACTGGCCGAAATCAGTCGGCTGCTCCCGACGGAGAGCTCCTGGCGGCCGGCCTTCACCGACAGTGTGTAGCCGTTTCCGGCGGACTGTCGCCATTCGAAGAACCCCTGGTGGAGATCGAGGCTATCGCGGTCGGTCGGGCGCGGGGATCGCAGGCTGCCGTTGATGACGCCGCTCTGCACCTCCGCAAACGCGCGTGTCCGCGCACCGAGGTGGATATCCGCGCCGAACAGGTAGCGCTGGAGCAGGTAATTGTCGACGGTGTTCGTGCTCCGAATGCGGAATCCCTCCGGCCGGTAGCGCACCTCGCCGCTCAGCGTGACGAAGCGCTCGCCGTTGCCGAACGGCATGTACTTGACCGGATCCCAGACGTCTGTGTGCGGCGTGTCCTTGAGGAACGACCAGTCCTCGTCGGCGCGGTCCGTCAGGTAGCGACGCGCATCAGCCTGCTGCGCCAGCGCGGGCACCGACAGCGTCGAGGTCAGCAGGACGACGGCACACGATGTCCACCTCGACGCGACTTTCGCCATGTTGCGGCGCGATGCAATCTTCGTGGCAACGTGGCGTGGCTAGCGGCGTTCACCACGACACGCATCTCCACCTCGAACGGAATGGGCTCGCGTCACGGCGGACGAGCTAGCGGGTTTCGATGCGGTTGCCGCCCCACTTCCAGCGGTCGGAACGGCGCTCCATCCGCTTGATGCGGATGCGGTTGTCGTTCGGTCTGCGGCTCGGCGATGCCCAGATGCGGAGGTGATCGCCGACGCGGAAGAAGTCCTTGCTGATGCCGTCGCGTTCGAGGCGCGAGGTGCTGACCCATTCGGCCGCGTAGATCTTCTGGGCGCCAAACGGATCCGCCGCCTGCAGGTGAATCCACGAGTGCGGGTTCTTGTACTGGAACTCCACCAACTCGCCTTCGATCTCGATCGTGTCGCTCTCGAAGTAGAAGTCGGCGAAGTTGTGATGCCCGTGCAGGCGCACCGACAGCATCATCGCCACGCCGACGACGAGTACCGTCCAGCGTCGTCTCATTTCGCCTCCTTGACCAGCGCCATCAGATCCGCTTTCGTGAGCGGCCGATCCGGATTCGGCGGGTGCACCGTGACGTGCCGATCGAAATCGAGCTGCAGCCGTTCGACGTTGGCAATCAGCGTCGCAATGGACGGACTGACCGGCTGCCCGGGTGGCGGGACGTTGAAGTCGGCGGTGAACAGGATCTTCTCCCGCGGCAGGTAGGCGATCAGCATCGCGTCGCTGTGCTCGAGGTCCTTGACGTGGTGCAGTTCGAGCGTGCGCATCTCGTCCTGCAGTACCAGCTTCTCGAGCACCCCTTCGACCTTGGGTTTCTTCTTCGACTTCGCCAGGACGTCGCCGACGAGCGTGCGCGGCGAGCCGAACGATGCCTCCACAAAGTAACGGCTGCGGTCGTCCTCGAGAATGGTGGCGCCTTCGGCGACGAACGGCGCCAGCCCGGCGGCGTGATCGAAGTGAGGATGCGTGTTGACGACGTACTTGATCCGCTTGGTGGGAAAGAGACGCTTCGTTTCGGCGATGACGGCGAGGCCGCGTGCTTCGCTCTGCCCGCCTTCGAGAACGACGACGTAATCCTTGAATTCGACGGCCACCGAAATGTAACCACCGCCGATACGGTACACGCCGTCGGCGAGCTTTTCCGACGCGGCCGGCGGCAGCGGCGCTGGCGGGCCGCCGGCGCGGGCTGGGGCCGGAGCGCCTCCACCCGCTGGCGACGCGGCCATCAGTTGCGCCAGGTTCGGCGGGTTCGCGAACACCGCTCCGATGACGGCGACGAACGTCTCCATGCCCATTTCGCGCTGCGCGATCCGCGTCGGGCTCTTCACGCCGCCGAAGTCGCGATAGTCGTTGTAGGCGATCTCGACGTGCATGTCGCCGAAGATCGGATGTTCCACCCACGTCTCGACACGATCGACCGTGTTCGCCGGCCCGACGTAGCCGACGATCGAGTAGGGCAGTCCCGACGGCGCCTTCTGTGGTGGACTCCACGTCAACGTTTTGTAGGAGACGTCCCCCACCTTCTTAGTACGGAGCGTGGCGTGGTTCGCCGCGGCGCCGCGCAGGAATCCCCACGGCGTCACCCAGATCGAATACTGCTGATCCCAGGGACTGTCTGCGGCGATCGTCTGCTCGTACGCGCGCGCCGGCGGTGGCGGTGCGCCGCGCGCGGCTGGAGGTATCGCTTCGCCGACGGCCCGCGACGCGGGGACGGTGAAGTCGATGGTGCGTGCGTAGCTGCGTATCGACGTGGAGGCGAGGCCGAAGGAGATCGTGCGGCTCTGGCCGAAGTTGCCCTGCGCCGCGGTTCCGGCATAGGTGATGGCGCTCAGGCCGGTCGTTCCCATTGCCTTGGCTGCCGCGTCGATGACTGCCCTGGCATCCTGCCCGAACACGCACGCGGGCAGCAGGACCACGGCGAGCGTTGCCATCGCTCGATTCGTCCACATGGTCAACCTTCCCCCCGCCGGCACAGCATTGCACAATCGCCGACGCCGAAGGTAGTGGAAACGATAGAGTTGCGGTCGTGACCGACGACGCATTCGCTGACCTGCAGCTGCGGCCGATCGGCGTCATCCGCTCAACGTTGACCTCCCGGCGGGAGGCGCCCAAACAGGGGAACGAAGGCGCGCCGGACGCGTGGCTCGAACTGTATCCGTGGGCCGCAGATGGTCTGCTGCGGATGGCCGCCGGCGACGAGATCATCGTCATCACCTGGTTCCACCAGAGCCGTCGCCATACGCTCCAGGTCCATCCGCGGACCGATCCGCGTCAGACGCTCACCGGCGTGTTCGCGACGCGCTCGCCAGACCGACCCAATCCGCTCGGCCTCCATCCCGTGATCGTCCACGCGATCGACGGGACGCGGTTGCGTGTCGGGCCGATGGAAGCCATCGACGGCACCCCCGTGGTCGACATCAAGCCGGTCCTTCGCTGTTGACATCGACCGTCCGTCGGTGTTATTTCTGTCGCACTTAGGTGCGAGAAAAATAACATGACGCCGAAGCCCGTTCGCGCGCTCCACGCCGTGCTCAGCCGGCGCGAGCGGCAGATCATGGACATCCTGTTCCGCCGCAACCGCGCCACCGCGGCCGAGGTGATGGACGAGCTCCCTGGGGAACCCAGCTACTCGACCGTCCGCACCCAATTGCGCGTCCTCGAAGAAAAAGGACACGTGCGCCACGAAGACGACGGCGTGCGGTTCGTCTATATGCCGGTCGTGGCGCGGCATGCGGCGCGCAAGTCTGCGCTCCGGCATGTCGTCGACACGTTCTTCGACGGCTCCGCCGAAAAGGCGGTGGCCGCGCTGCTCGGCGGCGAGGGCACGCGACTGACCGACGAGCAGCTCGAGCGCATCGCCGGAATGATCGAGAAGGCGAGAAAGGAAGGTGTCAAATGACGACCGCGATCGCGGCCATCGTCGATGCCACCATCGTCACGGCGCTCGGTCTGCTCGTCTGCCGTACGTTGCGCCGCCAGCCGGCGGCACTGCGCCATACGGTCCTGGCGGCTTCCCTCGCCGCCACCGCCGCCGCGCCTCTTCTCGAAACGGCGCTGCCGCACTGGGAGTTTGCGGTGTTGTCGGGCGCGTCTCAGGTGTCGGATTCCGCACTTGCGTTCACCACTGAGGTGACGACGCAGCAGGCGGTGGCCATCGACACGCCCGAGGCCGCACGGTTGACGTGGACCCGAGTCGCGTTCGTCGTCTGGGCGATCGGTTTCATCGCCGTGATGGGAGGCCTGTTCGCTGGACTTGGCCGGCTGATCTGGCTGACGCGCCGCTGTCAACCGATGGCGTCGAGCCGCTGGCGCGATCACGCGCGCTCGCTGTCAATGCGGCATGCGTTGGCGCGGCGTGCCGTCGTCCTCGAAAGCGCCGACCGCGCGCTGCTGCTGACGTGGGGTCTCTTCCGCCCGCGTATCGTCGTTCCTGCGGGCGCCGCATCATGGCCGGACGAACGCGTCCAGATCGTACTGGCGCACGAGTTCGCACACATTGTGCGGCGGGACTGGGCGGTGCAGATTGCGGCGGAAACCATTCGCGCCGCGTACTGGTTCAACCCGCTGGTCTGGCTGACGTGCCGGCGCCTGAGGGACGAGAGCGAGCTGGCGTGTGACGACGTCGTTCTTCGTCGCGTCGATGCTGCCGATTATGCCTCGCACCTGCTGGCGGTCGCGCGGCAGGTGCGCGCCTCCGGTCATCGGTGGGCGCCTGCGCCGGCCATCGCCAATCCCTCAACCCTCGAAAGGAGAATCGCCGCCATGCTCGACCCCTCCCGCAACCGGGCGCCGTTGACGAGTGGCGCGCGAGCATTCACGTTGCTGGCAATGCTCGCTGTCGCCGCTCCGGTGGCTGCCGTGACGCTCACCGAACGCACGGTGACCCCGGCGGCGACGCCGAGCGTCGGCGGCGACATCGCGCTGGCGGCGGCCCCAGCGCCGGCGGCGGTCGCCGCAACACCGCCTCGCCAGGTAACGAGGACGACGAGGCAAACGAAGCGCGGAACTGCGTCACAGACTGCTGCGGCGTTTGCGCAGCAGAAGCCCGCAGCAGCCTCACCGCAGAACCCCGCGTCGTTGTCCGGCACGCTCCGCGACACGACGGGTGCCTTCCTCCCTGGCGTCGAGCTGACGTTGACCGATGCGGCGGGGACGCGCTACGCACAGACGACCGATGCCGGCGGCAAGTTTGCGTTCCGCGACGTCCCGCCCTCGCAGTACCAGCTGGTGGCGCGCCTGGCGGGCTTTGCGCCGCTTCGGGTCGAACTGAAGCTCGCCGCCGGTGAGGAGGTGCAGCGCTCGTTGACACTGCGCGTTGGCAGCCTCATGGAAACGATTACGGTTGCGTGCGCGACCGCTGGAGCATCAGCACCTCGAGGCGCAGCCGTGGCAGTGCTTGCATCCGACGTGCGTCGTGTCGAGCGACTGCGGAATACGCCGCTGGCATTTGCTGCGCAGACGCCGATCCGGGTGGGTGGACAGATCCAGGCGCCTAAACAGCTCAAGCGTGTGGCGCCGACGTGCCCTGCAGGTGCGCCGGGCGGCGTCGTCATTCTCGAGAGCACTATCGGCACGGACGGCAAGGTGGCAGACGTCAAGGTGCTCCGTTCCATTCCGGTGCTCGATCAGTCTGCGATCGACGCGGTGCGCCAGTGGGAATTCACGCCGACGCTGCTGAACGGGTCTCCCGTCCCGGTGATCATGACCGTCACCGTTACCTACACGGCCAAGTAGCAGAGAACGCCGAGTCCTGCGCTATATATGCAGGATGCTCGACGAGCACGACGACCGCTTTTACGTCGGGACGTCCGCCTTTCCAGGGGCCGGCGATGGTTTGTTTTCGCGCGTGCCCCTGCGCGCGGGCGATCGCCTGACGGTTATCGGCGTGACGATTCGCGCCGACTCCGTCGCTGACCGCTGCACGCGGTACGCGGACGAGCACAAGTACCGCGTCGGCGATACGCTGGTGATTCCCGTCGGTTTCGGCGCGATGGTGAATCACTCCGCGGTGCCAAACATGGCAAAGGTCGTTGACGCCAGTGGGCTGTATCTCGAGGCGCTGCGCGACATCGACGCCAACGAGGAGCTGTCATTTGCTTACGACCCGCGCGCGCTCGATCGATTCGGGCTGACGCGCGCATGACGCTCGTCGTCCTGCCGACCGATCGCACGTCCACCTTCACCAATACTGGCGCGGCCGGTGTCAATCGCGTTGTCGCGTTCGACGATGTCCTGCTGGTCGACAACATCGGCCGCAACTTCGAGATCCGCAAGGTCGGCGGCGAGGCAGAACCGACGTGGATTCAGCAGGTTCTCTACGACGTCACCATCTTTCCCGGCGAAGACAATCCGTCGATACTCGACAGCGATGTCCACGGCGCGTTCCTGACCGACAGCGGCGCGTGGCTGATGGTCGTCAATCACTTTGGCCGGGTGCGATGCTTCGAATGGCCGTTCCCCGATGGTTCGGCGTCCCATCGTCCGTCTCCCGGCGTCGAACTGCACCTGCCCGGCGACACAGAGCGGCTCGCGTTCGATGGGACCTGTTTCGTTACCTCCTCTCCGCGAGGCGCATACACACCCGACGCGGCACAGCCAGGCATCTTCATATCTGAGCCGGTGGTCCCGCTTCTTGCCCGCTCGCGGCCGGGCGGCGTTCGCTATCTCGAGTGTCATCGTGAGCTGGATGACTGGGGCTTCGTGACGGCGCTGGCATTCGACCGGCGACAACGCCGCCTGGCCGTTGCTGCCGGAACGCGTCTGGCCGTCTTCGGTCTCGACCGTGGCAACGCCGCCACGCAGCTGGCGCAACCGCAGTGGGAAATGCAGACGTCCCGGGCGACGCAGTGGCTCGCGTTTGACGCGCAAGGTCGCCTGGTCGTCGCCGGCCACGACGGCGTCACCGGCGATGACGAGGGGACCGAGTGGGATGGGTGCAGAGGCGGCACGCTGACGGTGATCGCGCCGGATGGACATGAAGTCGCCCGAGGCGCTCTTCCCGATGCGACGGCGTGGGGTTATGGCAGTGACGCCATCGTGCTCTCTGCGGATGGTCGGGCCGCGTATGTCGTGGATCGGTTTGCGGGCGTTCATGCGATCGATCTGGGCAGCGGCGCGGCGCACTTTCTCCATCAGGGGGTGGCAGCGACGGAGGCCACGCCGCTGGGGATCGGTCACGCCGTTCGCCTCGGTAGATATCTGTACGCCGGCTTCAGCCGCGGCGGATACCGCGTGTTCCGGACGGCGCTTCCGTGACAATGACCTGCGACGTGGAGGAACTGGCCCGTACAGCGCCGCCCATGCGCCGCGGAACTAGAGCATCGCCGCGATCGCCGCTTCGATCCGCTCCGGCGTGTCGGACGGCGCGAAGCGCGCGACCACCTCACCACGGTGGTTCACGAGGAACTTCGTGAAGTTCCACTTGATGGCCTCAGTGCCGAGCAACCCCGGCCGCGCAGACTTCAGAAACTGATACAGCGGGTGCGTCGCCGGCCCGTTCACGTTGATCTTGCCGAACAGTGGAAATGTGACGTCGTACTCGGTTGTGCAGAATTCCTGAATCTCCGGTTCGGTGCCGGGTTCCTGGCTGCCGAACTGATTGCAGGGAAAGCCGAGGACGACAAGCCCCTTGTCCTTGTATTTCCGGTAGAGCGCCTCGAGGCCGGCGTATTGCGGTGTGAAGCCGCAACGGCTGGCGACGTTGACGATGAGGAGCGTTTTGTCGCGGTAGGCGTCAAGCGACTGGGTGTCGCCGCCTATGGTTTGGACGCCGATGTCGTAGAGGGACACGCGTTCCGTATACCACGAACGCGACGCCATCTTTCGTCCGGCCCCCTCCGTCTAAGGAGTGGCCGGGAGGACGCGTGCGATTTCACATCGTATTGGCTGGGTCGCTGTTCCTTGCGCCGCTGCAAAGCCGTCCGCAATCCTTTGACGTCGTTTCGATCAAGCCGAACAGGAGCGGTGCGGCCGCATCCGAGACCGAGACGGTGCCGGGTCGCCTCAACCTCATCAACGTGACGCCACTGTCGCTGATCATGAGGGCGTTTGGCGTGCTGGGCTTCCAGATAGCAGGCGCCCCCGACTGGGTCGCGACGGAGCGTTATGACGTCATTGCGACTGTGCCGGAGGGGCGTATCCTGACCGAACAAAATCGGCAGCCGCTCCTGCAGCAGATGCTTGCGGATCGATGGCGGCTCCGATACCGGAAGGAGACGCGGCCGATTCAGGTCTATTCGCTTGTCGCGTCGAATGATGGGCCGAAACTGGTCACCCACAGTGGTCCCGGTGAATACGCCATGAGGGTTGAGCTCGCCGGACCGCGGCGTATTCTTCGCAGTACGCGCGGCAACCTTCCGCGCCTGGTCGAGATCCTGAGCGGATTCAGCGGCCGCTTGGTCATGAACGACACAGGGCTCACCGGCGAGTATGACTTCACGCTCGAGTGGGTGCAGGACGCGAGTGCGAACGACGCGGGGCCGTCACTGTTTACCGCGTTGCGCGAACAGCTTGGACTTCGGCTTGTGTCAGCCGAGAAGCCGGCGTCAGTGATCGTCATCGACCACATCGAGCGGCCGTCCGAGAATTGAAGGACGGCTAGACCTTGTAGCGTGCCTCCTCGGCGTAATACTCGGGGAAACCGACCGCGCGTTTGAGCTCGTCAAATTCCATCGCCGCCGTTGCGCGTCGGCCGTGACGGAGGTCGCCGAGCGCCTCCCGCATCGCCTGGATCGATACGTTGAGGAGCGTCAGCGGGTAGACCGCAATGGCGTAGCCGATCTCTTCGAGCCGCGTCGGCGAGAGCAGCGGGGTCTTGCCTCCTTCGATGAGATTCGCCATCTTCGGGCCGTCGACCTCCGCGCAGTAGCGGCGCATCTCCGCCTCGCTGGTCGGCGCCTCCAAAAAAGTGATGTCGGCGCCAAGTTCCCGAAACAGCCGGCACCGGGCGATTGCCTCGTCGAGGCTGTCGATCCGTGCATCGGTGCGCGCCATGATCAGGATGTCGTCGCCGGCGTTCCGCGCATCGACGGCCGCCCGAATGCGCATCAGCGCCTCGTCGCGGCCGACAACGGCTTTGCCTTCGGTGTGACCGCAGCGCTTCGGCGCAACCTGATCCTCGAGCATGATGCAGGCGAAGCCCGCTCGCGCATAGCCCTGCACGGTCCGCTTGATGTTCTGCGCGCTGCCAAAGCCAGTGTCGCCGTCGCCGATCATCGGGATTGTCACCGACCGGCAGACGTTGGCGCCCTGCTCGACGAGTTCTGCATAAGAAATCAGGCCGGTGTCGGGCATCCCCAGCCGTGATGCCGAGACGGCGAATCCGCTCATGAAGCCGATTTCGAAGCCGGCCTCCTGAATGAGCCTGGCCGACATCGCGTCATGGCAGCCAGGCATCACGAGAATATCGGGCTGCCCGAGGCGTTGCCGGAGTAGCTGGGCGGGAGAACGAGGCGAAGGCGTTGCGTGCATCGGCACATCGTACGCGCGCGATGCCCGCACCGCCACCGGTCTCGAAGAGCGAGATCGTGCCGGCGAATCGTCAGAAGTCGTAGCCGACGAGGAGCCGCACGACCGCCACTCCGTACGCCGTCGCCTTCATCTCCAGGAAAAGGCCATCGTTGCGGTGCACGCCAACGATGAAGTTGATGCCCGACTCGAAATCGGTGTCGCCGAAATCGAACCGGCTTGTCGACTCCGTGGTGGTGGTGCCGGTCGACGTCGTTGTCGTCGTTGTCGTCTCTTCACCGGTCTCTTCCTCGAAACCCCGGTGGCTGAGGCCGAAGTTCGGACCAACCCCGAAGTACGGGGTCCACCGTCGGGGCGCGCCGTCGTTCATCCTGAAGAGGACCTCGAGGTTGACGGCGAACTCGGTCGTCACTTCTCCGAAGCCAAATTCGAAGCCGGGACGGAAGCTCACGTTCCGATGGAAGAACGGCCCGAATGATCCGTGTGCGCCGATCATGATCATCTCGGGGTCGAGGCCGATCCCGCCTTCGACGCCGACGCGGAACCTCTTTACGGCGCGCTCGATGGCCGCCTGCTGTCCCGCTGCCGGGACGTTTTCCTGCTGGTTCAACGCAATCTGTGGCGCAAACAGCGGGCGCGGAGTCTGCGCGGACGCCAGCTGCGCAGATAAGAACACCGCTGCCGCAAAGACAGACAGTCGAGCGAATGAGGATGCGGTCACTGCAACGCCTCCGACAAACAGCCACGGCGACATCGCCGCGCGTCAGGTTTGTGCAATCGGCAAGCCACGGCACGTCCGCAGGAAACCGCAGAGGAATCGGGTCTGTTCGCGCGATTTCACCCGTTGTTTCAACCGCAGATCGTGTGCGCGATGAGACCGCCATCATCCCCGCAGGCCACGAAACACCGTGACCACGCGCCGCGGACGCGCGGTCTCCCGAGCGGCCGGCTATACTTCCGTCCTCAACCAGCCGCGCCAACGCGGCCGGAGTTCACCCATGCCACTCTGTTCGAGGCTTGCCTGGTCCGTTCTTGCTGTCGGCGTGACGCTGGCTGCCTGCTCCGGAACCGGGGAGAAATCGGCGCCGACTGCGGCCACGACGCCCGCGGCCGTCAGCGGTGCCCGGCTCACCGCCGCCGATTTGGAGCCCGGCCAGTGGATGTCCCACGGGCGGACGTACGACGAGCAGCGCTTCAGTCCGCTTGCTCAGATCAGGAAAGACAACGTCAGGGATCTCGGACTGGCGTGGTTTGCCGATCTCGACACGCATCGCGGTCAGGAAGCGACCCCGCTCGTCGTCGATGGCGTGATGTACGTCTCGACAGCGTGGAGCAAGGTCAAGGCGTACGACGCGGTGACCGGTCGCGCGCTGTGGGCGTACGACCCGCTGGTGCCAGGGTCGTGGGCGGTGAATGCCTGCTGCGATGTCGTCAACCGCGGCGTTGCGGTCTGGGAAGGAAAAGTGTTCGTCGGCACGATTGACGGAAGGCTGATCGCGCTCGACGCCGCCACCGGCAACAAGCTATGGGACGTCAACACGATCGATCAGTCGAAGCCGTACACGATCACCGGCGCACCGCGCGTCGTCAAAGGGCACGTGCTCATCGGCAACGGCGGCGCCGAGCTCGGCGTGCGCGGCTACGTGTCCGCCTATGACGCCAAGACCGGCAAGCTGGACTGGCGCTTCTACACCGTGCCGGGCGATCCCGCCAAGGGCTTCGAGAATCCGATCCTGGAAAAGGCGGCGCAGACGTGGAGCGGGGAGTGGTGGACCCTCGGCGGTGGCGGGACGGTCTGGGACTCGATGGCGTACGACCCGCAGCTCGATCTGCTCTACATCGGGGTGGGCAACGGCTCGCCGTGGAATCACACATATCGGAGTCAGGGCAAGGGGGACAATCTGTTCCTCGCCTCGATCGTCGCACTCGATCCGGACGACGGCTCGTATGTCTGGCACTACCAGAGCTCACCGGGCGAGACCTGGGATCACACCGCCACACAGCAGATTGTGATCGCCGACCTGACGATCGACGGCGCGCCGCGCCGCGTGGTGATGCAGGCGCCGAAAAACGGGTTCTTCTATGTGCTCGATGCGAAGACCGGGCAGCTCATTTCGGCGAAGAACTTCACCGCCGTGAGCTGGGCCACACACATCGACCTGAAGAGCGGGCGCCCGGTGGAGAATCCTGCCGCGCGCTACAACAAGACGGGGAAGTTCTATCGCTCGCTGCAGAACCCGAACGGTGCGCACACGTGGCACTCGATGTCGTTCAGCCTGCAGACGGGCCTCGTCTACATCCCGATCCACAGCGCCAATTTCGTCTACGGGCACGACGCCCGGTTCAAGCCGCAGGCGATGGGGACGAACCTTGGCGTCGATTTCACCGGCAACATCCCGGCGAATGCCAAAGCCGCCGCGGACGATCTCGCCAGCGCGCGCGGGCGTCTCATCGCCTGGGATCCAGTCGCCCAGAAGGAAGTGTGGAGCGTCGAACGCGCTGGGCCAGCAAACGGCGGCGCCCTGTCGACGGCGGGCGGACTGGTGTTTCAGGGAACCGGCATGGGGGAATTCACTGCGCTCGACGCCGCAACCGGCGCCGGCCTGTGGTCATCGCCGGTGCAGACAGGAGTCATGGCCGCGCCGATCTCCTATGAGGTCAACGGCAAGCAGTACGTGGCGATCATGGTCGGCTCGGGTGGCTCGTGGGGACTCGTCGGCGGCGACGCCAACATCAAGGGCAACAACCTTCCCAATATCTCGCGCCTGCTGGTATTCGCGCTCGGCGGCACGGCGAAGCTGCCGCCGGCGCCGGCGCGGCCCGAACGACACCTGTCGCCGCCGCCGGCGACCGCTTCCGCCGCGACGGTCGCGGCGGGGGCGGCGGCCTACGGAGCGTATTGCACCAACTGCCACGGCGCCGGCGCGATCAACCTCGGCATCCTGCCCGATTTGCGCTACAGCAGCGCGCTCAAGACAGCGGAGTCGTGGCGATTCGTCGTGCTCGACGGCAGCCTCGCAGAAAACGGGATGGCGTCGTTTTCGACGGTCCTCGACGACAAGACCGCCGAGGCGATCCGTGCCTTCGTGATCGCACAGGCCCAGGCGACGAGCAAGTAGCGTCTCGTGCCGCGAACGGATCGCGACTGGTTAGAATAAGACCTGACACGTCGCGATCGCGCCTGCGTTCCTGAGGGAGCCTTCGATGAAATTCAAGATCTTCAGCTTCGTGTTCGTGCTGTTCGCACCCGTTCTCGTTTCTGCCGGACAGGTCTACGGGACCATCGTCCTCGACGGACAAGGGGTCAAAGGAGCGGCCATCGAAATCCAGTGCGGGAAAGAGGATCCGGTGATGGGCACGACCGCTGCCGACGGTTCGTACCGGATCAACGTGGCGCCACAGGGACAGTGTACGCTGACGCTTCCCGCATACGCGGGGAAGCCGTCCGCCTCCATTTTCTCGGGGCCGAATCCAGCGTCCTACAACTACGAGCTGGTGAAGCTGGCTGACGGCAAATACGAGCTGAAGCGGCGGTGAGCACGACCGACGGGGAAGTCTCCCCTCCTGAAGTTCCCCGCGCGGAGCCGAAAAGCCATGGCACCTGGGTCGACTTAATCAAGGCACTCGCCCTGCCGCTGGTGACCCTCGTGCTCGGCTACTGGTTCAACTCCTCGCTCAACGAGCGCCAGCAGGTCGAAAGCAATATCCGCCTCTACGCCGAGATGATGGGCCGCCGGGAAGAGGCCGACAGCAATCTCCGCAAGGACATGTTCAATTCGATCCTGACCACGTTCATGGCGAAGGATCCGAACCTGCGGCTGTCGTCGGAGGAGCTGATCCGTCAGCAAATCCTCAGCCTCGAGCTGCTCGCCTACAACTTCCACGAGTCGCTCGACATCGGCCCGCTGTTCAAGGACGTTCAACGCCGGATTGCCGTCGAAGAGCGCGGGACCAACGCCGAACTGCGCGGACGCCTCGAGTCAGTGGCGCTGCAGGTGATCGAGCACCAGCTCACTGCACTCTCCGATGCCGGCATGATCGAGCGTGGCGACGCGCTGCCCGGCAAGATCAACGACCTGCAGGCTTACATCATGTTCGGCACGAAGACCGTTCCCGACCCGAATATCAAGCCGGGGGAGGGCCCGGCCCGCGTGTGCCTGTCGATGAAGGCGAACGACGGCTCGATGCGCTACCGCCAGTTCAGGCTCGAGCTTCTGCACTACGACGACGTCGCGCGCGAGGTGCAGGTCCACCTGTACGTGTCGCAACCGCTGACGGAGGAGGAGTGCCGGACGCCGACGCTCGATCTCGAGGCCAAGCGGGAGATCGACACCAACTTCGTCGTCGGTCTGTTCGATTTCCCGATGATCGACAACACCCGGCTGTCAGGAGGAGAGCGGACCGCCGTCTCGCTGACGGCGCTGAACTCGAGCGTCCTCAGCGTTGCGCTGACGTATTTCCCTGCCTCTCGCGCCAGTTTGAAAGACAAGCCGTACTACGACGAAGTGATCCGCGACCTCGTGCGTAATCGGCAGCCATCGAGTCCACTGCGCTAGGGCGTCGCTTCCGCCCTGAGGGCGGAGGCCGACCCCATGGAGCCGCAGCTGAGATCCAGGTAAGCCGCGGCCCCTCGCGGCCTCACGACATGATGCGGAGTAGGCCCGTGTGTTTACTTCTTCACGCCGCCGTGCGTCTTGCACGCGGCCGCCGCATCGCTTTCGGTGGCACCCGCCTGTCGAGTTCCGTCAATGCAGGTCGCGTGCGCGTCGCCAGTGACCGCCTTCTTGGTCGCGGTTGCGCCCTTCTTTGCCGTGTCGCTGGTGGCCTTCGCGCCGGTCGTTGCGGCAGTCCCTGCTGCCTTGCCAACGGTCTTGGCGCCTTTGCCCGTGGCCTTCGCAGCGTCCGTCGCGACGTCGCCAGTCGCTTTCGCTGCATCCTTGGTCGCCTCACCGGTGGCCTTGGCGGTGTCGGTTGTCACCTCACCAGTCTTCTTGGCTCCGTCTTTCACCGCACCACCAGCTTTCTTCAGCGGGTTTTGAGCTGAAGCGAGCTCCGCGAACGGCGAGGCGAGCATGACAACGAGGCACCCTGCGATCAGTTTCTTCATCGGTTATCTCCAGTCGGGGCGTCGTGCACGAATAACGCCAGCGAAGGCCATTTTCAGATTGCCGGCGCCGCCGGCGGCGCACCACGATCGAGTAGTCTTTCTCATCGGAAGAGGTAGATGTCAGCGAGAGTCATGTTCCAGTCGTTGCGGCCGATGCTCCGAACGAAGGATCTGCACGCGACGATTAGATTCTGGACCGAACGTCTGGGATTCACGTGCGAAGGGTTCAGCGAAGAGGACGGCTGGGCTTCGCTCAGCCGCGACCGCGTTGCCGTCATGGTGGCGACGCCGAACGCGCACATGCCATTCAGCGCAGCCGCCTTCACCGGATCTTTCTACTTCAACGTGGACGATACGGCAACGCTCTGGGCGAGTCTCAAGGACGACGTCGAGATCGCCTATCCCATAGAGGACTTCCCTTATGGCATGCGCGAGTTCGCGATTTACGACAACAACGGCTACATGCTGCAGTTTGGCACTCCGCTGACCGGCGGCCTCTTCGAGGACAGGTGAGCACTGGAGTGTGTTGATTCAACGCGGCGAGGAGACATGGCAATGGCGAAGCCCGGCCGGAATGATCTCTGTGCGTGCGGGAGCGGACGCAAGTTCAAGAAATGCTGCGCGTCGAAGACGGCGTCTGCGCGGCAGGGACGAGTGTGGATGATCGTCGTCGGCCTTGCGGTCGTCGGCGCGCTGGCGGCCGGCGTTGCGTCGTTCCGCGGTGACGCCAGCGGTCGTGTCCGCGTGTGGGATCCCGGACACGGTCACTACCACGACGCCAACGGCGTCGCCGTCCCCTAAACGCGGTGTCATTCCGAAAAGCCGCACGCCGACACCGGACTGAACGATCGTCCGTCGACCCTTAGAACAGCTGATTGACCTCGCCGAGCATCGCCTGGCGCATCAGCGGCAGCGGTAACGGTCCGAGGCGGATGAAGGTGTCGTGAAAGTCCTGTAGCGTGTATTTGGCTCCGAGCTTCGCTTTGTAGTCGTCGCGCAGCTTCAGAATCATCAGCTTGCCCATCGTGTAGTAGCCGTAAGTCGCATCCGACGTGCCGCGCTTGCTTTCCGAGCGCGCAACGGGCGGTGTCTGGTACGCCTCCTTGACGAACATGTCCATCGCCTGCGGCACAGTCATGCCCCGGGTGTGCATCCTGATACCGACGATGAACCGGACGTCGCGTAGCAACGCATCCTGAATCTGCGCCAGGCGATAGCGAAGGTCGTCGCCGTGAAACCCCTCATCAATCACCATTTGCTCGCAGTAATGGGCCCAGCCTTCGCTATTGCTGGCGGCGCCGAACACCTTACGGACGTCGGAAGGAAAATGCTTGGCGTAAAGGAACTGCAGATAGTGTCCAGGCCACACTTCGTGGACTGAGACGTTGGTGATCAGCGCGTAGTACCACCCGCGCATGAACTCCTGGACCTGGCGCGGCGACCACGCCGGATCGGGCAGCGTCATGCGGTAGTAGGCGTCCGATGCCACCATCTCGAACGGGCCCGCGATATCCATCGACGCCGTTGTCGTTGCCCGCATGAACGGCGGGGTCTCCACCACGCGCGGTGGTGGTGCGTCGGGAATGGTGACGATCCGCTTGTCAACCATGAAGCGGCGCAGCGATTCGAGCTCGCTTTCAGCAGTCGACAGCAGCTTGTCGGGCGCCGGGTGCTCGGCCTCGAGTCCGGCCAGGATCTGAGCCGGCGTTTTGCGTGAATCGATCTTGCGCGCGGTGTCGGCGAACGCTGTCTGGTTCCTGCGCAGATCGGCTTCGGCGACGGTCAACAGCTCGTCGAGCGGCGTGTCGATCATCTCGTCGGCGGCCAGTTTTCGGCGATACGTGTCTTCGCCGAAGGCAAAGTCGCCGTTCGATCGTTTCAGCAGGTCGTTCTGCAGCCACGCCTTATAGCCGGCGAGCGCCTCGACGACGGCGTCGTTGGCCTGCTTGAATTCGGCGAGCAACGCCGCGTCGGTCACCTCGGGAAAAGCCGCGGACACCGATGTCTTGAAGAAATCGCTGTTGCCGTCGATTTGCTCGAGCGCGATTTCCGTGTAAATGCGCGGCGGGTTCTCGAGATTCTTTCTCGCTTCGTTCAGCGCCGCCGGCATCGCCTTTTCGCGCGCAATCAGTCCGCGCAGGCGGACGTCGGGAGCGGCAAACCGACGGTTGATCATGATGTAGGCGGTCTGCGTCAGGCCGCTGCTGTAGGTGTCCGGATCAGTCATCCACGGCCGGATGACCTCGAGCGTCAGCAGGCGCGAATCGATCGTGCGCAGCAGCTGCTCGCGATCGAGTCGATTGCTGAGCGACAGCGCCGCCGCGTCGGTGGCGGCAACGCGCTGGCGAAAGTCCTTTGCCGCGACGATTGCAGACATCACCGCCTGGCGCGAGTAGTCGTCGAGCCGATCGTCGTACTTGTGGATGCCGTCGTAGGTCGCTCTCGTCGGCTGCCGCTGGTAGTAGTCCGCGAGGTATTCGGCGGCCAGTCGCGTAAACGCGGCGTCTGTCGACGCCGCGCGGTTCGCAGACGAGTCGCGCTCCGCGGCGGGCTGCGCTCGGCAACCGACGGCTGCGACCAATGCCATCGCCAGCGACAAGCGCCTGAGTGTAGCGTTCGCCATGTCCTTCGACGGCGGCGGGCTAGGCCGATACCGCCCGGCCGATGCGCGATCGGATCCGTTTCGCCGCCATCACCTCTCTGACGACGTCGACGAAGAGAGAAACCAGCTCGCAGGAGTCCGGCTTGTAGGCGATCGCCAGCCGCGAGTCGACGTGTGGCAGGCTCGGACTCACAGGTCGGAGGACGATGGAGTGCCTCTCCTGGATGCCGGCCGGCACGAAGCAGACGCCGAGACCCGCGGCGACGAGCGCACATGCCGTGTAGACGTTGTCCACTTCGTGGGCGATGTGCATCGTGAAGCCAGCCTCGCGGCACGCGGCCAGTACGGAATCGAACAGTCGCGGTCCCATCCGGCGGGCGAACATGATGTGCGGCTCATTGGCGAGCGCGTGCAGGGGCACGCGTGCCCGCGCCGCCAGCGGGTGATTGCGGGGCAGCGCGATGACGATCGGACGGCGCAGCACCGTTTCGGTGGCGAGATCGGGCTCGTCAATCGGCAGCGCGACGAATCCGACATGCAGACGTCCTTCGCTGAGCGCGCGAGCCTGTTCCGCGGACCCCATGTTCCGCACCACCATCCGGATCTGCGGATGCCGGCGGGCGAACGCCCGCAGGATATCGACAAAGACCTGCGCGTCGGCCGGACCGGCGGCGCCGATGGAAAGTTGTCCGACCTCGCCCTGGTTGACGCGGAGCGCCAGATTGGACGCGTGTTCGGCGTGGGCGAGGATGACCCGCGCCTCTTCGACGAACATCCTGCCGGCGTCGGTCAGTTCGACATGCCGTTTGGTTCGATGGAACAGCGAGACCCCGAGTTCCGTCTCCAGCTGGCGAATCTGCTGGCTCAGCGGCGGCTGACTGAGGTGCAGACGCTCGGCGGCGTGGCCGAAATGAAGCGTGTCGGCGACCGTTACTACATAGCGTAGATGCCGCAGCTCCATGGACGGAGAGCCTAGCACATCCGCCGTGCGTTTCCCGGCGCCTTGGCCGGGCGGACGCGGGCCACTCATATCGAAAACGTCTTAATAGCAACGAAACATATATTTCTGACCAGGCGGCCATTCTGGTACACCGGAAAAATCACATGCATGTGCTTGGCACGCGTGGGGTTTGCCGAGCACGCACACACAACACAGGCAGAGCAGATGGGGTCGTTCCACGGGAGGAGCACCATGTATCGGTTGTCAAAGAGTCTCATCGTTCTTGCATTCGTCCTCGCGCCGGCGGTCGCCTTCGCGCAGGCGTCGATCGTCGGCACCGTGAAGGATGCGTCGGGAGCGGTACTTCCCGGCGTCACGGTCGAAGCATCGAGCCCTGCGCTCATCGAAAAGACGCGCGCGGTCACGACCAACGACGTCGGCCAGTATTCGATTGACGACCTGAGGCCGGGAACCTATACGGTCACATTCACCCTGTCCGGGTTTGCACCCGTCAAGCGCGAAGGCATCGTGCTGGCCGGGACATTCATCGCCAGCGTCGATCAGGCCCTGAAGGTCGGCGGTGTGTCCGAAGCAATCACCGTCACCGGCGAGCCACCGGTCGTCGACGTGACGAGCGCTCGCACGGAGCACACGTTCAGCGGTGAGACGGTGGCGGATATTCCATCCGGGCGCCAGTATTTCAGCTTCACCGGGCTCGTCCCTGCCATCAACGTGCAGGGCAACGACGTCGGCGCATCGTCGGGCCCCATCTTCAGCGTGTTCCAGATCCACGGCGGACGGCGGAACGAAGGCCAGGTCCAGGTGAACGGCCAGAGTGCCGGCTACCAGGGCATGGGGGTGTCGGGCTACACGCCGGAGGTCGGCAACGCGCAGGAAATCAACGTCACGTTGAGCGGCGCACTGGCGGAGGCCGTCACCGGCGGTCCGCAGGTGAATGTCATCAGCAAACAGGGTGGCAACACCTTCAGCGGCAGCATGTTCTTCAACTTTGCGAACAGCTCGTTCCAGGGTGACAACCTGAGCGACGCGCAGATTGCCGCCGGCCTGACGCCGCAGTCGCTCGAGAAACTATGGGATGTCAACCCATCGTTCGGCGGTCCGGTCGTCCGCGATCGGCTGTGGTTCTTCGGCTCCTTCCGCCACCAGGGCAACCGTCAGAAGGTCAACATGTTCACCAACGCCAATGCCGGTGATGCGACGAAATGGACCTACGTGCCCACACCGACACAGGCGGTTGACGACGGTACCTGGAAGAACTATTCAGGCCGGCTGACATGGCAGGCGACACCGCGCAACAAGATCGACGGTTTCATGAACGTCCAGTACAACTGTCAGCACTGCATCGAAGGCGGGTCGAGATCCGGGCTCTCGTTCACGGGACTGATCGCGTCGCCGGAAGGGCAGCAGACGAACGAGAACCACCCCAGCATGCTGGGCAAGATCAGCTGGTCGTCCCCGCTGACAAACCGCGTCCTGCTCGAAGCGAACTGGGGCATGGGTCCGTACTTCTGGTGGGGCAGCGAACAGAAGAATTCCTTCGACCAGACGCTGATTCCGGTACAGGATGACGGCGGTCCGATTCCGGGCATCAACTACCGCGCCGCCAATTGGTCAGGACACACGGCGTTCACCAATATTTACGAAGGTGCCCTGTCGTATGTGACCGGGTCGCACTCGTCGAAGTTCGGTGTCCGCTATCACACCAACGATTCGACGTTCCCGAAGAACTACTACAACGACTCGCTGCTCAAGTACAACTTCCAGGACGGTGTCCCCTACCAGATCACGATGTACGCCGATCAGGCATCGGACCAGCATCAGCATCAAGGCATCTTCGCTCTGTATGCGCAGGATCGGTGGACGTATAACCGGCTCACGCTGCAGGGTGGTCTGCGCTTCGAGTACCTGCGCGATTCGTTCGAGCGGCAGCAGATGGGGCCCAATAAGTTCGTTCCCACCCCAGTGGTGTTCCCGGCGCAGGATGGTCCGCTCCATCAGAAAGATCTGATGCCGCGCTTTGGCGTCGCCTACGACGTCTTCGGCAACGGCAAGACAGCGGCGAAGTTCTTCCTTGGCAAGTACGTGACGACGGCGAATACCGTCGACGAGTGGGCCAACTACAGCCCCGCCGGCTTAGGGGGCTTTGTCGCGTCGACCACGCGCGCGTGGGGCGACGGCACTTTCGGAGTCGGCGACCCGCGGTCAGGTAACTTCGTGCCGGACTGCGATTTCTTGAATCCAGTCGCGAACGGCGAATGCGGCCCAATGGCGAATCCGAACTTCGGCAAGGCCGTTCCAAGCCTGCTGACGCTCGATCCCGCCGCTGTCGACGGCTGGAACACGCGTGAGTACAGCTGGGACCTGAATGTCGGGGTGGTGCAGGAAATTGCTCCACGGGTCTCTGTCGAGCTCGCCTACGTCCGCCGCACCTGGGGAAACATGCAGGCGACGGTCAACCGCGCGCTGACGCCGGCCGATTTCGACGCGTTTGTCTACGACGTGCCGTCCGACGCGAAGCTGCCCAACGGCGGCGGATACCCGTTGACGTTCTATGACATCAAACCGGCGAAGTTCGGGCAGTTCGACCTGTTCCGCACATTCACCGATAACCTTGGTGGCGTCGACAACCGCTACCACGGTGTTGACATGACCGTGCACGCCCGTCTTCAGGACGTCACTATTCAGGGCGGCTTCAGCACTGGAAACCGTCTCGAGGACGACTGCGGACTGGTCAGCGCGCATCCCGAGATCTACATCTTCGCGCCGTGGGGAGGTTCGTCGCCGTTCCTGTTTGACTCGCCGTTCGTCGGCGGGTTAGGCCAATGGCCGCAGGCGTTCTGCCACCGTGAGTCGGGCTGGCAGCAGAACTGGAAGGGCTTGGCGAGTTACACCATCCCGCGAGTCGACGTGCTGGTCAGTGGCACCTTCCGCAGCGTCCCCTTCGCCGGCGCTGACTTCCCGAGCATCGCCGGGCAGAGCCTCAACGCGCAGGTGACGGCGGTCCAGATTCCGGGTGTCTTTGCTGAAACGAATCTCGGACGGATGTTCTCGAGCGGCATTCCGGTCCAATTCCTGAATCTCGTTCATCCCGGCACGATGTACGGCGATCGTCTGAACAACGTCGATCTCCGGTTCGGCAAAGTACTGAGATACAACACCACCAGGACATTGGTCGCCCTCGACATTTACAACATCGGAAATTCGAATACCCCAGACGCGTATCTGCAGACCTACGGGCCGACGTATCTCAACCCCGTCTCCGTCACGGCGGCGCGGCTCTTCAAGATCAGCGCGCAGTTCGACTTCTGAACCACGAAGGACGCGAAGACAGCGAAGATCGCGAAGACGAGCACGAAGAAGACGAAGGGCACGAGGACTCGGGTCCTCGTGCCCTTCGTTTGTGTGACTTCCGCCTTCAGGCGGACGGCGACTTACCAGGCAGGATTCTTGTTGGCCTTGTAGGCCCACTCGTCACGGTTTTTGTTGTAGATCCGTCGCTTAGAAAACAGCCGCTTGCTTTGTTGCCGCCCACCTTGAGAACGATGTTCGAGATGTTGTGACGGCCGACGGCGGGACGCAGGTTCGCGGCAGCGGCAGGCTGCGGCATCCGCGCGATCGTCTGTTTGATGGCGTCCCGTCCCTTGATTTCGCCCGACCCGACGTCGAGGATGCCATCTTCCGTGAACGTCGACACGTAGAGGTCGGGATCATGAAAGTCGAGCGCGAACAGATATCGCGCCTGCAGATCTTCAATCTCCGATCGGTCGTCGGCATAGCTTCCTGCCGCTCGCGAGGTCATCGACGTCGCGGCCAGCGTGATCAGGACCGCCGCAGCGGCGGCTCCAAGCGGCGCAATCAGGTTTTTCACGGCGCGTCGCCTTGGCGTTTTCATTTCGTAGGGCACCGCTTTAGCGGGCAGCGGGCCAGAGTGTACACTCCCTCTCCGCCACCGCTCCCTTCGGGGCTACGGCGAGACAGGCGTTGGAGTAGAGACATGCGAAGACACATGTTCGCAGTTGCAGTGATGGCCGTCGCCGGTGTGCTTGCGGCGGGCGCGCAGGAGCGCGGCGGTCAGCGTGCCGGCGGGCCGGTAACACCGCCGATGACGCTGACGGTCTCCGGGTTCGCCGACGGAACGCAGATTCCTGTCAGGTTCAGTCAGGCCGCCGAGGGGGCAGCCCCCGGCGAAGGGACATCTCCTGCGATTGCCTGGTCGAATGTGCCGATGGGCACGCAGTCCTTCGTGCTGCACATGCACGACATGGACGTGGCGCGCAACCGCACCACCGACGACCAGGCGCACTGGGTCGTATGGAACATCCCTGCCTCGGCGACCGGACTGCCGGAGGGCGTGCCGAAGGGGTCGCCACGTCCCGATGGCAGCCATCAAATCAGCGCGACGGGAGCGATGTACCGCGGACCTGGCGCGCCGGCAAACGGGCCGATGCACCATTACGTGTTCGAGCTCTTTGCGCTCGACACGAAGCTGGACGTCCAGCCTGCGGCCGACGCATTCGAGACGCGCGCCAACGTGCTCAAGGCGATGCAGGGGCACATCCTCGGCAAAGCCGTCTACGGAGGATTGTTCCGGCGACCTTCCTAGTTGGTAGTTGGTAGTTGGTAGTTGGTAGTTGGTAGTTGGCAGGTCCCTGTTTAGCGGGTCGGTGCGATAGGTGCAATCGTAAAACCGGTCGGTGCAAGGCGATGATGTCGTCGGTGCAGAACGGCTGACGCGGGTGGTGCGCGTCAGTAGATGCGCTGGAAGGCGACGAGGGGCCGCGGCGCCTGCAGAGCCGCGGCGTCCTTCGGGCGCCAAGGGCACCTATGGTGTAGTTGGGCTGAACTACTACCCACTATCTAACTATCCAACTATCCAACTATCCAACTAACCAACTAACCAACTAACCAACTAACCAACTAACCAACTAACCAACTAACCAACTAACCAACTAACCAACTAACCAACTAACCAACTAACCAACTAACCAAC